>ENA-UOWO01002723-UOWO01002723.1-activated-sludge-metagenome-genome-assembly--contig:-NODE-2723-length-21524-cov-21.762076_pt1 | contig 21524 bp, 13 predicted proteins | sample MGYA00238148_ERZ761564 | MGnify/ENA primary metagenome ERZ761564 (study PRJEB28885, sample SAMN05720194) | activated sludge metagenome | isolation source: Anaerobic digester | place: USA... | reverse complement strand
GTAGATTCCAGAAACAACAGGCTGCGCAACTGGTCGCGCAGGCGCAGCACCTTGGCGCGGCTATACGGCTCGCCGGGTTTGATGCCGAGATAATTGGGCAAAAAAGCGCCCGGCAACTTCACATCTCCATTGATTTTCAGGGTTTTAACAGAAAAAAAACGATTTCTGTCCAGCCGCAACACCGCCGAAACACGGCCGTTTCCCTGTACCTCCACACTATCGAGCCATACCCGAGCAAACGGATATCCGTTGTTTTCGGCCTGCTCCAGCAAGGCGCGTTCGAGTTCCAACAGCGCATCGTATTGCAACGGCACGTTGGTAAAGAGTTTTTCCCGGTAACCGGCCGCTTCGAGCCAGCGCCGGTTTTCCTCCCCATCGGGGCGCAGTTGAACCCAGCGCATGGAAGGCCCCAGGTAAAATGTTGCAAACAGAACAGAATCAACAATTTGCAGGCTATCAAACGAAACGGCCAGGTAAGTGCTTTGCCGGAAATGCGTCAGTAAATCTCCTGTCAACTGGCGAAAAGCGACCGAATCGGACGTATGAAATACCACCTCGCCGCGCAGGCGCTCGGGCAGCACCCTGAACCCCTTTACCCCTTCGTAAAAATCGGCTCCCAGGGAGTCGGGAATACGCAATTGCAAAATCCTCTGCGCTCCTGCACCACCGCAGCACATCCAGCAAAAAACCAGCAAGGGAAACCATCCTTTCATCATCTTTCGTTTGACGCCGGAGGGCCGGTTCGGGTTGTACAAACCAGTGCGAAGTCGTCAGTGCGAAGTGCGAAGTCCACGATATTCGAGTGAATGTAGACTTCGCACTTCGCACTGACGACTTCGCACTTATTCCTTGCTTTCTCCGACGAAATAATCTTCTCTGTTCCGGAAAAGGAAATTGAAGGTAGTCATACTTCCGTAGCAGCGCGTGATGTATTGCTGGAGGTTGACTTTGTCTTCGTCGTCGAGCTTTTTCGACGCGTTAATCTGCTGTTCGAGCACGCGCAGGCGGTCGCGCATCATCACGATTTTATGAAAAAAAGCGTCGACGGGCACTTCCTTGGGTTGCACCCCATCGGTTTGGAGTATCATTTTTCCGTTTTTCCAGCGGTCGCCGAGCGGTACTATTTCGAGGCTCGTACCTGCCCAGGAACGCAGAATACGTTTCAGCGATTCTTCGGCTTCGGTAAAAGTGACGGATTCTTCCGCCGGAATCCGTTCGACCACCTGCCAGTTGTCGTATTCTTTTCCGACCATTTTAATGCCGAACTGTGTGTAACAAACTTCATAAGCGGCCACGTGCAGGCGGATTACCACCCCGTCGCCGAAAGCGGGGTGTTTCACCCGGGAGCCGACGCCAAGTAATTGTTGCATTGTAAGTTATTGGTTATCAGTTATTAGTTATTAGTGTGGAAAAGAGCGGCATCTGTTTTGAGTAGCGGAAAATCCGCGTATATCTGCTTCCCATCCGCGAAATCCGCGTTGCAAAATCCGTGTTTCAAGATCCGCGTTGACGGATCAGCCGCATCGTCACCAGCACCATAAACAGCGACAGCAGGGCGACAAACCAGGGCACCTGAACATCCTGTTCGAGGTCGACCACTGAGTTTTTATCATTTGAAGCATATTGTGCTATGACCTGCACACCATTATTGAAAAAATGCGCGATCACCGGCACCCAGAAATTGCGGGTTTCCCAATATAGCCAGCCCAGCAAAAAGCCCAGCAAAACCCGGGACAAAAATCCTTCAAACTGAAAATGGAAAAAACTGAAAACAGCAGCCGACAGTGCCAGTGCCCACCAGGGATTACCGATCCGGCGCATCAGTTGTTGTTGTACCACACCCCGGAATACCAGTTCCTCGCCCACAGCAGGTAACAGCGCGATGAGCAGCATATTACCCATGAATTCGCCGGCATTGTCCATAATCAGGAGCGCCTTGATGGCGTCGTTGGCCTGTTCTTCCATGGCCTTGAAGGAATCGGGCAGCGGGATCATTTTATTGATCTGGAACAGAAAAAGCACCAGCGGCACTGAAACGAGTAGCAGCAACATGCCGAGTATGGCATTGCGCCAGCCCGGCCACTCGCGCGATAACAGGTAATCGGGCCAGCCCGGCCTGGGACGGGTGATGCCCCGGTACAACATCCAGACAACCAGAAAACCCGCCACGGCGAACGTGGAAAAATGCCGGATGCCCAGCAGCAGCCGCATTTGCCAGCGCTCAGGCGCGGGCGCATCCGGAGCGATGATGGCGCTCAACAAGTTTTCATTCCAGCCGCCCACGTGCACGATCAACTGGCTTAAAAAAGTGGAACCAAGCGCAAAAAAGATACAACCCGAAAGCAGGGCCAGCAATACCACCCGCACTTTCGGCGCCGGCATTTGCCAGGGTGCAACCGGATCAGGAATAGCAGATTCCTGAAACATATCGGGTCGATTTGGGTTTTCTTCCATGCCGTTCTACTTTTGCGCCAAAGGTAACGTATTCACCCTTGATCATGACCCGACTCAGTGTAAATATCAACAAAGTGGCCCTGCTGCGCAATTCGCGCGGCGGCAACCTCCCCGATCTGCTTCAAATCGCCAAAGACTGCGAGGCATTCGGCGCACAGGGCATTACTGTGCATCCGCGCCCCGACCAGCGTCATATCCGCTACGACGACGTAGCGGCCCTCAAGGCAATCGTCACGACCGAATTCAATATTGAAGGAAACCCGATTCCGGAATTCATCGATCTGGTGCTGGCATCGCCGCCACACCAGTGTACGCTGGTGCCCGACACACCCGACCAATTGACTTCCGACGCCGGATGGAATACCGTACGCGACGGCGCAAGGCTACGCGAAGTGTGCTCGGAACTACAGCGAAACGGTATCCGCGTTTCGGTGTTTGTCGACCCCGTGCCGGAAATGGTGGAAGGCGCTAAAGCGGCCGGCGCCGACCGGGTGGAATTTTATACCGGACCTTTCGCGCACGATTTCAAAAAGGATCCGACCGCGGCAGTGCGCGCCTACACGGAGGCTGCGCTGGTGGCAAATCAGGTGGGCATCGGAATCAACGCGGGACACGATCTGAACCTGGAAAATCTGAAATTTTTCAGGGCTCATTGCCCGCAACTTCTGGAAGTGAGCATTGGCCATGCACTGATCTCGGATGCGCTCTATTATGGGCTTTCCAACACGATTCGCATGTATTTACAGCAACTACAGGAGGTGTAGAGCGATAATTCGCAGATTTTTTTACATAAAACACACAGGCAACTACCTGTAAATCTGTTGTTTATGGTAAAAAATCCACGCCATATGCCATTTCCGGCAATTAAAAAATTAAATATGGTTTCTTGTATGAAAGAAGGTTTTTACCTTTGGGATTGCAAAACCCACATCTATATATTTTTCTAATCGCTTATCATACCATATCAAATTTTCGGAAGTCGCAAAAAGAGCAGTTATCACTCCGGTGATGTATGCCTTTTTCGCGGCTTTTTTATTGTCGCCGGAATCCTCTGTCCCGGCCCAATGTGAAGTGATACTTTTTAATCACTTCGTGTAACAGACCAAAATCTACAAGCGGCAATCCGGACCATGCTCCGGAAATTCAGGTTGCCATTTGCGCTTTTTCATTTTCGGTTTTTACACACACTAACCATTTCAAATTTTTCCTGAAGTCACTGCGAAAGGACAGTTCCCGTTGTCGGGAGGCTGCATCGCGTGTGGCTATTTTTTTGCCCGCACGATCCGGTCCGGCAATGCTTCCTTCTTTATTTCAATCCTTTACTGTTCGAACAAAATCACATTTTCGTTCACTTAAACTATCTAAATTATGAAGCAATTGCTAACAACCCTGCTGCTGATGCTGGCAGTGTGCGGGACCATGATGGCCCAGCGCAAGATATCCGGCACAGTAACCGGTGACGATGGAGAAACACTCATCGGAGCAACAGTAGCAATCAAAGGTGTGGCCCGCGGTACGCTCACGGATGTCGGCGGCAAATACGCACTGGAAGTGCCGGACGGCGCCACCACCCTGATCGTGTCGTACACGGGCTACAAAACCCAGGAAATCGTACTCGGCGTCTCCAATGCGATCGACGTAGTGCTGGAAACCGGCACCAATCTCAGCGAGGTGGTGATCACCGCTACGGGTATCACCCGCAACAAAAGCGATGTGGTATATGCCAACCAGACCGTCAACTCCGACGACCTGAATGCCGTTACCAACAAAAGTGTGCTGAATGCCCTGCAAGGCAAAGTAGCCGGTGTAAAAATCGGCTCCGCTTCCGGTGCGGTAGGCGCTTCTACCCGCGTAGTGCTGCGCGGCGAAACCTCCCTCACGCAAGGCAATAACGCGCTGATCGTAGTAGACGGCGTTCCTGTCAACAACTCGACGGCGTCCGCAGGAGCCGGTTCCGAAACCGTTTTTGGCAGTACCGGTAAAAACGGCGACCGCGACAACTACGTCGACTTCGGTAACCGTGGCAACGACATCAACCCCGACGACGTGGAATCTGTAACCGTACTGAAAGGCCCTGCCGCTACTACCCTGTACGGCTCGCGCGGCGGTTCTGGTGTGATCCTGATCACCACCAAAAAAGGAAAAAGCAATGAGAAGCCAAGAATTACGCTGACCTCTTCCTACAGCCTGGAAGAAGCGTACGTACTGTTTCAAAACCAGGAAAAATACGGCTCCGGGTACGCTTCCTGCGGCGGCTGCGGCGGCGGCATCAATATTTTCATGGGTGAAAACTTCGCATGGGGTTCCGAATTCGACGGTCGTATGCTTCCCTGGACAGCCATTCCTGCGGATGCGGACGGCAACCTGATTCCGCTGAGCAACGGAAAAATCGAGCAACTCGTGCGTCCATACAGCGCAGTGAAAAACAACATCCAGAGTTTCTTCGACATCGGCAATACCGCCCGTACAAGCCTTGCCATTTCAGGCGGGACAGACAAAAGCACATACTACGTATCCTATACCAATTTTAACAATGAAGGAATCGTACACAACACGAATCTGAATAAACACAACCTGCTGCTGAATGTCGGCTCACAATTCTCTCCCAAACTGCGCTCCGATTTCTCGTTGAGTTATTCTAAACTAAATCAACGCGGCGCTACCGAAGGCGGTTACCCGTTCGGTTACTCTTCCGGTACGCCGGCGATGGCTTTCGTAACGCAAACTCCGTCGAACATCCCGTTCACGGAAATGCGCGACTACAACAGCCCTTATCAGGACTTCAAAGGCTTCTACGGCCAATACTCGATCAATCCATACTACATTCTTGACAATCAAGAAGTTAGAAATACCGTCGACAATGTGGTTTCCAGCGTTTCACTGACCTACTCCCCTATCACTTCCCTGTCGTTCACGGGTAAAGTGAGTACCAATTTCATTACCAGCAACGTAACGGAAAAGAATCCCAAGTTCCGGTATGAAAGGGCGCTTTCCTGGTCGGACGGCGAATTGAGCGACTTTGAAGCGCCGAGAAGCGATGGCAATTTCAGCCTGGGTTCCTATAAGGAAAGCACCAACCGCATTATCCACCTGATCTACGATGCGTATGGTACGTTCTCCAAACAGTTGAGCGACGATTTCAAACTGACCACTACACTCGGCTTCAACTCCATCGAACAAGGTAATCGCCAGGTAGCCGGCACCACAGTGGGCGGCCTGGTTATTCCCGGATTCTACGACCTGACCAACTCTTCCGAAAACCCGCGTTCTACAGCCTTCTCCGCTCTGTATCGTATTTTCGGGGTGTACTCGAATACTTCGGTGGGTTTCAGAAACTGGCTCTTTGCCGAGTACTCCGCACGTCAGGACTTCTCCTCTACCCTGCCTGCCGGAAAACGTGGCTTCTTCTACCAGGGCGGTGGTTTCTCTATCGTTCCGACCAACCTGCCCGACTTCGACGCAGGTCCGCTGTCGTTCCTGAAATTCCGCGGCGGCCTCGGCTCTGCGGGTAAAGATGCGCCGCAGTATCGCCTGAATTCCTATTTCGGCTTCAACCCGACGATCCTCGACCTGGGCGACGACTACCAGGTGCGGTTCCCGTTCGGCGGCGTTCCAGGTGCACGCAAACTGAATATCATCGGCAACCCGGACCTGAAACCGGAACTTTCCATCACCTCGGAAGCAGGTGTCGACCTCGGTTTCTTCAAAGGCCGTGTCGAACTGGAATACACGTTCTACTACATCAATTCCACTAATCAGATCGTGGATGCGAACATCCCCTGGTCTTCGGGGTATGCCTTTGTACCGCTGAATATCGGTCGTATGGTGAACAAAGGCCACGAGCTGGCCCTGCGTCTGAATCCGGTACGCACGAAAATGATCGACTGGAAACTGTACGGTTCCTGGTCGAAAAACAATAACGTGGTGAAAGAGATCATCAAAAACGATGTAGACAACGACGAACTCAACATCATTACCAACTTCCTGCACTTCGCCGGTCACGGCTCCCTGAACCTGATTGCAGCGGAAGGCCTGCCTTTCGGCACGTTTAAAGGTACTACTTACGAATATGACCCTCAAGGCCGTATCATCGTAGATGCGCAAGGCAATCCGAAACGCAGCGCCGAGTCGAAATACCTGGGCAGTTACCAGCCCGATTTCCTGGCTACCCTCGGCACCGAACTGACGATCAACAAACGCCTGACCGTCCGCGCATTGCTCGACGGCAAAAAAGGCGGCGTATTCTATTCCGCTACCAAACTGAGTACGGAGAACAACGGCACAGCCATTACTACGCTGCTCAACGACCGCCAGCCATTTGTAGTTGAAAACAGCGTTAAGGAAGATGGAGTCGGCGGTTTTGTTGCCAACACCACCGAAACGGATGCGTATCACTTTTACAGAGGTGCTCCGGCAGGAAACTACCTGCTCGACGCTTCTTACCTGAAACTGCGCGAAGTAGCGATTTCCTACAACATCCCGACCGGTAAAATGGGTGCCTTCAAAGGTATCACCGTGGGCTTGTTCGCCAAAAATCTGAAATACTGGGTTGCAAAAGAAAACACGTTTGCCGATCCCGAAGTGGGCGGCGTAGGTGCGGCATCCGATGCCGTAGGCATCGAAACAACCACGACCCCGACTTCAAAAAGTTTCGGCGCAGAGCTGAGACTTAATTTCTAATCAAACAAAAGACAACAGCAATGAATACGCATAAATTCAAATTCATATTACTGCTGGTCCTGGGTCTCGGCACTCCTTTCTATTCCTGCAAGGATTACCTGGACGTGAACGTCAATCCCAACCAGTCCACAGAATCGCGCATCGACCTGCAACTCTCCGGAGCAATTGTGGGAACCACGATCGGAATCGGAGAGCGCATTTTTCCCGAACTCGGCGTATGGACACAGTACCAGACCGGCGGGCCCGGTGTTGCCTTGAGCGACTGGGATCAGAACAAACTGGGTTCCGATGAAACAGACGAACTCTTTCGTGAATTATACAGAAGCAGTGTCAACCTGAACTACATCGTCAACAATTCTACGGAAAGTTATTACATCGCTATTGCCAAAATCATGCGTGCCTATAACTTCCAGGTTTGCGCAGATGTATTCGGCGATATCCCCTACACCCAGGCGCTCAAAGGCGACATTCCCGATGGCTCTATCCTGCATCCGGTTTACGACAGCGCAAAAGACGTGGTGTACCCGGGTATCGAGAGCGAATTGCGCGAAGCCATCGACCTGATCGAACGCGGCGGCGCTTTCATGCTGCCCGGCGACGACGATCTGGTGTACCAGGGGGATATTAATAAATGGAATAAATTCGCGCACTCGCTCCTGCTGAAAGCGTACCTGCGCCAGGGCGCCAGCGGACAGGCAAAAGCGGCACAGCTCTACACCAGCAACGACCAGTTTATCCTTACCAACGACGAAGCAGCCATGGTTCGTTTTCCGGGCGGTTCCGCAGGCAGCAATCCTTTCTGGAATACGGCAAAAAGTTCTGCGCTGGGTAATTATTACGTAGCCACTACAACTATTCTGGATTACCTGACGACCACAGGCGACCCGCGTATCGACGTGTTTTTCGATCCGACTGCTGCTGGCACTCATATCGGCCTGTATCCCGGCGATATTCAGGCGCAACCACCGAATGCGGTGTTCTCCCGCCCGGCAGGCGCGCTCACTCCGGGAGGTGGCCGCATGTTCAGCCCCACCAATCCGGTCTTCTTCATGTCGGCCTGGGAAAGCAACCTGCTGCTGGCCGAAGCCGCTGCCCGCGGCTGGATCACTGCCGATGCTGCTGCGCTCTATGATGCTGCCGTGCAGGCCAATTTCGAATATTACGGGCTGGATGCTACGGATGCGGATGCATACCTGGCTGCAGGCGGCGCTTACGATGCTGCCAACGCCATCAAATCCATCGCATTGCAGAAATGGATTTCCATGAATGGCACACAACCCATCGAGTCGTGGATAGAAACCCGTCGTTTCGACAGCCCGGCTACACCTATTTTCACTTCACCAGGTGGCATTTTTCGGTCGCCGACCGAAAATGCCCTGGGCGCCGGCAACTATCCGACTATCCTTCCATATCCGGAAGACGAGGAAAGTCTGAATCAGAATTTCCCCGGCCAGCATCCGCTGACAGCCAGGGTATTCTGGGATAATTAAACCATTGAGTATGATGTCAGGTGTGGCAAGGCGCTGCGATATCCTAACCGCACTTGCCGCACCTGACAGATACCGTTAAAAAAATCCATTTCGATATGAAAAATAAAATTCTGATACGCTCTTCCGTTTGGCTCGCCTGCATCCTGTTGACGGTGGCGGCATGCAAAAAAATTGAAGACGGAGATTCTGTTACATTTGGTTTCTCGCAGCCGTTTTTACATGAACTGAACGTCAATTCAGCATATGTTTACGGGCAGGGAGCAACCCACATTTACACCGACATCCCTCAATTATTAGCCGTTGTGGTGGATACGGTTTCCGGTTTCGAGGGCGGTTACGGCGGCCATACGGGGTCCGATACACTTAAAATTTTAAAAAGCGACATAACATGGCCCGACACGACTTCTATCGGCGGCAAACTGATATCTCTGTCGAGAAGCAACCGGGCGGGTTATCCGATTGTAGTGAGCACCAATATTGTTATCGCAGGCGCCATCGCCAATCCGGGTCCAACTGCCATGGAAGGGGTCTACGTACGAACGAGTAATGGCTTTGCCATAGAAATCAAAAAAGTATTTAATGGCGTGTATGTGATCGACAATCCCGGCGGCGCAGGCACTGTCGCTCCATTTCCATACCTGCTATACAATTACATAACCTCCAGCGGTGGCGACAGCCTGGCGTTTCCGATCCAGGAGAACCCATGCGGCGGCGGTTTGCAACTGGTCGCGCCAGGTGCAGCGCTCGGTTTGTCAAGCGCTGAATATACGGCGAACTATCCACCGTCAATTGTGGCTACAGCGCCACTCACGCTGAGTTGGCGAGTACTGGAATTCTCCGCAGCACGTGCCACTTCGGTTAATCCGAGCGGCTCCTTGTGCCAATGGGGTACGCCTGTAAGGACGTTCGAAAAACAATAAAATTAAAATGACCTTACTGTCTGTTTAGTCATCAATACTCTCTTACCGGGTATTGCCAGTTCAATACCAGATCAACAAATCTCCTTGCAGAGATTGGATATGTTCTGAAGAAGAAGAATAAAGCTATGAAAATGAATGATGCGGCTTCCTCCAAAAGAGGGAGCCGCTTTAATTTTTATACAAAAAAGGGGTGCCGCCTGTGAAGGCAACACCCCGAAATATTTACCGGTAAAAAAACCGGATTACTGTTTTTCAAAAGTTCTTACGCCCGTACCCCACTGGCACAGTGCTGCGCCCGGGTTAGCGGAAGAAGAACGTGCGGAAGGAAATTCCAGCACTTTCCAGCTCACCGTCAGCGGCGTAACACCCGCGAGGATAACAGGCGGGTACTGTGTGCTGTATTCGGCACTTGTAAGCGAAAGCGGAGCGCTTGGGCCTACCAGTTGCAAACCACCATGGCAGGGGTTCGGCTGGATCGGGAATGCAATGCTGTCGCCGCCGCTCGAATTCCGGTAGTTGTAGAACAGGTACGGGAACGGAGCAACACCTGCACCACCCGGGTTATCGATGACGTAAACGCCGTCGAATACTTTTTTCAGTTCGATCAACACACCATTGGCAGTTCTTTTGTAAGTGCCTTCCATCGCTGTCGGGCCGGGGTTCGCGATAGCGCCGGCGATAACGATGTTGGTGGTAATGGCTACTTTGTAACCCGCTTTGTTGAATTTTTCGAACGTGATGCTTTTACCGCCCAGTGCAACCGTGTCAGGAAAACCGAGGTTGTCGCTTTTCAAAATTTTAACGGTATCCATGCCGGTAATACCGCCGTAACCGCCTTCAAAGCCGACTACTGTATCCACAGCGATGGCAACGACGTCAGGAATATCGGTATAGATGTGCGTTTGGCCTTCACCATATACATACGCATCATTAACGTTTTGCTCGTAAATGAACGGTATGGAGGTACTGACAACAGTAGAGTCAGCATCTTCAATTTTTTTGCAAGCCGCCACCGTCAACAGGATGCAGGCTAGCAAAACGGAAGAAAGAATCAGAATTTTATTTTTCATATTCGTATGAATTTTTTTTAAGAATAACCGCAGGTTATTGCCCCGGAAAATGAGTTCGGAAAACGTCTTTTTACGGACCAGTTATCCAAACCCATTTCCAGCAGGCTTTACCTGTTCAGGTATACTTGATTTAGTTATCCCAAAATACTTTGGCTGTCAGCGAGTGTTGGCCAGGGAAACTCTGGTTCAGACTTTCCTCGCTTTCCGGATAAGGCAGAATGCTTGGGAAGATACCAGTGCCTAAGGAATTTTTGGTCGGCGAATGGAAAATACCACCCGGGGAGAAGAAGATCGGTGTAGAAGGGCTGTCGAAACGACGTGCTTCGATCCACGATTCAACCGGTTGGAGGTTGTTCATCGAAATCCATTTCTGCAATGCGATCGATTTGATCGCGTTGGCAGCATCGTAAGCGCCACCGGCAGCCAGATATGCATCGGCAGCAGCAGCGTCCAGTCCGAGGTATTCGAAGCTCGCCAGAACGGCAGCGTTGTACAGTGCACCAGCATCAGCAGTGATCCAGCCGCGTGCAGCAGCTTCTGCCAGCAACAGGTTGCTTTCCCATGCCGACAACAGAATAACTGGTTTATCCGGGCCGAACATCAGGCCACCGGCCGGAGCAAGTGCACCGGCAGGACGGGAGAACTGTTGGGTAGGCAATGCAGCCTGAATGTCACCGGGGTAGAGTCCGTAGTGCGGGCCGTCAGCAGTCGGGTCATAGAACGCATCGAGACGCGGGTCGCCGGTTGCGGTCATGTAATCGGTAGCAGTACTGGTTGCTACATAGAAGTTGCCGAGTGCCGTGCTTTTTGCAGCATTCCATTGCGGGTTGCGCTGGCCTGCCATATCAAAAAAGTCTACTTTAGCCGCTTCTTCGTTGGTGAGGATAAACTGGTCTTCACTTTCGAACAATTGTGCCGCTTTCGCCTGGCCGCTGGCGCCCTGGCGCAGGTACACTTTCAGCAGGAGCGAGTGTGCAAACTTGTCCCACAACGCCATGTCGCCACCGTAGATCAGGTCGTCGGCAGCAGGTGTTACAGTGCCACCGCGTTCGATCAGGTCGATCGCTTCGCGCAGTTCGTTTTCGATGCCCGGGTACACAACGTCTTTCGCGCTGTCGTAAACAGGGTGCAGGATAGAACCGTCAGCGATGTCGCCTTTGAGTGCCTGGGTGTAAGGAATATCGCCGAACAGATCCGCATTTACCTGGAAATTGTAGGCACGCATAACTTTGGCGATAGCGATGTAATTGTTCTCCGTAGAGTTCTGAATGATGTAATTCAGGTTAGCGCTGCTTCTGTAGAGTTCGCGGAAAACCTCGTTACCTTCGGAAGAAGCCCATTTGTGCTGGTCCGGGTCGCCCAGGGAAACGCCGGGGCCGCCGGTTTGATATTGAGCCAGAATGGAGAGCTGCGGGTAAATGCGCTGACCGATGCCCACTGCGGTCATCAGTTGGGCAGCACTGAGCTGCAGGTCGATACGGGAAATCGTGGACTGGTTAGGGTCGACATTCACATCCAGATAATCCTTGCAGGAATAGAAAGGAGTACCGAGACCCAGAACCAGCAGTAGTATGAATTTGAATTTATGCGTATTCATTGCTGTTATCTTTTTTTGATTAGAAATTAAGTCTCAGCTCTGCGCCGAAACTTTTGGCCGTCGGAGTGGTGGTGGTTTCGATACCTACTGCATCGGATGCACCGCCTACGCCGCCTACTTCCGGATCAGCAAAAGTGTTTTCTTTCGCTACCCAGTATTTCAGGTTTTTGGCAAAAAGGCCAACAGTAATCCCTTTGAACGCACCCATTTTTCCAGTTGGGATGCTGTACGAAACAGCAACCTCACGCAGTTTCAGGTAAGAAGCGTCGAGCAGGTTTGCACCGGCCGGGCTACCTCTGAAGTAGTGATAAGCGTCGGTTTCGGTTGTGTTTACTACATAACCGCCGCTTCCGTCTTCCTGTACGCTGTTTTCAACTACGAACAGATCGCGGTTGTTGAGGGTAGTCGTTTCCGCAGTACCGTTGAACTCGGTGCTGAGTTTGGTACCGGAATAGAACAAACCACCTTTTTTACCGTCGAGCAGCGCGCGGATAGACAGGCGCTTGTTGATCATCAGTTCGGTGCCGAGTGTAGCCAGGAAATCAGGCTGGTAACTGCCCAGGTATTCCAGTTCGGTGCTTTGTTTCGGGTTGCCTTGTGCATCTACGATGATACGGCCTTGTGGGTCGTATTCGAAGGTAGTGCCTTTAAACGTACCGAATGGCAGACCTTCAGCAGCCACCAGGTTCAGGGAACCGTGACCGGAGAAGTGAACCAGACCACCGTAAATGTTCAGTTCGTCGTTGTCTACGTCGTTTTTGATGATCTCTTTTACGATGTTTTCGTTTTTAGACCAGGATCCGTACAGTTTCCAGTCGATCATTTTGGTGCGAACCGGATTCAAACGCAACGCCAGTTCGTGTCCCTTGTTCACCATACGACCGATATTTAACGGAACGATAGCATAACCGGAAGACCATGGAATATTTACATCCACGATCTGGTTTTTCGAATTGATGTTGTAGTACGTGTATTCGAGTTCGACACGGCCGTTGAAGAAACCGAGGTCGACACCTACTTCGGAAGTAACCGAAAGTTCCGGTTTCAGATCCGGGTTGCCGATGATGTTCAGTTTGCGGGCAGCGGGAACGCCATTGAATGGGAAACGGATCTGGTAGTCGTCGCCGAGGTCGAGCAGCAGCGGGTTCAGACCGTAGTAAGAGTTCAGGCGGTACTGCGGAGCATCTTTACCCGCAGAGCCGAGGCCGCCGCGGAATTTCAGGAAATTCAGCGGACCTGCACTGAAGTCGGTCAGGTTGGTAGGAACGATAGAGAAACCACCGCCCTGGTAGAAGAAGCCACGTTTGCCATCAGGCAGGGTGGACGACCAGTCCTGACGAGCAGAGTACTCGGCGAACAACCAGTTTTTGAAACCCACGGAAGTATTCGAATACACACCGAAAATACGGTATTGTGCGGAAGTTGCAGCCGAACGGGGCGCTTCAGCAGAGTTGGTCAGGTCGTAGAATTCAGGAATAACCAGACCGCCTACGGTTGTACCGGATACGAAACGGTTGGCGTTGTCGATCGAGTTGAAACCCAGGGTTGTGCTCAGTTTGAAATCGTCGCTCAGTTGTTTGGAGAACGTACCGTAAGCATCGTAAATCAGGTTGATGATGCGGTTGGTGCTCTCTTTGTAGGAACCGAGGCTGAAAGAGTTACGCGGGCTTTCAAAGTCGCTCAACTCGCCGTCAGACCAGGAAAGGCCTCTTTCGTAGAAGAATTTCGGATTCTGTTCGGTTACGTTGCTGGTGATAAAGTTCGTGCTCACTTTACCTGTGAACGACAGGGAAGTGATCGGAGAGTACGTCAGCGAAACACTGGAAACCACGTTATCAACCGTGTTGCTCACGTTCTGTTTGTCCAGAATGTAGTACGGGTTGATGGAGTACTGGCCGTAGAAACCTTTGAAGTCGTGGTAAGGGCTGTTGTAGTCGCGCAGTTCGGTGAACGGGATGTTCGCCGGTGTTTGCGTTACGAAAGCCATAGCAGGGGTACCGGAAGAGTAACCGAACGGATAGCCACCTTCGGTAGCGCCACGCTGTTTGAGTTTGGAATAGCTCATAGAGAAGTCGGAGCGCAGTTTCGAAGAGAATTGCGAGCCCACATTCAGCAGCAGGTTGTGTTTGTTCAGTTTGGTGTTGTGTACAATCCCTTCATTATTGAAATTGGTGTAGGAAACGAAGTAGTTGTATTTATCGGTACCACCGGAGATCGTGAGGTTGTTACGAGTCGTGTTGCCGATATCGAAGAAGCTCTGGATGTTGTTTTTCACCGCGCTGTAAGGGCGCACGAGTTGTTCGATTTTGCCATTGCTCAATGGGATCAGGTTGCCGTCTGCATCAGCAGGAGCAGCCGTCCACGGAATCATACGACCGTCGTATTCGGAACCCCATGCGAAGTTTTCACCCATAAAGATGTTGATACCACCGCCGCAACCGCCGCAGGTAGCATAGCCGGAGCCGAATCTTTCCTGGTTTTTGTACAGCACGTAGGCTTCTTCCACGCTGTAGGAGGAAGTGAAGGAGATATTGGCTTTGTCTCCTTTTTTACCTTTTTTCGTGGTGATCAGGATAACGCCCGAACCACCGCGCGAGCCGTACAGCGTAGTAGCGGCAGGGCCTTTCAGTACGGTTACGGATTCCACGTCATCCGGGTTGATGTCGTTGCCACGGTTACCGAAGTCGACGTAGTTGTCGCGGTCGCCCGCTTTACCTGTGCCACCGCCGCCGGAAGCCGACGTGTTGTTGACAGGAACACCGTCTACCACGATCAGGGCGTTGTTGCCTTGTGTGAGGGACGTTTCGCCGCGCAGTACAACGCGGGTAGAAGCGCCTACCGCACCGGAAGCCGAACCGATTTTTACACCGGCTACTTTTCCTTGCAGGGCATTCAGCACACTTTTGTTGGTAACCGAGTTGAGGTCGGTAGAGTTGACGGTCTGATTGGCATAGACGACGTCACTTTTGTTACGGGTGATACCCGTTGCAGTGATAACTACCTCGCTGAGGTTGGTACCTGCCAGCAGCACGATGTCGACCGCATTGGAAGAACCGAGTGGAATCTCCTGGGTCGTGTAGCCGGTGTAAGAGGCTACCAGAGTAGTCGCGCCATCCGGCACTTCCAGGGAGTATTTGCCATTGACATCGGTACGCGTACCCCGCGAAGTGCCTTTGACAGAAACGGTAGCTCCGATGAGCGTTTCTCCGTCGTCGCCGGAGACAACACCCATAATGGTACGTTGGGCCCAAGCAGAAGCCACCGTAACCACTACCAGAAGTAGGGTTGTGAGTAATTGTTTCATAAAAAGAATGAGTTGGTTAAAAAATGATATTGGTACATCAGGTGGATTATTGAGGAGGTTAAGTCCTCTACAGAAATGGGGGCATGCCCTCAAAAAAGAATCGATTTGAATGTTTTAGCGTAAAAAATGGGTTTTGTTTTTTCAAAAAAGGAAAAAAACGGTTAAGAATCGATGTCTAGGACATACCAAAGGTATAAAACAGTTCGATTCAAAAGATAAAATAAAATTAACACACAAGTAAGGGAATCGAGCACGGAAAGGCACTTTGATCTTCCACAGGGCACCTGAAAATCCTCATTTCAACATGTATAACGTGCTCATTATTAAACAGTATGGTGTGATTTCCCAAAAAAATTAGAAACCCGTCTGCCCATCAAAAAAACACTTTCGCACCAGCCGCCTGTTTGCCGGCATTAACGTGCAAAAGGAAAAGAGTGGCAAATATACTCAACACATGCGATATATATTTCTTCTTTACCCCAGCGATTTTTCGCAAAAAGATTTTGGAAAGGCCGCAGACTGCCAAATCGGTACGTTTGTATACCTGTTGAGGCAGCAGTAAAATGGCCACGGCACGCTTTTTTTATGCTTTTTATTACAAACTGATTCGTGTCACGCCAATTCTCCGGACTTTAGCATCTTTGCAACAAAAAACGGGCAATCCATCCGGGCGCGGTTTGTGCTCTTTTCCGACCCGCACATCATCGCGCACCCGTATGTTTTTATTCCATTTCACAATAACTTTGACACGTTATGTCTACCAATGATCGCGTTCGAAACAGCCGTGGCTTCCGCAATCCCATGCTGATTCTGGGTGTTGCAATGACGGCTTTTTACGTCATTCTGGGTTCGCTGCTGTTGTTTGTCAGGAGTTTTTTACCGGAGGTTGGAACCGACTTCCGCAACATTTTCGCCGCAATGCTTATTATTTATGGTATCTATCGCGGCTGGCGTGTATATGCCGATCATTACAAAAACCAGTAAACCCGTGTTTATGCAACGCTATCCTATATTCTTTTTTGTCCTGTCACTGATCTACCTGCAATCCTGCGAAGCGCAAAAGGATAAAAGTGGAAAAGTGATCGATACGCCCACCACCGGCAGTATCCGTATCATGGTTGATGAAGGTTACGAACCGATCATCGAATCATCGATCGACGTGTACGACTCCATTTACCGGCAGGCGAAGATTACTCCAATCTATACCTCCGAAGGAGAAGCGGTGAATGCCATCCTGCGCGATTCCATTCAGGTCATTATTATCAGCCGCAAACTCACGGACAATGAAATGAAATTTTTCACCCAGCGCGGGTTTACGCCGCCGGTGACGCCCATCGCGCATGATGCCGTAGCGTTTATCCTGAACCCGGCAAATACCGACACCGTATTCACCACCAGCCAGATGCACGATATCCTGAACGGCAAATTCACCAAGTGGAATCAGGTGAACCCCCGGTCGAAACTCAACGATATCCGCGTGGTTTTCGATAACCCGCTTTCCGGAACGCTTACGTACGTGAAAGATTCCATCCTGGCAGGCGCAGCGCTTACCCCCAACGCTTCCGCCCTCAAAACCAACGCCGAAGTGATCGCCTACGTCGGTAAAAACAAAAACGCCATCGGCATCATCGCCGCCAACTGGATTTCTGATACCGACGACCGCGGCGTACAAAAATTCAGAAGAGAAATCAGGATCGCCGATATTGCCAAAAGCGTAGGCGCCGAAGGTTTCGGCCCCTACCAGGCATACTTGGCTACGGGCGATTATCCGTACAAGCGCACCATATATATTATCAACGCCCAGGCGCGGAAAGGACTGGGACTCGGTTTTGCTTCTTTCCTGGCCGGCGATCAGGGACAACGAATCGTTTTGAAAGACGGCCTGCTGCCCGCACAGGCGCCCACAAGGCTCATCAAGGCAACACGCGAATAAATCAGGTTCATACAACCACAACCGGGTTTTATACCTCAAAACAAGGCACTCACAAACTCTATGTATAGAAAATGAACCCTTTTTGTTAAACTTGTTTTAAGATTGTTGCTTTTCGCAAAACGTTGTGTGGATTTTTTTGAAATAAAGCGTCTGAAAAGCGGAACTTTGCAAGCGCAATAAAACGAGCGCACGTAAGAGTATTAAACTAAAAATCTTTTTCCGAACAATGACAACCCTTTTGAGAAAATTGGCCTTCCCGCTCCTCCTTGTATTCGCCCACGTCGCGAATGCTCAAACCCATGCCGACGGCATGACGGCCATGCAACTGGAAGACTGGGATAAAGCGATCAGTGTATATAGTGCGTTGGTGAAAGCCAACCCGACCGATCAGATGGCATGGCTCACCCTGTCAAACGCGTACCTGGCGAAAGGAGACAAAGCCAACGCTGAAAAAAATATCGACGAAGCATTTAATGCAAAACCCGAAGGTGCTTACGCTCTGGTAGCCAACGGCCGCAAAGCCCTGTTGCGTAACAACGACACGGATGCGACCGAACAATTCCGGAAAGCCACTAAAAATGCTAAAAAGGACATGAACGCCCTTCGTATGATCGGCGAATCGTACCTCTTTTACGTCTCCCCCGGCAGCAAACGCCCCAACCTGACCCGCGCCGAAACAGAACTGAAGGCGGCGCTCGACGTCAACGGCAAGGACTTCGCCACGCTGATGTCGCTGGGCTACACCTACAAGGAAATGCCGAACGGCGGACTCGCTGCGCAGAATTACGAATACGCGGAATCACTGGAGCCTAAAAACCCGCTGCCCAAACTCATGCTGGCAAAGGTGTACAAAGCCGCCAAACTGCCCGAAAAGTTTGAAATGAACATCAACAAGGCAATTACCGTTGCTCCGACTTTTACGCCTGCCCTGCGCGCCAAAGCCGAACACTACTATTTCGGCCGCAAATGGGCCGAAGCGCTGGCCGCTTACAAAGATCTTGTTGCCAACGGTACGGAAGTGACCATTGAAGACGAGATGCAACTGGCCAATACCCTGTACGTCAACAAAGACTGCAAGGGAACGAGCGAACTGGTGGAAAAAATCCTGAAAAAGGATGGTACCAAAAACTACCTGCGCCGACTGCAAGCTTACTGCGACTACGAAAACGGCGATTTTCAGCGTGGCCTGGAAATCCTGAACGATTACTTCAAAGTGGTGACGCCGGATAAAATCCTGCCGTCCGACTACCTCTATCTCGGCCGCCTGGGGTTGAAAACCAAAGGCGATACGATGATGGCAATCACCAACCTGCAAAAATCCATTCAACTGGATACCAACGGCGCCAGCTGGAGCCTGTACAAGGAAATTGGGACCATTCAGTATGACCGCAAGGATTACTGCGGCGCTTTGCAGTCGTACACGCTGTACCTCGACTCTTTGCCTAAAACCGACAAGTACTATGTGTCCGACACCTATAGAAAAGGCCTGTCTCAGTTCTACTGCAAAGACCCGGATACGCTCCGCTACGTGAAAGCCGAAGCCATCTTTAAAGTAGTGGCTGAAATGGCGCCCAAATCGGGCCTCGGCTGGTTCTGGGCAGGTAAATCCGCTGCACGCCAGGACCCCGACGTGGAAGCGCACCCCGAGCAGATTGTAGATTTCGGTAAAGCGAAAAACTATTTCGAGACGTACGTGGGTATCGGTTCGGCCGACAAGGTGAAAAACAAAACCGACCTGATCACGGCACTGGAATACCTCACCTACTTCTATTACAATAAAGGTGATGCCGCCAATGTGAAACTTTACGGTGCACAATTGCTGGAACTGGATGCCGCCAACCAAACGGGCCTGGAATTGATGAAAGCCGCAGAATCGGGTACGCTCGTACCGGCTGTACCGCCTACGACACCGGCAACACCGGCCAATGGAACAGGGGGTAAAGGGAAGAAGTAATTCTTGAGGATTTGAGGAGGCGAGGATTTGAGGATTTGACTAAAAATGGCTCCCTCAAATCTTCACCTTTTCAAAAAAGGCACGAGCATTTAGTTCCCATAAAAAACGGGCAATCGGAGGTGACTCCGGTTGCCCGTTTTCTTTGAATCCGTACACCACTCACGATCCCCGCATCTGCTCTATCTTGTTCGTCACACGGCTTTTCTCCGCCTTGAATCCCATCAGGTGACTTTCGATGCTCGCATCGATGGTGGATGTGAGCAGGGTTGGGTCGTGTTGCCCTACGGCCTGTAGCCAGTCGCGCACCAGCCGCCAGTCGCCGCCGCCGTGCATATCTCCACCGACACTGCTGTCGTAAACGGTACTTTTTCCCGTCCGGAAATCCGTCAGCGTAAACTTTTCCATATCGCCCACGATATCGCCCATAGCGCCCATTAAACGTGTGCGGCGGCCTTCGTACGACGTGAACGCTACCATATTGAAACTGGCGGTCACCCCGTTTTCAAACTCGATGCAGGTGACATAGTGGTCTTCCTGGTTGTTGTCCATTTTATACACGCAGCGGCCATAGTTGGTGGTGCGCAGGCTCTCCAGGATAGCCGGCCCTTGTTTTTCGGGCTCTTCCGGCAGGTCGAACACGTTGACACGCTGGCGGTTGCGGTAATAAATTTTCAGGGCCGAATACGGGCAGGTTGCTTCGGCAGCACAACCGTCGGTACACCGCGCGGTGCTACCGGCCGGCGCATTTTCGGCGCGGAACCACTTCAGGTTTCCCATCGCCACCACCTGCCTGCAGGGCGCGTCTACGATCCAGCGCAGAATATCGAGATCGTGGCAACTTTTGGCCAGCAGGATCGGCGTCGTTTCGTTTTTGTTGTGCCAGTTTCCGCGCACGTAACTGTGGCTCATGTGCACGTGTTCGATAGGTTCCAGGTGCTGGATACTGATCAGTTGGCCGATGGCGCCCGACTGCACGATTTCGCGGAGTTTGACGAAATAAGGCGCGTAGCGCAGCACGTGGCAAACGGCTACGATACGCCCCGTTTTTTTGGCCAGATCCAGGATATTGCGGCATTCCTGCTCCGTCGGCGCGATGGGTTTTTCCAGCAATACGTCGTAGCCCGCTTTCAGGGCGGCCATGCAGGGGCCGTAGTGCAGGTTGTCGGGCGTGCTAATGATCACCGCGTCGGCAAATTTGGGCCGCTCGAATACGCGCTCCCAGGTATCGAAACGGTTTTTGTCCGCGATCTCATGTTTTTTGGCATACCGCTCGTTGCGAATCGGAATCGGCTCGGCCACACCCACAATGTCCATTTCCTCGGGGTAACTGAGGGCATAGTTACCGTACACATTCCCCCGGTTGCCCGCTCCCAGCGTAATGACGGTGACCGGTTTGGCGGGATTGACAAAACGCGGGTTTTTGTTCAGCGCCGGTATTTCTTCAAAATAATTTTCGGAAGCATCGGTAAAACCGCTCAGTATGGTAGCGCCGGCAGCGGCGCCGAGGGTTTGTAATAGTTTGCGACGGGAAATGGGCATAGCGAAATTTACATTGAGGTGAAAATGAAAATGTCGCCAAAGATAAAAATTGAAGTATAAATTTTAACACAGAGGCAATTATCGCCGCTTTCTTTTCCGTGTTTGGAATAAATACGAAGGAAATATGGAAAGTGTGTGCAATAAAACATGGGTTACTCCGCATTTTTTCGCTTCGAATAATCACCGATGCTCCCTTGTCATCCTGTCGGGACCCGTCCTCTCTACGACGCGTTTGTGCGTATTTTTTCCCTCGTAGAGTGGAGGGGTCCGACAGGATGACAAGGGAGCATGAGCAGGATTATCGGGGTCCGGAACCGGGTCATCGGGGTCCGGAACCGCGTCATCGGGGTTTGGAACCACGTCGTTTAGGTTGAGGGCTTAAATAGCGGGGTCCGGAACCGGGTCATCGGGGTCCGGAACCGCGTTATCGGGGTTCGGAACCGCGTCGTTTAGGTAGGAGGACCTAAATGGCGGGGTCCGGAACCGGGTCATCGGGGTTCGGAACCGCGTTATCGGGGTTCGGAACCGCGTCGTTTAGGTTGAGGGCTTAAATAGCGGGGTCCGGAACCGGGTCATCGGGGTC
>ENA-UOWO01002722-UOWO01002722.1-activated-sludge-metagenome-genome-assembly--contig:-NODE-2722-length-21525-cov-6.308058_pt1 | contig 21525 bp, 25 predicted proteins | sample MGYA00238148_ERZ761564 | MGnify/ENA primary metagenome ERZ761564 (study PRJEB28885, sample SAMN05720194) | activated sludge metagenome | isolation source: Anaerobic digester | place: USA... | reverse complement strand
TCCGCGAAACGCTGACCGTATCGTCATAGGCACGTTCGTACCCTGCGACAACGCCTTCCACAACGCGTGCGCGAATCTGCTCGTGCAACTGCTCCGCCATCTTCAACTGAGGCGTCATTCCGATCTCTTCATCCGCCACCGTCTGCTCCGCTTTGTTCATCATCGCCTCCCGAACTTTCTTCCACTACCTTGCTTCCACGAATCCGCCAGCCCTGCTTCCACTTCGGAGTTCTCGCCGGGGCGCTGGTACTGCACGTCGCGCCCACCCCAAACCGCGCCGCTGTCGGGGTCGTAGCTTAGCTCCAGCGCCATGGGCCACTTGCCGTAGCGTTGCTTCAGCAAGATGACTTCGATCGTGTTGGGGTCCACGTTCTTGTAGAGATACGGCCAGTGAATACCCAACACCGCGTCGGCCACCTCAATGTACGCACCCGAGCCTTTCAAGCTCTCGCGCGTCGGGCGGGGGTCAGTCCGCGCCTCGACGTCCTTGAACCGCAGTTGGTGCAGGAGGATGCCGTGGACCCGCGTCTCCTGGAGCATGGCCTGTTGCCGGTACAGCGCCTGGGTCACGTCGTCGGGGGTCGTCTCGCGGAGACACCTTTCCCAAAGGTCAGCGACGAACACCTCGCACCCGCTGTCGGCAATGTACGCGTGAATCAAGTCTAGGTTGCGATCGTTGGCGCCCGACTTGCGCTCGCCCGACGTGCGCGCAAACGGTAGCTCCAAGAAGCGAATCCGTTCGGCGATGAGCTTCATCCGTTCGCGGAGAAGCACGCGGTTGTCGTGTTCGGTGAGCACGCCCTTACCCACGCGCGCGTCCGACCGGGACCAACGCAGGCTCATCTCCGCGAGTGACTCTAGCGTCGTCTGCGCTTGCATCTCCCAGGCGCCCGCGAGGATTGAACGGCCCGGCGCGTCCTTCGTGAAGTTGCCGCCCTCGAACGCCATCCCGAGCATCATGTTCTGAACGAGCGTGCTCTTGCCGCCGCCGCTGTTAGCCGTGAGCACAGTCATCAACCCCGGCGCCGATCCGGGGATCATGCGCTGGGTGCCATCGGGGTGCTTGTCGATACCCGGCACACCGTACGAGTACGTCGCCCGCCCGTGGAGCCGCTCTTCCACGTCGACCATCGCGTGGCGCACGAGCGCTGCTTGGTCTATCAGGTGCGGGCGCTCGCCCGTGCCTTGGAGCGAGAGCATCACTTGCTTGGCCAACGCCCGCAGCCGCTCGGCTTCCATCTTCGGGTCACGAATGCCGTCAAGAAACGCCTGGAGCGGGCCCTTCGCTGTGACGACGCGCGCGTGGTCCCAGAGCAACCCCTGCACGTGGTAGTCCAGGTTCTTCGGCGCGCCCGTCGTTGCCACGTCTTCGATGAAGAACGCGACCTTGTCCGTGGACACTGCACGCACCGCTGCCGGGTCCAGGTCGAGGCGCTTACGCCTCACCTCTGCCATCGCCTCCCAAGCCTCACGACACTCGCGCGTCTTGAAGTGCTCCGGGCGTATCGTGAGCAAGAGCCGGTCCAGGGTCTCTTGCGACTGCGCCGCGAGCGCAATCACGCTCGCTTCGTTCAGCGGGTCGTAGGGGACCACCACCTTTTCCACATGCGTTGTGGTCGGCAGTGGCTCCGTCTTTTTCGGTTCCCAGTCCGGGGCCGGGGGCTTCATACGCCTCATCGCGGGCCCACCGCCCCGATGTAGTCCGTCAGCAACCACGAAGGTTGAAACAAGTTCATGAACGACACGCGCCGCTCCATCGTCTTTGCCGCGTCTCGCTTCATGCGTTTCTCTTCCCTCACAAACACCCAACGTATGTAGTCTGCAAACGCCGCCCCGCTGCCGTCGAACGGATGTCCCGCGAGCATCGTCGCCGCCATCTTGGTCGCGGCGCCCGCCTTGTTGCCCATCGTCAACTCCAGCGGCTCCACCTTGTAGACCACAGCATGCACCTCCACGAACAACGCCACGAATAAGTACGGGTCTACGTCGTCGAACGCGTTGGACCCCTGCGTAATCGCACCGCGCGCAAACTCCCGCGCCGCTTGCATCCGCGCCTCGTCCGACTGCTTATTGCGCGCCTGCTTACGCGCCGACTTCGCTTTCGGTGGGCGCGAGTGCCGCGCCGCCACCGCGAGCATGTCCTTCGATTGTTCTTCGTGCAGTGTGTTCTGCACGTCGTGCGCCGTGATCCTGGTGTGGACCCGCGTCGCGAACTCTTCCCCGTTCTTCAGCGCTACCCGGCGCATCGTCCCGTTACTTCCGGCTCTGCGTGAGCTTCATGTGAGCCATGTACTCGTCGTGCTTGCGCATCCGCTCTTGCTTGGCGAACGCGTCGAGCTGATTCATCGCGCGAGCACACGCCTCCTGAATCGCCTCGCCGGGCTTGCGATTCACCGTCGTCGTGAACGGGCCGACCTTGTAGTGATGAAACTGAACCGGCGAGTAATGTTCCTCGGGCCATACAACGGTCACAGTTTCAACGGATGTACCCTGCACGGGTACGGGATCCATATCCTGCTTGGAACCCATGAAACTTACACCCGCGGGGATCACGTTGCTCTGCATCGGCGTTCCGCGTGGCGTACGCGTCACTTCTGCGAGCGATGGCTCGGCCTGAATCGCCGCACGCTCTTCGGCGTCATCGAACGCGTCTCTATTCTCTTCCCGTGTAGGTTGCACCGGAGCCGCAATCCTTCGCCGTCCCATCGCCGGGAGCCCCGCCACCGGGGCGGTCCCCGCGAGGATGCCCGCCGGGTCGTCTATCTCGGCCGCGTCGCGCACGGGGCCATCCGCCGGTGAATCGTTCTCCGGTCGCTTCATCATTCTTCGCATGTGTTTTCTACCCTCGGTTTTTCAAACGTTCCCAGTCACCATCGCGCTTCACGTGCGCGTGGCCATTCCAGCTCAAGATGTTCTTCAGGTGCGTCGTGAAGATCCTCGAATCCCATAACACGTGCAGCCTCGCTGTCATCTTCCCGTCCGGCGCACGGCAAACGCGCCCGCGGGCCTGACCGAACATCTGCCGGTTGGCGCCACACGGCGTCACCGCCACGCCTACCGCCAGCCGCGGGATGTCGATGCTCGCGCCCACGGCTTGATACGTGCCGATGCCCACTTGCATGTTGCCCGCGCGCATCCCAACCAACGTACGCTCAAACTCGTCCGACGACGTCGCCCCACCGAGCATGAGCCCGCCGCGGATGCCGAGTTCGGAGATCATCCGGAGCAGCCGCTCGGCGTGTTCGCGTCGGTGAACGAACAGAATCACCTGCTCGCCCTTGGCGACTTCGTCGGCGACAATGCGCAGCGCGAGCGCGTTCCGCTCCGCCGAGCCCGAGAGCTGGTCCACGAGCGCCATGAAGTCGACGCGCCGCGTCGGGTTCTCCTCCGTGGGCATCCCGTACCAGTCGGCCTCTTCGTTGGTCTCGTGGGCGTACACCTCCACGTCGAGCACTTTGCCGGCGAGGATGAGGTCTTCGCGCTTGGCGTCGTGGACCACGTCGCCGAACGCATCGTGGATGAGGAACTCGCGCCCGTCCTTGCGCCGTTGGTCGGCGCTGGCGCCAATCCGGTACCACGCGGGGAACCGGTCCACACACTTCTGAAACATCGTGCTCGCCGCCATGTGCACTTCGTCACAGAGCACCATCCCCCACTCCCGGCGAAAGCCCACGTCGTCCATCTTCCGCACAACGCTGTTCACGATCCCGAGCGTGAACGGGCGAACCTTCTTCGACCCCCCGCCGAGAACACCAATGTCGTCCTCGGCCAGGCCTAGCTCCGTCATCGCACGCTCTTTCCACTGCTCCTGGAGCGCCGCCGAGTTCATGATCACGAGGCACGTCTGCTCGGCCTCCGCCGCCAACGCGAGAAGGCTCGACGTCTTTCCTGAGCCGGTACCCGCACGGAGAATCCCCTGCTCCCGTTCCAGGCACGCGTCCACGGCTTCGCGTTGGTGCGTCCAAAGCGCCACGTTGGTGCGGTAATTGTGCAAGTGCGGCACGAGCAACCGGTTGTCCAACTCGTCCCACTCCAACCCCGCGTCTTCCAGCGCCTTCCGAATCTTCCCGATGCCACCGCGGGGGAACGTGATCGTCGCCTCGGCGTTCACCACCTCCGCCCCCCAGCTCACCTCGAACTCGGGCATGCTCTTCCACAGCCACGGCTTGCCGCGCATCAGGTGCATCATCGACGCGCGCTTCTTGTTCGGGTAGGTGAACGCCGCCTTCAGTGTGTCCAACACTGCCGGTGCCACCGCCAACGCCGGCATCCGGATGCGGTCGGTTATCGTCAAAGGGACCATCGAGATCATCTTCCCGCGCCAAGCCCCTAAACGCGGTTTATACAAGCGCGCATTCGCCGCGCGTCCGCGCGGTTTATCCGCGCATCTATAATCTTTCACCGCGCGGGTATATTCGTTTCCCCTGTATACGCGCGCGCGCCCGGAGACCTAATTAGGTCGTAAATAGGTTTTAGTTAATTAGATCTTAATTAGGACCTGATCCCTTCTCCTTCGGAGAAGGGTCATACGCGTGCGCGCTACGCGCGACGCGTACGCGCGTGCATACGCACGCGAGGGGAGAACAAAGATCCGGAAATGGAAATTGCGAAACGGGGAAAACCTGAACCTTGGGATTCAAGCGTCGCGCAGCGACGCGAAAGACCCCAAACCCCTACCCCTTTCCCCGCCGGGGTTAGTTAGGCCTCGGGCTTGTCGGTGATGACCACGGACTCTTCCTTGGGCATCGGCGGGGGCGCGAGCGAAGCCTTCACGCCGGCGGCGACAGCCGACTCGATGACCGACGCGCTCGGGCCCGCCTTGGCCGTGGCTACGTGCTTGGCCGCGTCCTCGAAGCCCTGGGCCCCGAGCCACGTGATGACCACGTACTTCAGGAAGCTCTCGACCTCCTCGAACTTGACCTTGCCGAGGTACAGCCCGAGGAAGCTCAGCGCCGTGACGACGAGGACGACAAGAGCCTTGGACGAGCCAAGCAAACGCGCGATCGGATTTTGATTCGGTTCCATGCCCAGGAGCAGACCCGTACTTCGGCTAACGGTCAAGGTTCGGTCGCCGTCTTCCGGAACCGACCCTAAAACGCGTTTTGGGGGTCGGGGGTAGGGGTTCGGGCGTCCGGGTCGTGAAAGGAGGTTTTAGGACCGGTTCTGTTCGATTGCGGAGGGGTCATGTCAGAATATACAAGCGCGCATTCGCCGCGCGGACGCGCGGTTTATCCGTTCGTGTATATTACGAGTCCGCGCTCACGACACGCGGGAAGATTCGATCATGAACCTGGACCGAGCACGAGTCGAACGACGACGAGCTGAGCTGGAACGGACGTACGGCGTGCGCGTGGCCGACGCCGGTGGGGAGCAACTTTTGAGGGCCAGCGTGGCCGCGCACATGCGTAAGTTCTGGCTCCTACCGGAGAAGGAAGCCGACGAGAAAGCACGCAAGCGCATCGCCTACTTGCGCGAGGCCGCCGCGTTCTACGCGTGGATGCTCGAAGCCGAGTCGCTGGGGCTGTTGACGAAGGGAGGCGAGGCGTGACCCCCGAGGAACGAACGCGGGTTGTCGTGTGGGTGGGGAAGCTGCTCCAAGCGCGCGAGCTGCTCTACCGGAGCTGCCTGATCACGACGGCGGACGTGCTCGTGTCGACGGCGGACGTGCTCGTGTCGACGGCGACGTTCGAGAGGCTTGTGGCGTACCTCCAAGAGCTGGACCCTTTCCGTCAGCATTCACTGGAGGAACACGTTCTTTCCCGCGGGGCTATGGCCGGGCGTCCGGCGCTGTTCATTCACGGGATGACGCTATCGCCCTGTTACGAAGTCGACGCCGACGACTTCTTCATCAAGATGAGTCTGAAATGAAGAGGGGGGACGAACGCACGACAAACTTCACACCGTGGACGTGCTACGCGCGCCCCGCGGCGACGGAGAAAACGTGTGGCTTTCGGAACACGCTGCCGTTCTACGGCTACGGGATGGCGTCGCGGTTGCTCTGTTGTTCCGAGTGCGGGTGCACCAAAGCGGCGAGCGATGCGCGTGTCACGAAGGAGGCCGGGCGATGAGTGAGCATGTACGCGACTTCGTTGTGGGCCTTTGCGACAAGTGCCCGTCGTTCAAGCTAGAGGACCGCCAAGCCCGCATGATTCGCCGGCTGCGTACACTTGCGGATGGGTACCGGTGGCAACGAAACCTAACGCGTGCGCTTCGCTCTCATGACGAACGCGTCGCCGCTGACCAGGAGCGCGCCCGCATCGTTGCGGCCATGCGAGAGCGGGCCGAATGCATTCGCCGAATCGTGAAAGCAATGCGAGCGGTGCCTCACCCTGACTACCGTCAGATAGAATACGACCAGGCGCGCGCCGACGGCGTCATGAGCGCTGCCGACGCCATCGAGCGGGGCGAGCTGTGAGCGTCGCTATCGCTGCTGTGGGCGGCCTTGTCGTGGGCGCTATCGTCGCACTCCTTGCTGTCGGCTGGTACCTATCGCGCGGGCGGTGGTACCCATGAAGCGCTGCGACGATTGCTTGCGCATAATGCATCAGCGCGAACCGTATTGGGTTCTCTCGCGGGACGGGTCAACCTACTGCAAGCTGTGCGCATTGTACCTGTGCGCGAATATCCCGAGGCTTCCGGAACTCATGCGACTGGTGACACCATGAAGCGCACCCTACAAATTCACATAGACGCGAACCGGGTAACGTGCGGGAAGTGCGAGCACGTGCGAGACACTCGCTATCATGACCTCGCATACTGCAGGCTTCTCTCAAGGGACCTGAAAGTGCATCCTGACGACGGGGCATTCCGCTGCGCCCCATGCCTCGCAGCCGAGGTGAAAAAGTGATCCGTTTCGCCAACCCGCTGCACAACACGTTCCTCGTCGCCAAGACGGCGCACTACCCTCTGGGCGCCACGTGTGCGCTGCGGGCGTACGACGGCGAGGCCTGGGACGAGGCGCTGGCACGGCAGTCTTTCCCTGGTTGCACGGCTGCTTGGGTTCGTGAGCGGTGGGCTCCGGCTCGACTCTCACGATGACGCGTGGCATAACCCCCGGTCCGATGAACGCGAGCCACGAATGGAAACCCACGACGCAACGCTTCCCCTACGTCCCGAACGTGAGGCACGTGTGCGGGCGGTGCGGGGCCCAACGCGTGGCGCACTTTGCGGACGACTGTCCGCGGCTCTTTGAGTTCCGCCCGGCGCGGGGTGGGGCGTTCACGGTGAACGAGCCGACGTGCGATTGAGGCGCGCGGGAATATGTAGTCGGGGCGCGTCGGGTGACGACCCTACCCCCATGAACCCCACCGTCACCCGGCGCGCTGCACTTACCCCATGACGACCGAACCTGAATTCAAACCGTGCTTGGCGCTCTGGGGCATGTTCCCCGGGCCCGCGTTGGATAAGTACAACGCCGAGATCGAGGCGTGTCGCGCGGCGCGCTTGGCCCGCGCCGCGAAAGCGAAAGCCTCCGAAGCCGTGACGAAACAAGCCGACGCCGCCAAGCCCCCGTCCAAGCTCGGTGAAAAGCTACGCAACACCCCCCAGGAAGACCTCGTGGGGCAGTCGTTCGCAAACACGCTCGTGGTTGTCGCCAAGGGGCGCACGGCGAAAGGGATCTTCGGCTGGACCGTCCGCTGCGGCGTTTGCAAGTGGCAGGCGACCCGCGCGACGGCGGAGATCAAACGATACGGGGAATGCCCCGAATGCAGACTCAGGCGCACCCGAACCTCGGACGCTACGAACGGAAAGGAGGAACCATCACATGGCAGCAAAGAAGAAAGCCGCGAGCAAGAAGCCCGCAGCCAAGAAGACCGCGAAAGCGGGAGCGAAGAAGTCGGCCAAGAAGCCGTCGGCTAAGAAAGCCGCTTAGGGCCTCGCCCCGAGCGTGAGAACGCCCACCTCACCAGGAGTCACCCACGCAGAGGCGCGCGGGGAAGCTCGGGTCGGGTGGGCGTTTTCGTGTCCTATGTGTCGGTTTCTGGAAACCCCACGCGGGAATATGAGTTTATGCAACACACACAGCCCGAACGTATCGACCACATCCTTCAGTTTTTCGCATGCGACCATCTACCCCCCGAGCTTCAAGTGATCTCGGGTCCGTTCTGTGACCTCGCCTACGCCGTTGTGAGCCTAGTTCCGCAGAACGCTGAGCGCTCCGTCGCGCTCCGTAAGCTGTTGGAGGCCAAAGACGCCGCGGTGCGTGCTCACCTCGCGAAGTGAGTTCAGCGCTTCACGCCGGGGAACTGCTGGCTCATCGTCCGCTGCTTGCCGATCGTCGATAGCTCGTCGAGCACGCGGTTGAGCACCTTCTCCATGTTGCTCATCCGCTGCTCCCACACGGCCTGGGGCACCATCGTCTCTTTGATGTACTCCACCACGGTTTTCAGCGTGGAGTAGCGTTCGTCGACGAGGTCAAAGCGCCCTTCCAGCTTGGTCACGGCTTGGCGGAGTTCGGCGTCTTCCTCTTTGGCGTCGGCGATGGCCTTCATCACTTCCATGACCGCCGTCTTTTGCTCCGAGAGTCGTCGTTCAAAGTCCGCCTCCTTTGCAGCCACAGTGTATCGGAAAAGACCTACCCAGCCACCGATGAGGGCGGTCAGGGCGGCGAGCGCGAGGGTGATGAGAGTCGAAACCGACATGCGGTCTACCGTATCACCCTCGGGGAGTTTCATCGTTTGTAGCCCGTAATATTGTAGTTCGCGCCGGTGACGGTTGAGGTGATGGTGCCCGAGAAAAACAAGAACCGCCGTCGGGCCAAAAACTGATTGAACGCGCTTGAAAAGAGCAGCGGAACGGGAACCCACACGTCGTCGCGGATGGACACGGTCGTCGCGCCCACGCTCGTGATCTGGGTTTCTTCGCGTCCGATCTGGAGCGGCACGCCGGCGCCCGTGTCGTTCGGGAAAACCTCGATGACGCTAAACCAGGAGTTCAGCGCGTTCGCGGGCACGTCGTAGTTCGTGATGAAGGTCACCCGCACGGCGCGCGTGCCGGCAGGGATTCCCGTGTTGTCGACGAACGTGTTCGCGATCTTGAGCACGAAGTCTTGGGTCGTGGCGTTGTGCGGGTTGAGGGCGAAGCCCTTGTCCAAGACCGTGAACTCGTGGATGTCCCCGGTGTAGACCGCCGCCGCCGCCGCGCCCGTGTTCAAGATCGTGAGCACGTAGGCCAGCTGCCCGAGCGAGCAGAGTCCGAGGTCGGGGATCGTGATGTCCGACAGCGGTGTGCCGTCTTCTTCGGGGTGAACGTACGAGACGATCGGGATCCCCCGCGGCGACCGGGGAATGCGCCCCGACGGGCCGTCGGTGTAGCGCGCCCAGCGCGGGAGCCCGTTTGGGAACAGGAGATACACGTACATGTTCCCTGTGTACGGGAACGTCATCGGGACAACGGCGTCTTGGTTTTGCACGTCGCTCAGGTCGATGTTGAAGCCGTCCACGCCGGCGGAGCCACGGCGCATAAAGCCCCCGATGCGCCGCCCATTGTAGACGCCCCGCGCCATGCCTGTGAGGGTCCCGAGGCCCGTGCCGTTGGGCACGTGGCGCCCTTCGTAGGTGCGCTCGGCGGGGTAGGCGTCGTTGGCCAGGCCGCTGATGCCGTACTGCCGATCCCAAAGCAGCGGGCGCACATCCCACAGCGTGCACGTGTCGAGCGACGCCGCGGCGTTGGGCACCATCACCACGCACGCCGGGGTCCAACCGGCTGCGTTGAGGGGCATCCCCGCGCCCGGGGTTCCTTGGCGCACGCGCCACTCGAAGACCTCGTTCTCGGTCTTCACGACGCTCGTCGCCACGAACAGGTTCGACGGCTGGTTGTAGATGTCACGCGACTCGTTCGCTTGGACGGGCGTTGTATTCATGCGGAACTCAACCACGTCGATGCGTGTGGAGCCGGAGCCGTTCGCCGCGACGACGAGCCCGCCCATCACGAGGCCTGGGTCCTTCACGATCTTATAGTCGCTGTCGTCCGGGCCCGCGTCGGGCTGGAGCATCATCGCCACACCCGGGTCCACCGAGAGCGAGAACGACCCCGCGTCGGGGCGCACGAGCGAGCCGTTGATGATCTCGCAATCGAGGGGCGTGCCGAGTGACGTCGGGAGCGCAGCCACCGAGCCGACGTCGAGGTCTTCGTCCCCCGTCGCCGAGATGGCGTAGCGCATGATCTCGGCCATGTTGGCGGCGCCGATGCGCTGGTGCCGGTTTTGGTCCGGGCTGACGACGCGCTCGTTGGTGTTGAAGACGACGCGCTTGTTTCCGCTGCTCATGAATCAGACCTCCCAGCCCGTGACGAAGTAGTACGAAGCGTTGACCGTGGGCGGGGTGCCGCCGCCGAGCTTCGCGAATTGTGAGTTCCAGTAGAACGTTGTGGCCGACGGCACCGTGTTGATCGCGGCTTCGCGCGCGTCGAGCATTGGCACCTTGAACGGCTGAATAAAGTTGATGACGTACGCGTTTGGACACGCGACTGGGTGCGTCACAAGTCCCGCGTTGAGTTCATATTGAATCGCGCCTGAGAGAGTGACGAAGCCGTTGCCTTCGTACTTATAGTCACCCCCTGCGTTGATCGTCATCGTCGCGTTGACTTGCACATACGTGTGCTTGGCCGTGCGAGGGGCCTGCGTGTCGAGCGTGATGGTGTAGTCAGCGAGTCCTGGGCTGAAAACACCGTTCGCGATCGCGCCGCCAGGAAAGCCGGGAAAGTTGTTCACGAGGATCGTGCGCCCGTGCGCGTGAACCCACGCGTTAGTCGCCACCCCAAAGCCGTTCCAGATGGAGCGTGCTTCGAGCGTAGTACCCAGGCCCGGTACAGTGATCGCGCTTTGCGGCGTTCCGTTAGAGTTCGGTCGAATGTCGCTCTGAACGAGGATCCCGCGGCACGCCCGCGGCGAGCGCGTACCCGAGCCTTGGTCTGAGTAACGGCACCACCGCGGCAGACCGCCAAGCAATGCAGCGTAGACCGTCCAGAGGTTTGCGCCGCCCGCGGTTGAACCGTTGCTCGTGTCGGAAAAGTCGACGTAGTCGTTGTCGGTTCCCGGCGAGCCGCGGCGGAGCTTTCCACCGAGCCAGCGCCCGCCGTGCTTCACGCGGAAGTTGCCCTTCGCCGCGGTCATGGGCCCGGAGATGTCCAACCAAAGTCCATCACCGTCGGCTTCGGCTGCTTGAAGAACGCCGGCCTCGGCGCGGTCGGAGAGAAGCGGGCGCACATCCCACAGCGTGCACGTGTCCAAGTTGACCGCGCCGTTCGGAACGCGAATGACACACAGCGGCAACCACCCCACGTCCGCCGCTGGGAGTCCCGCGCCCGCGGTCCCCGCGCGCACCCGGTACTGAAGCCGCACCTGAGACTCTTTCACTAGCGACGCCGCCGTGAAGAAGCCCGTGGTCGGGTCGAACACGTCGCGGCTGTCGCTTACGGTTTCGGGCGCCGCGGCGAGCGCACACTCCAGGTAGTCGAACCGCACGAAGAGCGTGCCGTTCGGCGTCACGGCCAACGGCGCCGACGCCGACACACCGTTGTCGCGCACGTATTGCGCAGCGCTGCCGTCGGGCTGAGCCGCGTCGACAATCACGGCCACGCCTGGGTCCACGACCATGCCGAACGTGCCGTCGATGGGGTGGGGCGTCAGCCCGTTGATGATCTCGGCGTAGCTTGGGGCCGCCGCGCTTTGAGGATCGCTCCCCACGCCGGCGGAGTCTTCCCAGGTGCCGCGGGACGTCAGCCACATGCGGAGCAGCTCCATCACGTCGCGCTCTTTGAACTTCTGCAAGCGGTTCACGTCCGTGCTGAGAGCCCGCTCTTGCGTGTTGAATTGTAGCGTCCGCATTCCCATCGTGATTCGCCTCTTCTTAGGTACAGTCTTCGCAATCCAGCGCGAGTTCCACTTCCACGCCCGCCGCTTTCACTTCGTCGAGGGTGCTCCACACGCGCCCGTAAATATCCGCGTCACCCGCAGCGTAGCCGTCGAACACGCTCACCACCGGAGGTACCACGTCAAACGCGTTGTGCGCGCCCGTGTCGTACGCGACGCCGAACTCGTCCGCGCCAATCCGCGGCACGCAGACCTGAAAGAACCCGCGGAACTGGGCGTAGTCCAGGTAGCGGCGGTTGTTCCGCGCGTCGCCGAACGGTGTGGCCAAAAACGACGACACCCCGAACGTCGCGTTGGAAAGAAGCCCGCGGAAGCGCCCACCCACCGGAATCGGCGAAGGAACCCCGCCCGTGCGCATCGCCATGAACACGTTCGGCCCCGAGGTCTTCAAGTAGGCGCCCGTTGCAAAGCGCGTCCAACCGGCGGCGTCTTCGTAGACCATCGCCTCGCCCACGATGAACGTCCCGATGAGAGGACCACCGGCGCCCGCGAGCACCTGGGCGTCGTAGGCGTCGTTCATCTCGCCGCCCGCCACAACGTGCGGGGGTGAGTTGTCGCCGTCGTAGAAGAAGCCGGGCATCTCCAGTGTGCCCACTTCGCGGAAGCACCACGGGAGCGAACCGAGCACGCGGTAGAGCGCGCGGCGGATGGCGTTCGGCGAGACCACGTCCGCCGGTTCCTTCAGCCGCATGCGGTACATCTCGTCGTCCTCGCCGGGATGGCGCGGAAGGTTCTTCTCCGCGCCGAGTTCGTCGAGCCACCCGGGGCGCCCGCCCACGGGGGAGAGTTCGTTCGTGATGGTGAGGCCAAACGCAGACCACGGGAGCACTTCCCATGTGGCGCCGCCGATGATCCCTATCGGGGCCTCGGCCACGTACGCGTCGCGATGGAGGAGCGTCTCCACCGTGAACGTCGCGCCGCTCTGTGACCCCGTGAAGACTGTCCCCACGATGACGGGCGTGGGCTCGTTGTCGAGGCGCAGCGTCACGCGAAGTGTTGGCGCGTCGTCGGCGAACGTGATGAGCGTTGTGCGGAAGTCGCCTGGCGCCGTGAACGTTTCGCCGATGATTGGCGCGCCCGCGTAGGTCGTCGTGTGGAACGCGACCAAGCGGTCCACGTCCACGAAGCTCCCGACCGGGGGGTTGAGCGCGAGGTTCGGCCCGCGGAATGCGCGGATGCGCCCAATCTGGCCAACGTTCGCCCCAAACACGAGCGCTACGTACTGGCCGATATGGTCGGGGATGAAGGTGTCGGGGCGGTTGAGCGTGGAGATCGTGACCACGTCGCCCGTGGGGAACGTGCCGAGCAGCGGCGCCACGGTTGCGTGGGCGTTGGAGAACCCCGCGCCGATCTGAACGGGGCGGCGGATGGTTTCGGGGAACGGGTTGTTGTAGCCGTAGCCGGGGAACTCGGCCTCGCACGGAACCTCGAACGGACCGACGTCGCCGGGCTGGAACACCACGTCCTGGAGAGGCGCGTAACGCATACCCGTGGTCACGACCACGCCGCCGTCCACGCCCCAATCGGTGGTCTCTTCCTCAACGAGAAAGCTCCCGCTCTGAATCCACAACGGTCGGTCGAGCAACGCCGAGCGCGTGAACTTCAGCGTGACGGTCGCCTTGCGCGCGCCCATGGCGTGCTCGTCGGTCTGACCGCTCCAAGGGCAAAGGTACATCGCTTGCGACGTGCGCTCGATGGCTTGGCTCACGCGCACAAGCTGAGCGTGTAGCTGTGTGTGGACTTCCAAGCCTTGGCCTTCGCCAGCTTGCAAGATTGGACGGGCGTACTCTTCGTCGACGGCCTTTTTCCAAACGTCGAGGAGTTCGTCGGGGGTCAGCGCTCCACGTGTCATGAACCCCTCCGACGCCCAAGGCCTGCAACTTGGAGCAACTTCTCACGCGGGTGAAACCGCACCGGGTAGACAATCTCCCCGTCCGAGGTCTTCACGACCATAGCGACCACGAAGTTCTTCGCGTCGCGGATGTACGTGATGCAGCTCACACGAGCACCACTTGCTCAAGCGACGTGCGGATGGTCGTGCCGACGGACGGGATGAGGTCGCCGATGGGGCTCACGATGGATCCGCGGTCAGGGATGAGCCCGTCTTCCACGTACCGCCGGAGCACGCTGAAAAGGTCGCCCAGGTAGAGCGGCGAGTTGACCGGGAGCGAGTTGACGAACGCCACGATAGCCGCGCGCACCACGTTGCCCAGGGCCAGCGTGTCCACGTTGGCGGCGAACCGCAGCCGCAGCTGAATCTCCACGTAGGACGGGAGCGACGTGGAGATGACCACGGCGATGCCCGCCGCGCGGTAGTCTTCCAGCTCCACCCGCACGAGGTCGGCGAGCGCGTCGCTGGCCACCCCGGACGAGTCCGCGATGTAGAGGTTCACGAGCCGCGCGGGAAAGCCCCCATCCGTTAGAACTTCTTCGGCGTTGGCCGACACCACCCCGGGCACGCTCAGCGCGCCGAACTCGATGGCCCCGCGGGTGCCGCGGCGCGCCGTGCGCCAGAACTCGCGGATTCGGCTCTTGAAGCGATCGTCGTCTTCGGCGTCCTCACCGCCTGCTGCGGCTTGGGGGTTCGTGATCTGGAGCGTCTTGTCGAAAAGGTCGCCGGGCTGAACGAAGCGCACGATGGCGCCCGCCGCCACCTGGGAGATCTTGCCGGCTTCGCTCGCGCGGATGTCGGCGCGGGACACGAGGTCGCCGATGCCGAAGGTGGCGTCCGTAATCGTGACGTACTCGACGCCCGTGTTGCTGGCCACACGCGTGCCGCTCGGCACCGTTCCAGCCCCGCCGGAAACGTCTACTCGTGAGATGACCCCCGTGGTGATGGCCGCCGCCGCGCCCTTTCGGAACAGCGTGTAACGGTCGTAGGCGAGTCGGTCGAGTTCTTCGTCTTCGGCGCCTTCCAGCGTCAGCGCTGCCGTGCGGAAGAGCAGGTGCTTGACCACGTGGTCGGCGACCACGGAGCCGCTCCCGACGACGATGTTCACGTCGGAGCCTTCCACGTCAACCAGCGCCGGGTCGATCTTCCGCGACCGCTGGCGAACGTAGTCACGTCCGATGGAGTACAGGGCTAGGCGACTCGGGAGATCCGGCATGCCCGTGACGGTATCACCGGGCCGCCGCTGGCAGAAGGGACCCCCCTAAGTCGCGAGCATGAACGGCACGCTGAAGGTCTGCTGGCCCGTACCCCGCCGCGTGCAGACCAGCTCCACGCGCGCGAGCGCGGGGTTGTTCACGTTGCGGATGATCTTGGCCGACGCGCTCACACACTCGGGGTCCTTCGACACTTGCTGCTCGATGTTCGCCACGAGCTTGGCCAGGCGCGCCGCGGTCCCGAGGCGCTTGCCCTGTTGGACGAGCCCCGCGCCGTAGCCCGGAAGGTGAACGAAGCCGTTCTCCTTGGTGATGCACCGCCGGATGACGCGCTTGCGGAACGATTCCAGCCCCGAGTCGAAAGCGTAGTCGCCGGAATCGTCCACTTGGAAGGTCCCGAGGATGGCCTCAAACGGGTTGCGGATGGACGCCGCCTTGGCCCCGCCGATGGTCTGGGGGTTGGCGAGGTCGCGCGACTCCACCCGTGGATTGACCGTGGGGGCGCTCAGGAGGCGATATACTGCGTCCACGTTGAGGGTGGCGCTACCTGCCGGGTTGGATCGATCGGCGCTCCAGACCCCGGCCACGTCCACCTGATAGGCCGCCGGGAAGGGGGTCATGGGGCGGTCGAGGGTCAGGTCCAGGAAGCGCCCCTCGAATTCGGGTGCGATCCCGTCGGCCACGGTGGGGGAGTCCACGTCCACCACGCGCACGTCCCGGGCGTGCGTCCCATCGTTGCCCACGGAGAGCGTGTACGGGGTCACCGTGTAGACGCCCGAGCGGATGGCATCCTTCTCGTCGCCGAGGTCGCTGGCGTAGATGAGATCGCTGAACGCCACCCGGATGACGTTCTCGCGAATGGCCAGCGCCGCCGTCGGGCCAAAGCCCGGCCCACCCCACGGCGCGCGACCCCAGTCGCTCTTTCCCCAGCCGCTCATTGGTCGCTGTCGTCCGGGTCGGGGTCGTAGACGGCCTTGCGCCCACCGCCGGGCTCCACGCCCGCGGCGATGTCGATGGGGTTGCTCAGGTCGCAGGAGAGGGCAAAGCGGAACATCGGGATGGGGAAAGGGAACGGTGGGGGGAAGTCGGGAATGGGGATGTTGAGGCTGAAGCTCAGCGTCGGGAGCTTGAGCGAAAACTCGCACGGGCTCGCGTTCAGCTCGGGCTTGTCAAAGTTCGCTTCTACGACCGCCATGCGGAGAGCCTACAGCAAGAAGCCCCCGCGCCCAATCCCGGGCAAAAGTCCGGTCGGGTCAGACTGCGGGAGGGGGTTCGCGAGCCCTGCGTTTACGGCTGCCATACTCCCCGAAATGACCGCGATGTTCCCGCCCGGTGTGATTCCAAGCGGCGTCGGTGAAGCGCCCGCGGCGATGGCTGCAACGATACCGTTGAGAATCGGGGCGAACCCTAGGGCGTATGTGACCCCGTAGGTCGGGGTGAGGGATTGAGTCGTGGCGATATACGCCCAGAAGTTGCAGATCATGAGGATGACCTGCTCCATGGTCACGGCGTGGCCGTTGCCGCTGGCGCCGCTCGTGCCGATGTTGAGCTTCCCGGGGACGTTCATCACGGTGTCCTTGGCCAGCGCAAAGGTTGCGTCGCCCGCTTGCATGGCCAGCCGCTTGTCCTCCACGTGCAGCTGTACGAACACGGTGGCGTCGCCGGTGGAGATGTCGATGACGTCGGGCGAGAAGAAGATCTTGTTCTTGCTCGCGTCGTTGATGACGACTTGCCCCTGCGGGTCGATGCCGATCTGGCTCCCCGTGACCGCGCTCCGAATCAGGAACGACGCCGCCGTCTCAATGATGAACGGCGCGCGCATCCGCTGGAAGCCGAACTTGTTCTCCGTCGCGTCCAGCCCACCCACGCGCTCGGGGAACGCGTCGATCTCTTGGTTCAGGCGCCCGATGATGACGCCGCCGCTTTGCTCGCTGCCCGCGGCGAGCGCCACGAGCACCTCGTCCTTGTCGACAAACGGGTACCACTCACCCTCGCCGTTGCCGGCGCAGAAATTAGCCACGCGACACTGAATCGAGATCCCCGACGGCTGGAGCGTCACCGCGACGAGCGGGCCCGTCGTCAGCATCTTGCCGTTCTCGTCTTTGAAGCGCACGCTCGGCGCGTCGGGCGTGGAGATGTCCACCGTGGCGTTGCTCACCCACTGGCGGGTGTCTTGGTTCGGTCCGGAAAAGAGGTTCCGAATCGTGGCTTCATCCATAGGGCGCATGCGTTGAGACCTTACTTCTTCTTTTTGCCGTTGCCACGCACCTGCGCGTCGGTCACCTTCGGTCGGTCCACGCGCGCCTCGATGTAGTTCATCGCCATGATGGATACCGAGATCCCCTGCTCGGCGTCCCAATCGAAGCCGGCCTCGCCCACGCGGAACAGCGTTTGAAAGCTCGCGTCGTTGTAGCTCTTGGCCGCGGCCCGCGCGAACTCGTCGCTGAAGCCCTTCTTCTTCAGGTCTTCTTCCATGCCCGCCGGCGAGCCGAAGATGGCCTCGGTCTTCCCCATCGCGCTCACGGTTCCCTGGGCGCCCACAAGCAACCGAATCGGGTCGCCGCTGCGGATGTCCAAAAGGTCGGGGTCGTTCTCGTCACCGCCGTATGCGCAAAGGTCCTTCGTCTTCAGGTCGACGCCGATCTCCAAACGCCCATTGTTGTAGGTCTCCTCAGCCACGGCTTTGAGCGTCGGCAAGTCAGTGATGCCGTCGCGCAACCGGTAGACCTTCCAGTCGTGGTCGTTCTGGCCTTGCGCCGGGAGCGCGTTGACCACGCGGTCCTTCTCTTCGGGGAAGCGCGCCACTATCAAGTTCTTGCGCGTGGCGTCGTACGAGCGGACTTCGATGTTCACCGCCGCCTTCTTCACGTACTCGCGCTTCACCGCGAGCGACTCCAAGTTGGCGCCGAACACGAGCGTGCGCACGTTGCAGTCCGTGTCGCCAACAATCCGCGGGATGTACGTTTCGTCTTCGCGCGCGAGCACGCGCTTGTCCACGATCGCGGTGCCCCGCCCAATGACCACCGTCGTGATGCCGTTCTGGTCCTCCACGTAGATGCCGTGCGCGATGGCGCCACACACCGTCGTGAGGTAGTCCCAGACCGAGTCGGAGTCGCCGCCGCCCGAACCGCCGCCGCCCGCCGGCGGTCCCGTGTCGGCCTTGATAACTTGCGGCGAGAGGAGCGTCTTCAAACGCGGGGGCGTGTTCGCGTCTCGCGTGACGTTCGGGCGATACTGAATCCTGAGCCCGTTGAACTGCGGGAAGTGCGAAAGGTAGAGCGCCACGGCCTCGTCGATGGGCTTGTCCACGGCGACGGTCAGCTTTGCCGGCGCCACCTGCTTCAAGAAGAGCTGCGTGTTGTCTTTGCACTCCAGGTCGATGGTCGGCACGCCGTCGGCCCAGTCGAGCTTCAGCGCGTCCACCCACCCGCGGAAGCGGAGGTTGCTGCGCACGCGCCCGAGCGAGTCCACGAACTGGTCGGGCACGAGGTTCAGGGGCGTCTTGTCGCCGCCAGCGCCGAGCGACTCGGCTGTGCCCCCACCGATGCCCATGGCGAAGCGCTCGGGGCGGATGACGCCCATGTAGAACTCCACGCCGATCGCGCGGATGATGCGCGGGTCGAGGGGAAGATCGCCCCAGCGGAGCTTCATCGTCAGCGAGCGCGCCGTGCGGGGGCTCGTCACGTGCCAGCTCGCGTTCACCGGGACAACGTGCGTCACCTTGTGCGAGAACCCGTCGTTTGTCTTCCCGTCGACCTTCTTGGCCGGCGGCGAGCCGTTGCTTGTGAGCAGAAAGCGCTTCGTCCCGGTGGGGGCGTCGGGGTCCTCGATGACTTTCAGCTCTCCGCGCTGGTCCTTGATGCCCTTCAGCCGGATGGTGGACTTCTTCGGGGTCGAGATGTCCTTCTTCGTCGCTCGTCCGAAGTCCTCGAACCGGATGAGAAGGGTTGCCTTCACGCTGGGGTAGAAACGCGCCATGCGGCGAGACTACACCGAGGTCAGGCGCCCGTCCCCTGGCTGGCCGCGTTCGTGAGCGCCGGGATGATGAGGATCTTCCCCCGGTCGAACGTGGGCGTGTGCAGCGGCAAGCGGTTCGACCGAAGGATGACGGCCCCTTGGTCGGCCACGCGGTAGTACCGCATCGAGACCGACTGCGGCGTGTCGCCCGCCTTCGAGACGTGGACCGCGATGATGTCGCCGGCTCGTGTCCCGCTCGACTCGCGCACGCTGATGGTCCCGCGGTTCGCACCCGTCACGACCACCTTCCGCACGGCGTCGTCGGCATCCTGGCCAGCCCTCGCGCCCTCGCGTGTGGTCTCGGAGATCTCGGCCACGTAGCGCGACGACCGGATGAAGCTCCCGACGGTCTGCTTCAACACCTGAGCCTCGGGAGGAGTCTGCTGGAGCGTGTCGTTCGTGTTGTTACAGATGCTCACGGTGTTCCGCGCGAAGTTCACGATCGTGTTCGCCACCGTGAACGGAGCCGCGCGTATGGTCTGAACCACGCCGGCCACGCGCTTCGCTTGGTTCACTTGGCGCGTCAGGTCCCGCGTGAGCTTGGTCACGAGCGCTTGCGGAGTGTTCGCGATCTGCTCCAGCTTCCCGAGCGTGAACGTGTTCGCCGTCTTCGGGATCTTGCTCCCCTGGAGCTTCTTGATCTTCGCGTCGATGGCCGCCGCCGTCTTCTCATTCGCCGCGCTCAGCGCGTCCGCCGTCTTCTCCATCGTCTCGTCGTCGCGCGAGCCGACCACCGCGCTGTTCGCTTGGCCGCGCCCACTCCAGTCGAAGTTCAGCGACCAGCCGATGTCGGTGTCGGTGTCGATCGGGAAGTCCCAGGACGAAAGCGTGCCCTCGCGCACGATCCGAAACTCCTTCGTGTCCTCCGTTCCGGCGCTCCCGACGAACGACACCGCCCGCACGTAGAACGTCACGCGGAGCCGAGCCCCAGCCCGGCCGATGTCTTCGATGATCTCGCGCGCCCGCATCGGGTCCACGATTCGACGCTCCACGCCGTTCTCGTCGGTGAAGACGATCGGGTTGCGCCCTAGTTGCGTCCGGCGCCACATCCCCGACCACTGGCTCGGCGACTCCTGAGGGCCGAGCACTTGCTGGCTCGCCTCTGAGTTGCCCGAATACCAGGACGTGACCACGCGCTGCTTACCGCCCCAGCCCGCGCCCTTGAACGGCAAGCCTGTCCCCGTCATCGAGACGGAACGGGGCTTCACGTCAGGGCGTGGGGGCGTCTGCTCCTCGATGAGGAGGACGGTGCCCGTGCCCGCGCGTTGCTGGACTTCGGCGAGGGTCGGCACTTAGACCCGCGGCTCGCCCCAGAGATCTTTCGTCTCGGGGTTAGCTTTCAAGAACGCGTCGAACTTGTTCTGAGCTGCACGCCAAGCAAGGTGAGCGTCGTACCATTTCGGGTCACGCTTATCCTTTGGGAGCGCTTTCGTGGCCTGGAGTTTTTCCATGTAGAGCGCGTGGAGCTTCTTCTGATTCGGTGAATCCGAACCGGGTTTCACGTCGGACTTCGCCCAGCTCTTGAGGTTCTTCGGGTCCATTGTTCGGTTCCTTACTTCTTCGCTTGCTTCGCGGCCCACGCCTTCAGCGGGTTCGGCTTGCCCTTCATGTCGGGGGCGTCGCTCGAAGCCTCTTCGTCTTCGCTCGCGCCGGAGCTGCTCGCGTCGCCGCTGGCCCCGCTCACGGACGCGTCATCGCTGGCGTCGTCGCTCTCGCCTTTGGCCTTCTCAGCCTTTGCCTTCATCTTGAGGATGTTCTTCTTGAATGCTTCGGGAAGGGCCATGTCGGAATCTCCTGCGTGGAACGTATCAGGGAAAGGCTCGGGTTGGCTACCGGGCGAAAGGAACCGCCGAGCGGGCCTGGCTACGGCTGCTCGCGATGGACCCGAGCCGCTCCTGGAACGCCACGAGGATACGGTCCGGGTCGGCGTCTTTGAAGTCCTGCTTGATCTGAATCCCGCCGTGGAAGTTCTGGGTCACCGGGCTCGGCTTCACGTCGATGCCCGCCCCGGCGCTCTTCTGCATACCCTTCAGCTGGCCGGCCATGTCGCCGAGGTCGACGCGCTTCAGCGCCTCGATGAACGCCTGGGCGCCCTGGCCTAGCATCTCCGGGCCCTTGTTCATCAGGGCGTCCTTGATGGCGGAAGATCCGCGCATGGTCGCCGCGATCTGGTTCATCGCGCCTTCGTCCTGCACCGCCGCCGCCGCGTTGAACGCGTCCGCGAACGCTTGTGTGTTCCCGGTCTGGAGCTGCTTCGCCGCCTCGTCTACGTCGCGCTGGCGCCGGCGCCGCTCGTCAAACGCGGCTTCGATCTCGCGCGTGGCGTCTTCCATGTCACGCCCTGACGACTTCGCGTTCTCCAAAAAGGTCTTCTTGATGTCGTCTTGGCCGCCGCCCTGGGTCAGCTTGGCCTTGTTGACGAGGTCGCTCTGCTCGAACGAGTAGCCCTTTGACACGAGGTTGTTCCCCATGGCCGAAGTCTTCAGATCGGAAGAGCACACGTCTGAACTCCAGTCACGCTACGTTATCTC
>ENA-UOWO01002715-UOWO01002715.1-activated-sludge-metagenome-genome-assembly--contig:-NODE-2715-length-21569-cov-5.089105_pt1 | contig 21569 bp, 18 predicted proteins | sample MGYA00238148_ERZ761564 | MGnify/ENA primary metagenome ERZ761564 (study PRJEB28885, sample SAMN05720194) | activated sludge metagenome | isolation source: Anaerobic digester | place: USA... | reverse complement strand
TCTTTTCAAAAGTAGAATCACAGGATAATGATGTGAATGAATTGCAAAATTTAAGTCTGTTAATGTTGACTTTAATTGGAAAGTGTAATGATGTTGATGCGCTCCCAGAATACCACAAAATAAAAAGACTAAAACAATTATTCCAATTTCTACAACCTTCGACCACCGAGCTTGAAGGACCAACACCACCTCCTAAACTATATTCCTAATTCTTATTCCTAGCAACTTTTTGTGTTTTCACCTGATCTCACCCTATTTTGAATTGGGGGTTTATTATGGTTTTTGCACAAACGGTAAGGCTTAAAATCATTGCAATGCCGAATTCAACTATTCGTGTTTCATTGCGATTAATGGTTCTTTAATCAAGGAATATAGAATTCTCCAAAGGGCTAATTCCTGCCCGATAGTTTTTAATTAATGTTACAGAAAATGTAAGTTTTTCTGATATCCTTGTTTCGATAAACGAGATATTAATCTAAAGCTTCTCTTCGGTAACAATCATTTAATTCGGTTTGATTCCTGACATTCATTGCAGGAACTTACCCAAAAACATATTTTAAAAATGAAATCACATATACAATTATTTAAATATATAAAAATATTGGTTGTGCTGTTGATACCTATGATGGCATTTGGTCAAAGTATGGCTTCTATCAAGGGCATGATACAAAGTAGTGATGGCGAGGCACTTCCTAGCGTCAATGCTTTTTTGAAAAACACAGATAAAGGATCCTCTACCGATGTAAATGGTATGTTCAATATAGAAAACATTACACCGGGTAGTTACACACTGGAAATCAGTTACATAGGTTATGAAATGGTCAGTAAAAAATTAAATCTGACACAAGGTCAAATACTGACAGTTGATTTTTCCCTCAACTCAGCCAACAATGTATTGGATGAAATCTCTGTAAAAGGAGAATCTCTAAAGCTAGAAAACAGCACCATCACCATCGATGTGGTGAATATTGATGACATCAAAAATCTCAACATAGAACAACCTTTGAGACTCATTGAGCAAGTTCCTGGTGTTGACCTGGTTGCTTACCGTCAGGGTGGTGTAGCTGATCAGTTTTCCATCCGCGGTTTTGGAGGCGGTGGGCACGGTGGAGAAGCAGGAGTAGAAATTGATGGAATTTCATTGAATGAAGCAGAAGGTCATTCAGATGGCTATGCTGACCTCAACATTCTCATTCCTCTTAACCTCAAAAGGCTAAAAGTTTATAAAGGACCTTCCTCTGTTTTGTTTGGCAGGTTTGCACAAGGAGGAACTTTATCCCTGGAAACTCGTAAGGGTGGGGAATATCAGGACATCAGTCTCCGCGCGGGATCTTACAATACACTTGATGCTCAATATGCTCAAGGTAATACCATTCTATTGGGAAAATCAAAAAAGGCATTACAAACAAATCTTGCATTTCAGTTTTTCAATTCAGATGGATACAGCGATAATTCCGAGGTGCTAAAAGGCAATATTTCAGGTCGTGCATCATATGAAATTACCGACAAAACGGACATATCTGTTTCACTAATGGGGCACCAAAGTCAATGGAACGGCCCTGGGTATATACCTGAAGCGCAATACCTCATTGAGGAAAAACGCCGTCAGCAGGATGTATTTGGAGAAAATGATGGGGGTGCAAAGCAGTTTTATTCTGAACGTGTTGACCTCAATCACAGTTTCAGTAGTTCCCTCAAACTTTTATTATTTGGATATGCTGTACAGCAAGATTTCTCCCGTTTTGCAAAATTCAATTATTCACCGGGAGGACAATCAGAAACTTTCAACACACGGGATGTTTATGCAACTGGAGGAAGTTTGAACGGTAGAAGTACAGTCTCTAAAATTGGAATTGACTGGCTTGCCGGGTTGGAATATTACAATGAAAAAACAGATCGTTTTAGATGGTCATCTACAGATCGCATTAGAAATAATCTCACAGAAGAAAGATATTTCAGCGTTCAATCAATTTCTGCCTTTATGCAGGGAGAATTTGAAATAAGTCAATATTTCCGTCCTTCACTTGGTTTGAGGTATGATACATTTAAAGGTGATTTTGAAGGAAGAGATCCCAATGTGGAAAATGTAAATAATAAAATTCAAGACCTTTCTCACATAAGCCCTAAACTAGGTTTCAGGTCTACTTTGGTTGAGAATTTTGATCTAAGGGCAAGTGTTTCCAACGGTTTTTCACTACCCAACAGTTCAGCAAAATATGATGCTGTCATAAATCTAGATCCGGTAGAACTTTGGCAGTATGAAGTAGGACTAAGTTACACCAAAGTGGAAAATTTTACGTTGGATGTTGCTGCATTTACACTCAACTCATCTAAAGAAATTGTGGAATTTCCTCCAGGTTCTGGTATACTTTTGAATTCTGGTAAAACACAACGTTCTGGCATCGAAACAAAGGCTAGTGTAAACGTGGCAAAAAGTTTGGTTCTCACAGGAACATTCTCCTACATTGAAACTGAAATTAAGGAAAGCAGAGAGGATTACCTGGTAGGAAAAGGTTTGACAGGTATTCCTAAGACGATTGCTACATTTGATGTGAACTATACATCAGAAAGTGGGTTTGGAAGCCGATTCAGAATTCGTGATGTTGGACCCTATTTTGTGTCTCAAACAAATAATGCCAGTTATGAGGGATACACCGTTTCCAACTTAACCTTATTTTATAATTTTAGCGGATACAAGGCAAGTACAGGCAGAATATTTCTTGAAGTCCTTAATCTCTTCGATTCAAAATATTCAGAGTCTGTTTTTGGAGATGACACTTCAAAGTCATTTGCTCCTGCACCAACGCGCAATGTTATGCTTGGTATTAATTATTCCTTTTAAAAAATCAAAATTTATTTACAATGAAAAAAGTATTATTTAAATCATTCTTATTATTTCAATTTGGAATAATGATATTACTTATCAGTGGGTGTAAAGACAATCACTCCCATAGCCATGGTGATGATGATCACACCCATTCTCATGACGACGCTGGGCATACTCATGGTGATGAAACACATAGCCATGCAAACGGTGCTGATGGCCATACTCATGCACCATCACCCGGCGAACAACCTGCTTTTACTTATTTGAGAATGAATGGTGAATTCAAAATGAATCCTGGAGACTCTCTTACGCAAAATGATCCTAGAAATCCTGGTAAAATCAAATTGATGACTACTGATGAAAAAGGTTCTCTTACCAAAATGACCTTCTACGATCACAATGACCTGACACTCCAATTAGCAGAATGTGGCTACCAATATATGGGCAGTCGACCTGATCCACACTATTTTCCAAACGATTCCAAAACATCAATTTGGGACATATTCAAAAAAGTGGAAAATTATTCAGGTGATTGTTCTACCTATACCTATGTGATTTCAAGGTCTCCTCATGGAGATCCCATTCACATGCATTTGAGATACGGAAATGACTTGGAAGCATTATTTGAAAACAGTAACATGGAAAAGGATGAGAAATTCAATCCTTGGTGGCCTACCTTTTGTGACATCAATCAAAAAGAACCTTGTGGATAGAAGATTAGGTGAAGGTTGGGTTTTTGTTTTTTGAAAATTCAACCTCTTTGAAAAATATAACTTCATAAATAGAGCCTGTGGTGATTTTAGTAACACTCACAGGCTTTTTTTATTTCATTAATTTCGAAGTAAATAGCCTGTTTTGATTTTAGTAATGAACAAAGCCTACTACCCCGCACGTTCATGCCTAGATATGTCGAACCACCTACAAAGTAGGTAATGCAATTTTAGAAAAAGTGAACTAATCTATTAAAAGTATTAAAATGAAAAAAAGCATAGTCAGATTGTTTTTGTTGATGGGCATGATGGTTTTTATCTCCAATCAAAATTTAAAAGCTCAGGACGTAGGCAGTACATATTCCACCGCTATTGGTGCCAAATTTTATCCAACTGGAATCACACTCAAACATTTCGTAAGTTATGCCAATGCATTTGAGTTCATTGGATATTTTTACGAACGGGGTTCAAGATTGACAGCTTTATATGAATATCATGGAGAGATTGGAAATCCTGGAGGTTTGCGATGGTATGTTGGACCTGGAGCCCACGTTGCGTTTTATAAAACCGGATTTTTTCAAGGCAGTAGAACAGTTGGTATTGACGGAGTACTGGGCTTGGATTATAAATTCAAAGGCATTCCCATCAACATATCAGCAGACTGGCAACCTTCATTTGAGTTTGGCGATTATGATGGATTCAGCGGAGGCTGGGGTGGATTTGCTGTGAGGTTTACATTTTAAGTAAATTCATATTCAATCCGTTCTCAAAGAAGCGTGAAAAAATACTGTTTTTTCACGCTTCTTTTGGTTTATTTAGTAATCACATCAAATTCTGCGCAAGCGGCCCTGGATTCAACATTCACAGTTTTAAGGGATACAAATTTGAGATATTTAGCATGCGCTGGATTCTCAAAAAGTATGTTTTGCCAAACTGGATTATTCTTGATGTTTGCAAATTCTCCCTCTTTTGTCAATCCCCAATTTATTCCATCATTCGATGAGTAAATTTGATACTCAGTAATGATATTTCCTTCCTCCCACCAGTGTTGAGGAGGCAAATATTTGAAGCCTAATAGATCAATCATTTTGTTGAGGTCGATGATTACTTCAAAAGTGGACTTATTTGGTGCTTGCCACGCTGTGTTAAAATCTCCATCCAGCATTTGATATGCCATAGTATCAGCAATATTTAAAATCTCCCACTTACTTTTGCTGATGTCAAATTGGTCTTCACCTGCAGCACTTACTTTACCAGTTTGACCATCATACGCCAATGCCTTTACCTTTACCTTTCCATTACTAGTTTGAATAGGAACCTTATACTTCAAGCCTCCTTTTTTTGGTTGACTACCATCAAGTGTATAATAAATTTCTGACTCAGGGTCCGCAGCTTTGAGTATTACGTCACCCGATCGAGTCCTCCTGATTTGAGGAGGTGCCAAAATTTGTGGAGCATTGTACACTTCAATATTGGAGATCAAAGGACAAGCTTTGGCATCCAAAATCGAAAACCTAATCTTAGATGAAGATACCGTCGGGAATCTCAGTATTCGTTTGTAACCTATAGTTGTTTCCTTTGCCAATAATTTCCACTTCCCGTCAACCCATGCTTCAACAGTAAATGCTTTGACGCGCTGACCTAATTGTATGAATTCCTGCACTAAAAATCGATTGAATGGTTGCTTTTTAGTAAGTTGGAGGGTAAGACTGGCTGACGTTACTCCATCGTCTTGTGCCCAGTAAGTATTTTTCTCACCATCAATGGTTTTCATTCCATCAAAATTACTTTGATTAGACCGAAAACCGCTAGTGGAAACTTTAGCTTTTTTCGTTAGATTTTTTGCAAATGCAACTTTGAGGGCACCAGCTAACTCATTGATTGACTGGATATCATACTCATGAATCAAACCATTAGGCATGATGGGAAAATTAAGTAATAGCGTGCCATTACGACCAATGGAATGGTGATAAATATCCATCAACTGAGGTAGTTTTTTTACCTTAGCATCCTCTTTTGCATGGTAAAACCACTCTGGCCTGATGGAAGTATTGACTTCTCCTGGCACCCAAGAATCCCCATTTTCCAATCCATGTCTGAGCATGTCTTCTGGCACATCTCCGGTAGCATTGAGCAAGCTCCAATTGGTTTCACCAACATAACCTGATTCTGTGCCTACCCACCGAAGATCTGCTCGATCCCCTCCATCGTTCCAAATGACTATTTCTGGTTGCAATTGACGTACCAGCTTGTATGTGTTTTCCCAATCATAATAAGTTGTCCGGTCTATTTTGCGATTTTCATTGGCACCCCCATAATAACCAGTCCCACCATTTGCTCCGTCAAACCAGACTTCAAAAACATCTCCATAATTGGTGAGCAATTCTGTCAATTGGTTTCTGAAATAAGTAATGTATGCTGGTTTCCCATATTCTGCATGATTTCTATCCCATGGAGAAAGATACACACCAAACTTCAAACCGTATTCCTTACAAGCATCAGCCAATTCTCTTACAATGTCACCTTTACCATTTTTCCAGGGTGCATTTTTTACAGAATAATCTGTATATTTTGATGGCCAAAGACAAAATCCACTGTGATGTTTTGCTGTGATGATGATGCCCTTCATTCCAGCATCCTTACAAACTTTTGCCCATTGTCTGCAATCCAAATCCTGAGGGTTAAACATACTTGGGTCTTCATCACCATAACCCCAAGCCATGTCTGTGTAAGTGTTTACAGATAAATGTACAAATGCATAAAATTCCATTTCTTGCCAACGCATTTGATTGACTGTTGGAATTGGTCCTACAGGTTGTGGAGGATTTATTTGACCAATAGTTGGAGCCAATAAACAAACATTCATCAGCAGTATGGACAAAAGATTAAAGCAAGTACACTTCCTCATTAAGCTAATTTTTGTGGCCGATTTGAAATAGAAAAGAGCCGCATATGATACACATGCAGCTCTTTTTTTGATTTTATATTGTGCAATTTACTTGCAAATCAAAACATAAAAATAGTGTTTTCTACCTTATTTAGTGAAACCAAGTTTTTGTATTAAGCTTGTTTTATAAACCAAAACACTCACGATACTCATCAATAAAAGTAATATGATGATGCCCCATTGATCCATCGTAGGTATGATGACCAAACATGCTTCACATGAACTACCTACAAAAGATTGAGTTTCATTGCCCACAGTAACATCTGCAGTGGCACTTACACTTGCAGGGTGATAATATTCAATTCTAAATTGACCAAATTCATCCACTGTACCGATGATTGGAGTTGGTATTGGGTTGCCCGCTGCATCGAAGAAATTGGTCGTATTAGTAATACTGACGCTTGCACCGACTTCAGCACCTGTAATGAGCAAATAATCATGGAAAAGTACAACAGAACCATTGTCGTCAAAAACATTGAGTGTGTCTCCACAAGAGCAAGGATCTTGTAGTCCAAATGGAGACAAACTGTCAGGAATTGTGAAGGTATAAGCAACCTCAAAGCCTGGATCGCAAGTAATATCCAAAGGTGGATTTGAATTTCTGATGCTGTCATTTAAATAAACCGATAATGCGGGTCTTGGCAAACCTGTACATTGATCAAATAAATATGCTTCAGATGTTGACTGCCACATGCCATTTCTCCAGCCCCAAAGGGTGATTCCCACAACAGAGGGGTGATTCCAGTAAAGGCCAAATATTCTTTTATATTCTGCAAGTTGGAAAGAGTCTTTTTGTGCTTGAGTACCTCCAACGATAGCTTGGCCACTCATGTTTAAGTAACTATTGCCCTCAATATCAAATTCAGTTATCATGATGGGTAAACATTGATCAGCGATCGTTTGGAGATTGGCTGCAAGGTTTGCCGTAACATTTTCGAATGGCCCTGAACCATAACGCTTTGTACTGAAAGTGTGTCCTTGCATGCCCACAACATCTACCAAATTGTCAGCTTTTAAAAGAGCAATGATGTTAGCATAGTTATTGGTAAAGGCTGATTCATTTTCAATGCGATACTCATTGATCATCAACTTTGTTTCTGCTGGGAAATAACTTCTAGCCAATTTAAAGGCATTTACAACCCAGTCATAAGGGCTAGGAGTTGTGCCCAATGTGGTATTGAGTGAAGTCAGTGCCGGGGCATAAATAGGTGGCTGGTTGAGTGCCTCATTGACCACTTCCACATATTCTAAGGTATTTGGTCCTGAAAAATGCTCAGAAACGCCCTTAAACCATTCCAATATTTCATCTATTTGTTCTTCGTCCGACAAACCAGTAAGCCAAGCTGGTTGTTGAGAACCCCACAACAATACGTGGAATCTGTATGGCATGTTATTTGCCAATGCAAATTGTCTTTCTATGTCAATATTCGTCCAGTTGAAGACATCTCTTGTTCCTTCTATAGATCCCCATTTGCCATTATTTTCAGACACCACTTGGTTGAAATATTTTATAAACTCAGATTCTGGTAAGGCGTGATTGGCATAAATATTCCCAAGGAATTTTGTCTTCCCAGCTGCAATCGGGCTTTGAGCTGGTGCAACATGGGTCGTACTGGTACATACCAATTCCAAACAAGCATCATCCAAATAATAAGTATTGGCATTTGCTCCCAAATTGAGCACAAATCTCATGGTGCTTGCATTGGCAACAAACTCTGCAGAAACTTGAGTCCAATTGATGGTTACTGGCAAGTTTGCAGAAAATTGCTGAATATTACTTGGGTTATTGGTTGACATTTGTATGCTTGCCGTCGAGCTATTCGCAGATTTTGCATATACACTAAACTTGTATGTTGCTCCGGGTACGACAGAAATAAGAGGAGTAAGTAATTGTGGTTGAAAAGAGTTTCCATTCGCTCCAACACTTACATTCACAGCCCTACTTCCACTTCTCACCATGGCAGTTTCTTGTGTAACAGTCACACCAGCAATCACATTGAAAATTGACCAGTCAGTAAAAGTATTACCTGATCCTTGTTCAAAACCTCCATTGCTGAGTAAACAAGTTGGAGCAGGAATACTGGGTTCCACCATACATGCATCATCTAGATAATAGGTATTTGCTGTTGCTCCACCAAGATTTATCGTGATTCTGGTGTTGCTATACTGGGCAGTAAAAGTATAAGATAATTCTGTCCATTGGTCAGGAATAGTTCCCGTAGTTGTATAACCATTTTCATTGCCACCACTACCATCACGTTTGGCAAATTGGATGGTGTTGGTGTTATTGTTTAATGCTTTGATCCATATTTTAAAGGTATATTGTAACCCTACTACTGTTGGAAATGCAGGAGCTAGGACCTGCACGTTGAAACTGTTGGTCATGCCTGGATTTGCAGCTTGCATCGCGCTGGAACCTCCATGTACCATGTCGTTTGAAATAGAAAAATTGGATGCTCCGTTTAAATATGACCAACCAGTGAACATATTTGGCGCACTCACAGATTCAAAATTTCCATTTGTAAGAGATGTGCAAGCCTGAGGTGCCACAGTAGGAGAAATCACACACGCATCATCTAGATGATATGTATTTGCAGTGGTTCCTCCCAAATTTAAAGTAATTCTTGTACTCGTGTATTGGGCAGTAAAAACGTAGGACAATTCAGTCCATTGACTTGAAATGGTACCTGTGGTCATGTAGCCATTTTCATTATTACCACTGCCGTCTCTTCTTGAAAATTGTATTGTTGTGGTGTTATTATTGAGTGCTTTGATCCAAATTTTAAAGGTGTATTGCTGGCCTACCACAGTTGGAAATGCAGGAGCCAATACTTGAAGTGAGTAAGTATTTGGTGTCCCTGGATTGGCAGCTTGCATGGAACTTGTTCCCCCATGGACCATGTCGGTTGAAATAGAAAAATTTGAGGCGCCATTGTAATAATCCCAACCAGCAAAAACGTTGGTACCGCTATTGGTTTCAAATCCGCCATTAGAAATGGGTTCGCATACTTGGGCTTGCAAACCAAAGCTTGCCGTAAACCAAAGGAGCATAAAAAATATCTTTTGTTGTAGAGGTTGTGGCTTTTTTAAATAATACTTCATACAGGATTGATTTTGTGGACAATAACTAAAAATTGATTTAAATCGACTCAGGCGCCAAATATATAGGACCATCTTTAGAATTTGTGGATGAAAATGTGTTTATTTTTAAAGTATTTTTAAAATTAAATATATCTGACTTTGTAAAACGAAATTTTACACTTACATCATTTATGGCAGAAAAAATGGAGGGCTAATTTTTATTTTGTAATAATTATGTCAATTATTTGTTGAACAATCAAGAACCTTAAATGCGTTTTGAAATTAATTTTAATGGAGATCGAAAATTTTAAAAATTAATAAAACAGCTAAAGTTGGTTCAAAGAAATTTGGAAAGCGTCTATCGCAAATTTAGTTTGTATATTACTGTCAATAATAAAATATCGTTTGGAGTATTACAATAATACAATTTGAACGGCTCTAAGATGCTAATGGTCAATTAATTGAACATTTCAGGATCTGTCTATTAATTGAGTAATAAGCTGAACTTAAATGGTTTTAAACTGTCTCTTACTACTTCCTAATAGTTTTTAAAGGGTATCTTGCAGGTTTTGAATGTATATCCTGAAGAGGTTATAATAGAATAAATTTACAATGACATATTGCTTAGGTATAAAAACAAGACAAGGTTTAATTGCAATCGCAGATACTCAAATTACTTCCGGAACCAATAAATCTACCAAAAAGAAGATATACGTTGAACAAAGAGACAAACATTCTTTATTTATAATGACCAGCGGTTTGCGATCAGTGAGGGACAAAGCGGTGATTTATTTTCAAGAGTTGTTTAATGCAGGCGTGATGAGTCATAATAAGATGTACAAAGCAGTCAATGATTTTGGTGAGCAAGTCAAAAGGGTTGCCAACGAAGATAAAGACGCACTGGCATATGCTGGGCTCAAATTCAACCTCAATACTGTCATTGGCGGGCAGTTGGCTGATGATGAAGAACATAAACTATTTTTGATCTATTCCGAAGGAAACTGGGTGGAGATTCACAATGATTCACCTTATGTAATCATTGGGAATTCTGGACACGGAAAGACCCTGCTCAATAGGGTTTTGAGTTATGATTCCAGTATGAAAAATGCCCTAAAGGCTGGTTTTCTCTCCTTTGATTCCACTAGGATAAGTTCCAATGATGTTGACTTTCCCATTGATGTGGTAATTTATGAAAGAGATTCTTTTGAGATGGAGGAGCACAGATATACGGCCAAAGATTTAAATTCTGTCGCTGATTTTTGGCAAAACAGGCTAAATGATGTAGTGGATGAATTACCTGATGAATGGATCAAATCAGCTTTTGATAAATTAAAATAAAAAGAATAAATGAAATTTAAAATACACAGTTCATTGTCCTATCAAGTGAACGCCCCAACTACTTTTATATTCAACATACATGCATTAAAAACACCCAGCCAGACTGTTTTAGAAGAACAAATTTGGGTGAATCCCTACATGAGTTTGGAAGAGTATGCTTCTCATGACGAAAGTTGTCGTTTTACGCGCATCAAAGTAGATGAGCCTATGACCTTTACCATTGACTACTCAGCTACTGTCGACATGCAACACAAAATCATTGATGAAAGAAATTCAGAAAATATTGTGGACTTGGTTGAATTGGATAGTTATATCGCTAGTTTCTTGTACCCAAGTCGATATTGTCAATCTGATAAATTGATGAAATTTGCTTACAAAGAATTTGGCAATTACCAAACAGTTTATGAACAAGTGTTAGGCATTTCGGAGTGGATATACAACAATATAGAGTATACGAGCGGCAGCACCAATACCAATACCTCGGCCATGGATACGATCACAGAAAGGGTGGGTGTTTGTCGCGATTTTGCACATTTGGGTATTGCATTGTGTCGCGCGCTATCCATACCTGCAAGGTACTTCACGGGTTATGCATACCAACTGGTCTCGCAAGACTTTCATGCTTGTTTTGAAGCATACATCGATGGCAATTGGATTATTTTTGATTCAACGAAACTTGCCCCATTAAATGGATTGGTAAAGATTGCAACAGGGAGAGATGCTGCAGACTCTGCCGTTTGTAGTATTTTTGGAGATTCTATGGGCACCAATATACAAGTCAGTTGCGAAGTGCTTGAGGATGCATTTTTTCCATACAAATATGGGGATGGGCAAAAGGGATTGTCTTTTCAATAATTTGGGTTTGATAAATCTTGAATACATTTTATAAGAGTAATAATTGTTTTCAAGATTCAAATATCATTTAAGTTAGAACGTCACAAAAGCTCTCCGTGTGATTTAAATATTTATTAGAAAATAAGTAGATTTACTCCAGTTATATATTCTTCTAGAAATTTAAATTATGCAGGAAATCTCAGATTTTTTCGAGCTTTATAAACAGTCGGCTTGGAGCAAGGACTCGTCAACCATGGTCAATCTTTACGATGACCAAGTCGTAATATTTGACATGTGGGATCAAGGTTTCATGTTGAATCTACCAGAATGGAAAAACATGATTGTTGATTGGCTGGGGTCTTTGGGTGAAGAAAAAGTGAAGGTAGATTTTGAAATGATAAAAATCAATCAGTCTGGTAATGTAGGATTTGCAAGTGCCCTTATTGGTTTTCAAGCAATTGCTTCAGATGGTGCTGTCTTGAGAAGTATGAAAAATAGAATTACCCTAGGTTTTTCAAAATTGGAAGATGGTTGGAAAGTAATGCATCAGCATACTTCGGCTCCAATTAGTTCTGATGGACTTACTGGTATTTTGGACATTTAATGCTAAAGTCAAATAAAACACCTTTCATTTAAGAAAATAATCGAATGGCAAAACAATGTCTAAACTGTAATCAGTCGGTGGATAGTAATTTTTGCCCTCATTGCGGTCAAAATGCAGCAATACAACGCTTTTCATTAAAACAGTTTATCCTCAATGACCTGGTCAACAGCTTGTTGAATATAGACAAGGGGTTTTTCTATACGATTAAAGAATTGATGTCACGCCCTGGTCACAGCATCCGTGAATACATAGAAGGCAAAAGAGTTAATCATTTTAACTATCTAACTTTTGTCATTTTGATCATTACCATTGGGCATATTGTCTGAAATATTTCAGAAATAAAATTGATTGACACGACGTATTACTTTTCAAAGGATAAAGATTTAATTACTGATTTTGATAGAATTACCAGTGCTTATCCCAAATTCTTTATTCTCATAAGAATACCCTTTTTGGCACTTTTTACTTTGCTGTTTTTTAAAAAAAGTAAAAAGAATTTTACGGAACATTTGATTTTAAATGTTTATAAAGTCTGCGGAGAATTGATAATTGCAATTACTTTTACGCTCATAGCAATTGTTATTCGAGCCAACCAATCTATGGATTTTATTTTCACTGTTGTTGGCATTTTGACTTTCGTTTTTTCAGTTTGGTATTATTTTCAATTCTTTTCTGCTTTTGGCTATTCAAAAATCAGTTTAATGATTCGCAGTGTGCTCACAACCATCATTATATTTTTAATTGTTGTCTCGCTAACAACATTTTTAATTGGTATGGAAGAAGGATTTTATGATTGAGGTTAATTTGCGTCGAATCTTTAGTAATCTAGGATTTCAACCTTGGTCTTAGAGTTCTATGATAACGATCCATGTGGTAAATAGAGATCTGGGCAGAAACCATATGCGCCGTTCCTATGGAACTCCGACTCATTTCTTTATCATGTCCCATGGATTGAAATCCATGGTTACTACATTGTTCGAACCTATGGTTCTTTAATTCCAAAATTCAATAAGTAATCCAGAGTTAATGCCTCGACCATCATTCAATCCCAAATTCCATAATTAATCCAGAGGCAGCGCCTCGACCGATTTAGTAACCCAGGATTTCAATCCTGGGTAAGAAAACTAAACCAAACTCAGAGTTCCATAGGAACGATCCATATACTGCACGGAGATCTTGCCAAAAGCCAGATGCGCCGTTGCCATGGAACTCCAACTCATTTCTTTATCATGTCCCATGGATTGAAATCCATGGTCTACATTGTTCGAACCTATGGTTCTTTAATTCCAAAATTCAATAAGTAATCCAGAGTTAATGCCTCGACCATCATTCAATCCCAAATTCCATAATTAATCCAGAGGCAGCGCCTCGACCGATTTAGTAACCCAGGATTTCAATCCTGGGTAAGAAAACTAAACCAAACTCAGAGTTCCATAGGAACGATCCATATACTGCACGGAGATCGTACCAAAAGCCATATGTACCGTTCCCATGGAACTCCAACTTATTCTTTATCGTATCCCATGGATTCAAATCCATGATTACTACATTGTTCGAACCTATGTTTCTTTGAATCCCAAATTCCAAAAGTAATTGAGAGCTAATGCCTCGACCATAGTTGAATCAATTTGACAACTAATGACCTCTTCTTTTATACCTACGCTATAGGTACATGCCTTTTTTCTCTCGTCTTTTCTCTCTCATACCTATGGCTATAGGTACATGCCTTTTTTTTTCTCTTCTTTTTCTTCCAAACTATTATTTGATTATTGGCAAATACCTTTCCCTATTTTCATAAATGATCCATATCAAAATTGCCCAAATCACAATGGCAATAGGAAGCCCACTTGGAGCCACAGAAATATGTGTCAATAAAACGCCAACCATTACAGGAAAAACAATCAAAGCTCCCAGTGCTCTGGTCTTTGGCATTAAAATAAGTAATCCACCAACTACTTCAGCCATTCCTATCAACGGCATTAACCATGCAATTTCCATGATAGCCTCATTGTCTTTTAGCAAGCCTTCTGGTAGCCCCTCTGGTACAGGCATGTAATTCAAAAATTTGTTTAAACCACCATTGATCAACAAAAGACCAAATAGGATGGATACGCCATTGAAAATTTTCTGTTTCATATATTGTTTTAGATTTTAAATTAAAGTAAATTAGTTTATAACATTGGCCATTACAATCAACCAAAGAATATAACAAAAGACTAATAATCTGTTGAAGTATCCATTTACACCGATCACTCCTTTTGGCAACTCTTTTGGAGGTTCTACATCAGGACCCATTGGCAAACCAGTTTTTTTATAACCACTCATAAGAACTACCATACTGATAGCCATAAGTATAAAACTGATCCATGTGCTGTGTGTGGAATACAAAATCGACGTCTCATGGATTTGCCAATTTTGCTTTGAAAGCAAATGATAACAAACAAGCAATGCACCAATTGGTAAAGTGGGAGTACCTAGTAAAAATGCCAGTCCATGGTTTTTGTGTTTTAAGTCAAAAAGTCCGCCCATAAATGCTCCAATACCGGAAATAAGAACCAAAATTACTCCGATTTTACCCCAAGTACTGCTTACTTCACTCCAAAGCAGCACGGAAAGTATGATAGAAGCCACACTCCATAAATAGAAAAAGGTGGTAATGAGCCATTTATATTTTCCAAGGGCATATTCACTGATCATTCGCCAACTAGGTTTAAATTCAGGGCTCACAAAATGCAAAACCCATAAGCTGAGCAATGACAAAGAGCTCAATAATATGACAAGATTTGGCAATATTTCCATTTATCCTTTTATTAAATTGTCATTTAATTTTCCTCGATAATTTCCTTCAACTTTTGTAAAGCAGCAGGGTAGGTTTTATCAAAATAATCAAGGTGTTCTGGAGTAACGTCAATTTCTGCTGTAATGGTTGTCTGTTGGCCATCGGATTCAAATGTATAGTTTTCATGACCACCGGCCCAACTTTCTACCTGAGGGCCTTCAGTAATTTCTTGCTCACCTTCTACTAAACCATAATGTTGAATAGATACAAATTTGGCGGGTTCATGCGCGACAATTCTGCCAAGCATACCAGCCTTATTGCCATTTTCATCTACGCCGACAAACTTTATTTTACTGCCCAAATCCCAAGAACCGTCAAATGTTGAAGTAGGATTAAATTCTGCAGTCCATGCTTCATAGGTGCTCTTATCTGTAAGGCCAAGCATCAGATCGGCGCATTTTTCTTTAGGTGCCGCAACACTCACTTGATATACTTTTCTAACCATGATGAAAATTTTTTATGTGTCAATTTAAATTTTAATCTCTTCAGTTTTTTGAGTTCTTTTATTTTCACTTGTAAATAAAGTCAAAGCTATTGCACTTAAAATAAGAGCTCCACAAGCAAGGGCTAAGATGTTATTTGTCATAAGGCTACTAATCACAGAACCTAATCCCGAGCCAATGAAGAAGAAAATGGTTCCATACACGGAGGCTGCTAGCCCAGCTTTTTCACCCATTTGTTCAAGGGCTAAGGCACTGCTATTGGGGTCTCCTCCCGCTGTCAGTCCCATCATTAAAGCTACTAATATAAAAAATACAATGATAGAGGGCTGATTATTATTGAGAATTGTAATGGTAGTTAGAATTAATGAAACTATAAAATAGGAGGTCAAGAACAACCGAAGAGATTTTTTTGCGCCTATTTTTTTTGATAAATAGGAATTAAGAAAGGCAAATGCAGCCATCAATAATCCTGTAAAACCAAATATGATGGTGAATAAATCTGGTTTGCGAAAAATTTCTCCAATTATACGTTCAGAACTTGAAACCCAACTGCTTAAAATGGAAAATATAAGCGTGGCTATGAAAGTATAACTCATGAAGGTTCTGTTTGAAATGATTGTTCTCAATTTACTTAAACTTTCATTAAAGCCTGCTTTGGATCTTTTCTCTTTTGGATGACTTTCTGGTATTCTAAAAGTCCAAATAAATACAATAATTGCAAAGTATGGTGGAATAAGAAAAACGGTTTTCCAAGAGGATATTTGCATGACCCAAGCACCAATTGTGGGAGCAATTATTGGGATTATTAAAAACAAGGTAAATACAAAAGACATAATTTTGGCCATTTCATCGCCTGCATATCGATCTCTTACACTGGCAATTGCAGTCATGACTACAGCTGCAGCTCCAACACCGGCAATGAATCTAAAGAATAGCATCAGTTCGATCACTGGCGCATAAACAACGGCAATACCACTTAATATATAAAGAACAATTCCCAAACGGATGATGGATATTCTTCCAAATCGGTCTGTTAAATAGCCAAAGAATATTTGTGTGATTTGGCCCATAAAGAAAAAAGCCACAATATTGGTCGTGATGATACTATCTGACGCTATACCAAAATGTTTTCTTACTTCAGTAAAAGCAGGCAACATGATGTCTATTCCCAAGGCCAGTAGCACCATGGAGGATGCGGTGAATAAAATAACTTCCTGTTTACTGATGGTTTGCATAAACCTATACTTTTTATCTTATTTATTATCCTCGATGCAGTACGACTTAATCTTCGCTATCTGGCCAGCTTGGTTGAATTCATAAACTTCGCACGCAGAGATGTGCGAAAATCTTTTTCCATTTCTCAAAAATGCTCCAGTGCCACTGACCACCACTGTATCACCTTCTGCGATTACAAAATGGGTTTGAAAATCAGTTGTTACAGAAGCAAAATAGGTTGCAATTTTGTCACATTCTGCCATCACTGCGGTTTTTCCATTGGTCTCACGTCCTGCAACAACAATCCACTGAACATCTTCTGCTAAATAATCATAAACTGCTGAGAATTTCCCATCTGAAAATGCGGCAGCTAGTTCTTTTTTGTGGTCAATTGTCAATGATTTTTGGATGTTACCTAATTGATACAAATGCCTTTTGGAATGATAAATTACGAAATTAGCGATTTCCCATTTAGTAAGAGAGCCGAGAGGTGAATTCAAAATTTCATCCAATTTGCTACCTGGTAAAGCGTCGATAAGAGATTGAAAACATTGATTAATTGCCGAAATACAACCTTGTTTTGTATAAACTTTGTCCTCTGGAGCAAGAAAATCAGGCCCAACCATTTTAACATCAAAATTCATAAAGGTTTTTTCCAAATATGGAAGTTGTTCACTGATATTTCGTTCAGCGGGAACACCTTCAACCGTCAAAAAACTACTATTATTTGCTTTTGTAACATGGCTTATAACTTGCCCTGCTGACCAACCACCTTTTTTTGGAATTTGATTGATCTGATCATCTGACAGGCTTTCGAGTATTTGTACAAAATCGGAAGCTAACTCTAGGTAAGTTTCTGATATTTGACTTGAATTGATTTTGTATTCCATGAATTAAAATTATCCGATTTTATGTGGAAAGCAAATATATGGCCTTATTATAAAATGTCACGGTTGTGATTTAACCAATTTAGAGGGCTGATTATGACACAATAGTTCGGAAAAAGAAAGACGAAAGACAGGATACGAAAGCTTTACATGTTATTTCAAACAGAATAGGGTTTGTTGTCCTATTTGGAACTTTCTTCTTTCGTCTATCTTCTCTTGTCCAGGTTAGCATTATTTTAAATTGTTTTCGAATAATTATGACACAGTGAATTATTTAAAAAAAGTGAAATAAATTTTTAATAATTTATAAAATATAAACCGAATGGTTTATATTTGCTCTATGTTTTCAAAATCAGATTTAACAAGACAGTTTATCATAGAAAAATCAGCACCGATTTTCAACACAAAAGGGTATAGCGCTACTTCTATGAATGATATTTTGCAAGCAACAGGATTGACAAAAGGGGGAGTGTATGGTAATTTTGACAGTAAAGATCAAATTGCGATTGAGGCTTTTGAACTTTCAATTGGTAAAGTAAAAGAGGGTATCAGATTTAAAACCAAAAATGAAAGCACTGCTCAAGGAAAGCTTTTTGCAATTTTTAATTTTTATAAAAACTTTAGCATTATTCCTTTGACAGAAGGAGGCTGCCCGCTGCTCAATACTGCAATTGAAGCGGATGATAACTTACCATTTATGAAAGTCAAAGCACAAAAGGCGTTGAATGAATTATTAGCAAGCCTTGAATATATTATCCAAAATGGAATTGAATCAAATGAATTTAAGGAAGGAATAGATGCTAAAAAAGAGGCTGCATTGATCTTTAGTGTCATACAAGGTGGCTTGATGATGAGCAAACTTTCTGACAATCCAAAAATTCTGAATGGACTATTGGAGACCCTTAAGACAAATGTTACTTCTCATTATTTAAAATAGTTTTTTTTGCCCATAAAAAGACCGAACGGTATATTTTAATCAAACTAAAGAAACAAAACAATGAACTATGTACTGATTATTCATGAAGTGAAGGATTACCATATTTGGAAAACATTTTTTGACAATGCTGCTGACATCAGAAAGCAAGGGGGTGAAATTTCCTATCAGCTACTCAAATACCAAGACAATTCAAATAAAATAGTCCATTTCTCTTCTTGGACTTCTTTAGAAGATGCAAAAAAGTTTTTTGAGTCTCCTGAATTAATAAGAATAAGGATAGAAGCTGGAGTAAAGGCTCCTGAGTTTATTTATTTAGAACAGTTGGAAAAAGGTACTTTATGAACACAAATATGGAAGAGCGAATATTCATCATTGGAGCTGGAGCAGTAGGAAAAGCCCTGGCCGTTTTTTTGAAATTGGAAGGAAAAAATGTTTGTATAATCAGAGGGAGTGTTGATAACGTGCCGACACAAATGGAAACAATAACAATTCAAGTAAATGGTGAATCCATAAAAGAATGTGAGATCGAAGTGAGCGCACTGTCCAGCCATACAACATTAAATGGTCTAGTATTAGTGACCAGTAAATCCCATGGAAATAAAGAACTAGCTGAAAGTCTAAGCTTTAAAGCTTTGAACCAGCCGATTGTGTTATTGCAAAATGGTCTGGAGGTTGAATCTCCATTTATTACAAAAGGTTTTATTGATATATACAGATGTGTGCTGTTTACAACTTGCCAACAAATAGCTAACAATTTAGTCAACTTTAAGCCTGTGGCGGTTTCACAAATTGGAATAATCAATGGAGATAGTGAAAAATTGGAGCATATCGTAAGCCAAATAAATAATGATATTTTTCAATTCAGAGCAGAACAAAACATACAATTGACCATTTGGAAGAAGGCAATAGCAAACTGTGTTTTCAATTCAATTTGCCCTCTCTTAGACACAGATAATGGCATTTTTTTAAGGGATAGAGCTGTTATGGACCTTGCTGATAAAGTAATCGATGAATGCGTAACAATTGCAAATTATCATGGTGTAGACCTTAAAGCTTCAGAGGTCATTGAAAGTGTGAAAATGATCAGTAAAATGTCAGACGGACAACTTATCTCAACTCTACAAGACATTCAGAATAAAAGAAAAACAGAGATCGAAACATTTAATTTTGCGGTTGTTTCAATTGCTAAAAAATTAGGAAAAGAGCATGAAGTTTTGCAAACAAAATTGTTGGGAGAGCTCACTAAAATGAAAGCTGATTTAAACTTAAAACTTTGATTCAAAATTAGCTAGAAGATAATTCCATAACCAATTTACCTGATCTTCCCCTGTATAAGCCTACATTAATTGTCAACTCGATTGCGCTCTTCTGACTCAGAATTGTAGTCACTCTTTTTGGTATTTCCTCCAAAACTCCTAGAGTAAGTCAATTTAACCACACGATACAAAGCAGTTTCACTATTCCAAACAGACATGGTATTTAAATTGAACGCAATAGGGGTCATACCACCCATATGGGAACTGACTTGAAATGATTGGAGTAAATCTGGCAGCGAAAGCTGGAGTGTACCTCTGTCGTTCTTGAATTTTTTGGCTATTCCCAAATTCATCACTCCAAAACCTTTCAGTTTATTGGGACCTTCGAAATATGAAAAATTATACCAACCAGAAAGTTCGATTTCGAAGTTTTTTGGTAATTGTAGGCTTTGTGAACAATTTATATTCTGAAATAAAAAAGTTTTTTCAGCAGGATTTAAACTGTATGAAACACGATAATTTCTTAGTGAAGTAGTGGTATTTAAAGTGACACTCCATGCATTTGAAATTTGAAGGGGATAGTTGAGAAATAAATTAATGCTGTTTTGATAATCTAAATTTTGGGGAGATGAAATACCAATGTCATTGGTTTCATTGGATGTAATTTGGTACCTCAAGATTGGGTTTGATTCATGTTGAAATGACAATCCCACATTAAATCCTTTGAAGGTGAAATCTGCTTTCAATACATCAGAAAGTGTGGGCTTGAGCAGCGGATTGCCTGAAAAAACAAAAGTAGCGTCGGTATAAAATAGATTAGATACCAAATCAGCATAAGCAGGACGACTGATTCTGCGGGAATAGTTTACACTAAAATTGGCTATTTCATTGATGCGGTGAGTGAATAATAGGGAAGGGAAGAATTGAGCAATGTTAAAAACTTCCTTGCCTTGATTTGCATTGGTATTGATCTCACGGTTCCAATATTCGTAACGCAAACCCACGTGTAAATTTGATTTTGGGTTTAATGCATATTGAATCTGCGCATAGGCGGCAGCCAGATTTTCAGCGCCATTAATATTACTTTGTGATCGAGTATCTATCTCCCAGTTAGTGCCAATTTGCCTTTCGATTTTACTTTCATTGGAGTTATTTACATAGCTATATTTTCCCCCATAATCGAGATTTAATTTTGTTCCCAAATTTGTAGAAACATCTGCCTTTATCACATTCACTTTGATCTGTGAATGACTTTGACCTCTATTACCTACTGTGAAAATGGAGTTTTGTGGCATGATTGGTTGGTCTTGAGCATCAAAGAAATTGGTGTGAATCAAAGCTGGATTATTGTTGCTATAATTAAGATGACTGTAGTCAAGATTGAATGTGGTGTTTTGTGACAATTTGTAATTGAAGTAGATAGCTGAAATCCAATTTTGTTTTGTATTGACTCCCTTGGAAAGAGCATCTTGTCGTAGAAATTCACCCGACAGAAAATGATAACTCCCACCATTATTAGCAAAATTCTCCGATTTCCCATCTGAATAAATCATTTCCATACCAAGTTTTGCTCGGCTATTCAGTTGGTAATCTGTATTTATTAATGTGGAATTAAAATAGTTCCTATTTTTCTTGCATGAATTAAATATAA
>ENA-UOWO01002713-UOWO01002713.1-activated-sludge-metagenome-genome-assembly--contig:-NODE-2713-length-21575-cov-6.569424_pt1 | contig 21575 bp, 17 predicted proteins | sample MGYA00238148_ERZ761564 | MGnify/ENA primary metagenome ERZ761564 (study PRJEB28885, sample SAMN05720194) | activated sludge metagenome | isolation source: Anaerobic digester | place: USA... | reverse complement strand
TGTCGACAGTCTGCAGCGTATGTTCTACTTCAATCAGAAGCGTGACAATACCATTTATTACGGCACCCCGTGGCAGGACGCCGGGCTTTCGGCTTTTGCCCGCCAGACTGCCGGCCTTGGTTTCAATCAGGGTAAAACGATCGATATCACCCGGGTCAGCCAGTATCTGCAATATCCCGAAGAAGTATCACTGAATCAATGGCCCGACACACCGACTGATTATCATCACGGAATGCAGTTTCTTTTCACTCAGTATCTATTTGATCGCTGTGGCGGCTACAATGCTATCAAAGCACTCGAGCGCGGCACCAATATTAAAAAAGGCCTGGTCGATATCGAGCAGACCCTGCTGCCGCAGGCTTCACCTTCCACTGCCGGCCTGAATGAATTTTTCAACGACTTCTGCCTCGCATTGTTCTGCGATGATCTTAACCTGCCGTCAGGTTTCACCGGCTATGTGTCGACCCGGCATCAGTTCAGCGGCATTCAGCTGCGCGGCAAGCACTCGGGTATCAGCGGTCTTCGCGGCTCAGGTCTTGGTGAAGCGCCGACCCCGGTGCGTATACTGTCACTGAAAGGTTATGGCTGCCGTCTGGTGAATTACGCTCAGGGCAACTGGGGCGATCTCGAAGTCACAATTGACTCGATACCTGCCGAAGGCGCTTTCAAAACCTGGGTCATTTATTATTCAGCCGAACAGATCGCCAGCGGCACCTGACCTGACACGCTTCAGCCGAGGTTGTAGGCTTTGATTTTATACTGCAGCGTGCCGCGCTTGATACCAAGTATCTGGGCGGCTTTCGACTGATTGCCTTCGACGTCGCGCAGGGTGCGGCTGATCATTTCTTTTTCGATCTGTGCGACCATGTCGTCGAGAGTGCGGCCCTGCTGAATCTGCTCGGCTATCCAGTCGAACATGTCGGTGGTCGATTCGGGTGCGAAGCCGAGTCTGATTTCTTCGGGCAGATTTTCGATATCGATCATGTTGTTTCTGATAAAGACGGCGGCGCCTTCAATGATGTTCTGCAGCTGTCTGACGTTGCCCGGCCATTTGAAGTTTTTCAGGGCGGTCATCGCTTTCGGGGTGACACCCTTGATTTCACGGTTCGCTTTGGTGGCAGCGATTTTGACGAAATGCTCGACGAGCGGCGGAATATCTTCGGACCGTTCTCGCAACGGTGCCAGCTGAATATTAACGACGTTGATGCGATAGAAAAGGTCTTCTCTGAACTGTTTACGATCGATCAGTTCTTTGAGGTCCTTGTGGGTGGCGGCGATGATGCGCACGTCGACTTTTAGTGGCTTGACGCCGCCGAGGCGTTCGACTTCGCGTTCCTGAATGACGCGCAGCACTTTAGCCTGCGTGTTCAGAGCCATATCGCCGATTTCATCGAGAAAAATGGTGCCGCCGTTGGCGATTTCGAACTTGCCGCGTTTGCGGGCAGCGGCACCGGTGAAAGCGCCTTTTTCGTAACCGAAAAGTTCACTTTCGATGAGATTTTCGGGCAGTGCCGCGCAGTTCAGAGTTACGAACGGGCCACTGGCGCGGCTGCTCTGGCGCTGAATCGCCTGGGCGACGAGCTCTTTGCCGGTGCCGGACTCGCCCTGAATGAGTACGGTGATGTCGCTTTTGGCGACCTGTTCGATTTTTTCCTTGACCATGCGGGTGGCGGCAGAATCGCCGATAAAGCGGTCAGCTTCGGGCTCGACGAGAAAGCGTTCTTCGAGACTCTTCTTTTCGTAAGCGAGTGAGAAGCGTTCGCAGGCTTTGGCGACGATGACGCGCATTTCTTCGATATCGAAGGGCTTGGAAAAATAATCGTAAGCGCCCTGTTTCATGGCTTCGATGGCGAGTTTTTCAGAGCCGTAGGCGGTCATAAGGATAAAAACCGCTTCGGGGTCGATCTGTTTGACGTGCCCGAGAAATTCCATGCCGGTCATGCCAGGCATGTTGTAATCAGAGATGATGACCTGAAAAGCACCGGGTTCGACCATTTTCAGGGCTTCGGCCGGGTTTTCGGCAGTTCTGACCGTATAGCCCTCTTTGGTCAGGGCGGCCTTCAGGCTGAACAGGATAGATTTTTCGTCATCGACAACCAGAATATTGTGAGTTTTGAAGAGCATCTTGAATCATCCTTCCTGTTTTTGCGGCAGATAGATGGTAAAGCAGGTTCCCTTGCCGGGTTCGCTGCTGACCTCAATTTTTCCGCCATGCAGATCGATAATTTTCTTGACGATGGCGAGCCCAAGACCGGTACCGCGCTGGCGGGTGGTAAAGAAGGGCTCGAATACACGCGCAACTGTCTCAGGTGACATACCCGCACCGGTATCCTGAACTTCGATGGTTACCCAGGGGCTTTCGCTTTGTTTGTGAGCCCTGATGCTGATCTGACCGCCATTGCTCATTGCCTGGATACCGTTGAAGATCAGGTTCAAGAATACCTGTTTGAGCTTTTCAGAGTCAACGAATACTTTGAGATCTGGCAGATAATCAGCCTGCAGAACGACACGGTGTCTTTCTGATTCGTGATGCACCAGTGACATTACCGGCTTGATGATTTCGGAGAAAACAATTTCCCGGAAACTGGAGTCTTCAGGTTTCGCGTATTTCAACAGCTGCTCGACCACCATATTCAGGCGGTTAACCTCGCTGACAATTACGTCAATATACTCGCGCCTGCTGTCTTCGGGTTGGGTTTCTTCCTGCAGCAGCTGGCCGAGAGTTTTGATCGAGGCAAGCGGGTTCTTGATCTCGTGTGCAACGCTGGCAGCCAGCTGGCCGATCGAGCTCAGTTTGTCGGCATGATACAGCTGCTGTTCGATGATTTTGCGCTGAGTTATGTTGCTGAGAGTCAGGATAAGCCCGTATGGGTTGCGCTCATTGTCGAGCAGCAGCGAAAAACCACCCTGCAGAACCTTGCGGCCAGCATTACTGCCGGGGTTGATTTCGATCTCGAACTGGCGGTCGCCCGGTTCTCTGACGGTGCGCCAGCCTTTGATTATTTCTTTTCGCGAATTTTTCGGCAGTTTAGTGAGGAACTGCTTGAGCGACAGGCCTTCGAGCGTCGGGAAAAGGTCACTGAACTCGTGTAAAGCCGCCTGATTTGCGGTTTCGATATGGCCGGCAATGTTCCAGGTGATGACACAGGTCTTGAGGCTGCCGAGAATGTTCTGAATATAATTGGCAAGTTTTTCGATGTGCTCAACGTAATGCTGCAGATGGTCGCGGTTGAGTTTGAGGCTGGCAGCCATACGGTTGAATGATCTGGCGAGATTTCCGAGCTCGTCACCGTGAACGGAAGTGATCTGAAAACTGAGATCGCCGCCGGCAATTATGTTGGCGCCATCGCGCAGTTCACGTATGCGCGAAAGCAGAACTTTTTCAGAAAATACGACCGAAATGATCAGGGCGATTACCAGAACCCAGCCGGTGACGCTGAGATTGCGCGTACGGGCATCTTCGACGAGCGACAGCATTTTTTCCTGTGAAATGGCCAGATAAATGGTTACCTGTTCGCCGTCAGCGGTTTTGGCGATGTTTACACGGCCAACTGACCAGGTGGCATTGCCGAATCTGATATTGAAAACGTCTTCTTTTCGGACACTGTTGAGCAGGTGTTCTTTTGCCAGTTCCTGGCGGTATGATTCAGCCAGTGAAGATGCCGTGATCGTTTCTTTAACCGCTACCGCTGTTTCGGCCTGCAGATTGCGGGCGGTCCTTTTCATACGGCTGTCGTCAAGCTTGCGGCGCAGGGTCAGGCGGCCGATGAACTCGCCAAGTTTGTGCAGCGGCACTTCGGCGGCGAGATACAGCCCGTCTTCGTGGTTCTGCACCTCAACGAGAGAAAGATTCTGTCTGGTATCACGCATGTCGAGAGGTTGCCCGCGAGTGATGAGCGACTGGTTGCTTGAAACGGTCATGCCGTTGCTCAGAGTAATTTTGAGGTCATGAAAGCCGGTTTTGGCGATCAGGCGTTCGACTTCTTTCTGAAGCAGGTTGTAAAGGCCATAACTTGAATAGTTGGTCAGTTTTTCTGACTCGGCGTAGAGCATGGCATTGTTCAACAGCAGATTTTTTTCTGATTCCCAGTATGATTTGATCGATTCTCGCAGCAGGTCGAGTCGCTGCTGAAAGATTTCGCGGGTTTTTTCGTGAATCAGCGCCGTAGAACTTTCGTTGATGATAAGGGCCAGGCTGGCGATAAGAATGAAGAGAAGAACGATTACCTTGAAGCGCAGCGAAATATAGATGTTTCTCACAGGTCACCTACAATCAGGGCGTCATAGTTGGCGGGGTATAAAGAATTTATCCAGGCAGTTTCAGATAAAAAATCGAGCTCGACAACCGAATCGTTGATTTCGGCCTGAGCATCGGCAGAAATGCTGGAGACAATTTTCTGCTCTTTACTTTTCCAGAGGTTTAGAGTCAGTTTTGGCAGCAGGGTTCGATTTCCCGAAAGTGGAAACGGCATGAAAGAGACTCCGGCGAGCTCTGCTGGCCGAAGAGCAGCGTTGTTCAGATAACTTTGCGGTAACCAGTAAGAGACAAAGTCAGCGTCACCGGCGGCAAATACTTCCATGGCCAGACCGAGGTCGGCTTCAACTGAGAGCGGATTCAGCAGTTCTGATTCGATGGCGCGGTAAAGCATGGCAGCGGCATGCGGCTGCTGATGAAACATGGCAGCGCGGTGTCTTCTTGTTGAAGTTTTCTGCGATTTTTCGCCGTAGAGCAGGCAGAAATTGCGCATGGTATTCTTTGACAGCAGCGGTTCAAACCACGGAAAGCGTTGTGGGTCGTTCTGGCGCAGTTCGGCGAGCAGGGCTGCAAACTTGTCGAGAGTAAGGGTCTGTGAACCGAGAACCTGGGTGACGTCTTTACCGGCTGCGAGAACCCAGACAAGACTGATCGACAGATCGGTTTTTTCGAGGCCTTCAGGAATCATTATTTCTGGAATACCCTTTTCAACAAGCATCAACGGCAGAGAATCACTGAAGTTAATACTGCCGGAGGCTTCTACAGGCTGAAATATCAGTGAAAAATGCCGGCCGGTGGTTCTTTCGAGTTCATGGCTGATCATTTCGAGAAGGGCCGGCGCGAAGTCGATGCGTGACAGCAGCCCGACACTTCCGTCAGAGGCGCCGAGAATTGACTTAGGGAAAGAAATGACGACCAGGCTGATCAGCAGCAGAATCATCAGATTCATGCCGTGGTTGCGCTGCTTTTTCCCTTTGCCAGATTTAAACATGCCGACAGAATAACACAGTTGCCCTGCAAGATTTAACTGCCGGAAAAATTTTGCGGTTAAAAGTCTGCGAAGTGATTGCCGATAGAGAGAGTATTATGCATAAACTTCATTGTTTTAAGGCTTTGATTGCTGGTCTGTTTCTGGCTCTTGTCATGCCTGCTGCTGGCGTGGCTGCCGCGTCGCTCGATATGAATACTGTCGCTGTCAGCGAGCAATATTCGGCTGAGAAGTCTGAGGTTGCGAAATACACTGACACCGAAGATATGATTCTCAACGATAATCTGGCGCAGGTTGGCGGTTATTTCAGTCGGCCGAAACTGCTGAAGCTGCTTGGTGGCAGTCGACGTGCCATTCTGACTTTCGATGATGGCCCGCACCCGAAGACCACACCTCTGATTCTTGAAACCCTCAGAAAGCGCAATATCAAGGCGATTTTCTTTGTTCTTGGCATTCAGGCAATGAAATACCCGGAGATTGTGCGACAGATTCACGAAGAAGGCCATATCATCGGCAATCATTCGTTCAGCCACAAGAATCTGGCTCAGATCAGCGAAGAGAAAATGCGTGAGGAACTTGGCCGGACGAGTGAAATAATCGCCAAAATCACCGGTCAGCGCCCTGAATATCTCCGCCCTCCTTATGGCGCCATGAACCGAAATGTGCTGCGTGTGGCCGGCAGTGAGGGCATGTCGATCGTTCTCTGGACCATCGATCCGAAAGACTGGCAGAACAAGAATGAATTGACAGTTCTGCGAAATATCGACCGCCAGATGGGTATTTCGGGTGGTGACCGCCGGGGTGGCGCCATTCTGCTGCATGATATCTACCCATCGACCGTTCGAGCTCTCGAACCGATGCTCGATCGCCTTGCCACCAGCGAAATTCGCATGACCAGCATCGATCGCCTCGACAGCAATGCCGCAACCTTCTGGGCCGCCAGAGAGCCGAATCTGCTGCGCAATGCTGCCTTTAAACGTGATTTTAACCCGGCGCATACGGGCAATAACCTTCTGATAAGTATTCTTAAAGAAACCAGAAAGAAGCCTGACCTTTCGCCGATGGCGATTCTCAAGGCGCACAAGTCAGGCACTCTGCTGTTGTACCTGGCCAGAAACACCTGAAGCCTGAATTTTGTTTTAAAAGCACCGCCGGGAACCTGGTAAAGTTTCCGGCGGTGCTTTTTTTGCAGAGATTTTTAGACCGCCTGGTCCATCGTCAAATTTGCTTTATCTGTCGTTGTTGCAGGGCCCGCTTTTCGCTAAGCCTGCGTTTGCGAAGAACGGTAGCGTGCCGCGAAAATTATTCACCGCAGGGCGTCGCGACAGGGGGTCAGGCTTAAACGGCTGTTTTTGGCCCCGAAAATAGCCTTCTAAGATGCAAAAAATACTCTTTTTAGTGTCTAAACTGACAATTGATCAGGGTTTTTACTGGTCCGACCCCAGTTTGGGCTCGGGCTGTTCGACCGGCTGAGGTACTGCTGCCGGGCGGTTTTGTTGGTTCTGGTCGAGTTTGGCCTGCAGTGAAATTACTTTCGGGCCCTTTGCCAGTTCCTGGATTTCGTAGACGGTTATGGCTCCTTCCAGGCCGCGAATGCGCTGGTTTTCACGTTTGACGAATTTGAGGCCCTTCGGGAGGTTGTTGAATGTTTCTTCGTCGACGAGAATACGGCTGCCAAGCTCTTTGTTGAGGGCTTCAAGGCGTGAGGCAAGGTTGACCGTTGTGCCCATGACCGTGAATTCCTGGCGGCGGGTCGAACCGATGTTGCCGGCGAGAACCGGGCCGGTGGCGATACCAATTCTGATGTTGAAGTTTTCGAGGCCGCGGGCAGCCCACTCGTTTCTCAGTTGATCGAGCTCTTCAAGCATGGCGCAGGCTGCTTCGACGGCATTGCGCGATGGGTGTGGCAGTTCGCTGAGAACACCGAAACGTGCCATGACCGCGTCACCGATAAATTTATCGATTTCACCTTGATGATTGAGCACGACTTCGGTCATGCGTGACAGATATTCGTTCATCAGCGATACAACTTCTTTTGGGCTGAATCTGGAGCTGAAGGCCGTAAAACCGGCAATGTCAGAAAAGAGAATGGCGGCCGTTTTGCTTACACCGCCCAGATCAATCTGACCGGGATTTTTTATCAGGTTTTCAACAAGCTCGGCTGAGGTATATCGCGAGAAGATTTCGTGCAGTCGGCGCTTTTCAGCGATTTCCTGTTCGGTGATTTTTTTGGTTGAAGTCAGTTCTTCACGGGTCTGGACGAAGATGTCGGCATTGGCGAGGGCGCCACCGAGAAAAGTCGGCAGAGCCGCGAGGAATCTGGTTTCGCTTTCGTCAATTTCGGTGTGTCCGTCGGTGAATGACTCGATGTGAATGACACCATAAGCTTTATCGCGCGAAAACAGTGGTATGGCCACGAGGGTGTTCGATTGCGGTTTGCGGTCGAGCAGTTTGCGGACCTCAATATCGCTGACGGCGCTGCCTCTGAAAACGGTCTGTCGGCGCTTGAGAGAATAGGTGATGATGTGGGCATGCTCTACCGGCATGAACAGAACCTTTTCGATTTCTTTCGCATAGCCAAGCCATCTGAATGGGTAAAGCTCATTTTTATTTGGGTCGACAAGAAAAAGAATGTAGCGGTTGGCACCAATTTCGTTTTCGACAAGTTCACTGATAGCTTTGAACAACTGCTCTGGGTCAAGGGTGTCGAGAAGAGTCTTTACCTTCATCATGACCATGGAAAAGCGTTGTCTGACCTGGTCGAGTTTTTTATCGAGCAGGGCCTGCTTGGCCTGATATTCGTTGCGGATTTTGCGGGCGTAGGAATCTTCGACAGACTTTTTTATGGTCTGCTGCAACTTTGCTTCTTCACCGATCGACTTTTTGAGAACGGTCAGAAGAACTCCTGTCATCAGAATAAGCAGTAGAGCAAGAATACCGGCAATCCCCCAGGCAAGTGGTGCCGGTGCCGTGACGATGGTCAGCGGTTCAGTCTGGGCATAAGCCATATCACTGCCTGATATGGCGGCAGTGAGAAGGGCGACAGACCAGTATTTGCTGACAGGAATTGGCATCAATAGGAAGGGGCCGAGTCAGAATGTGGTGGAACATTAACCCGGAATTTATGATTGTGGGGAATTTTGATATCAGAAGCCATGTAGCTCTGCGGCGGTTTAAGGGTGAGAGAGATCTCAAACATGGTGCCAACCGCGTTTGGGTCAGCTCCGGGGGTGATGATTTCTTCTTTATTCGCGTCTTTGACAATGGAAGAAACGGTGAAAGCGATATCTTCGACGTCATCGAGGGCGGCCAGAGGCTTGGTCGAGGCCGAGCTGACCAGTTCTATGCGCTTTTTCCTTTTGACGAGAAAAAAGTTGGTGTGCTGGCTTGAATGGGCATGGGTAGAGGAAAAGTCAAACTTTGTGTTTGAGACGTTCCAGGCGAGGATATTACCGTCAGCCGCGCTGCCGGGTGTCGGGTGAAACTTGAACGGTCTCGGAACAAAAGGAATAACCGGGTTTTCTTTGCCGACTTCACTCGTAAGATCGAGGAAATTTGTGGCTTCTTCAATATGCTTGCGCATGAACGACCAGAATATTTCGGCCTGGGCGGTGCGTTCCTGTTTCCAGACAGTTATTTTAAAGGTCTCGGTGCTGCGTCTGTATAAGAACATCATTGTCAGAACGAACCCTGACAATATCACAATCGCCACCAGAGCTTCTACCATGGTGTAAGCGGCTTTGTGTTTAATCTGATATGCGAACTTCAATCAGTTCCTCCAGCACCTTGCGGGTGTCACCTGCCGCCCCCCATGTTCTGATTTTAAGATAATCGCGGGTATAGCCCTGAGCAGTTTTGGATACCAGACTGAATTCTTCAACCCCAAACGAGTGATTGCCGCCAGTACTCTGGTCTATTTTGGCTTTTATCCTTGCTGCCGGAGAACCGGCATTGTCAGACTGAAAATCAGCCATCCATGCGGTCTTTAGTATGTTCAGTGCGTTAATCGCGGCTGCATCTGCGGTTCCTTTATTTTTCTGCATTTCAAGCGCATGAATTTTGTAATATTCAGATGGTAAAACACGATATTTATAGATCGCCAGCTGCATGGCAGCTGTGGCGGCCATAAGAGATCTTGAGGCATCTTGCTGATAGGTGTGTGAACCTCTGTGAGAACGGGTATTAAAAACAAGAACCGTTACCAGCCCAAGTATGGCGATGCAAAAAACCATGACCACCGCCAATGCTACGCCTTTTCTGCTATTCGGCAATTTTTTCATCTTGCCATGTCCGCTCTGAAGGTTGCCAGTTCTATCGGTTTGGCACCTCCAAAATCTACCGTCACCTTAAGGCAGATCAGGTCGTTGAAACATGAGTAAGTTGCTACGGGTGGCGGTGGCGGCGCCGCTCCAGCGGATGGAACAGGCGGCGCATCCGGGGAAATCCAGGAAAATTCCAGGGCATTGTTGTGCGGAGCAGTGATATCTTGAGCCAGAAAAATCTTTTTGACCTCTGCCCCGATAATGTATCTGGTTTTGCCAATGGTTACCGGCGTACCACTGGCGTAACTGCCGGCGAAAGTAAGAGTTCCGGCAAAACTGCCTGACGGGGTTTGAATATTCAGCGGCAGCGAAGGAATTGCGCCATCTTTCAGCAGAGAGTAATTGGCGGTCATGAGAACATTGACCACTGCTTCACCAAGTTTAAGGGCCATTTCCTGTTCCATCTGGCGGGTTGCCACGCCGTAGTAACCGGAAAATGTTCCGATAGCCGGCAAAACAGCGATGGTAAGAATAAACAGAGCCATGAGAATTTCGATCAGCGAAAGGCCCGCCCGTCGAGACGGGCAGTGCAGCAGCAAAATTGTTTTTTGCAGGGATACAGGCATTAATTAACCTTATCGTCAGTATCAGTCATTTTTTTCATGGCTGCGCTCAAGAATGCGAATTTCAGGGTTGTCGTCAGAAACTGTGACATAAAGGCGTATTTTTCTTGTCAGACCGGCAAAGTCAGTGGCTTTAACTTCAATGAAGGGATATCTGGCGTTTTTCAGCTTTTTTTCATCCAGTTTTCCTGATATGGCCTTGGTAGGTTCACGAAAAACCACGACCAGCGGTTCGGTCACGGCTTTATCTTTATCTAGAGGTTTTTTGTAAGTAGCAGCCGGGTATTGGTTGGGCACTTCAACCAGAATTTCACCTGAGAAAATTCCGGTTGGTATTGCGATAATCTTGTCAAGAACCTTTCCGGCTTCCATGGTTGCCCATTTAACGTTGTCATCGGCCCAGACGCTGATTTTATACTCAACGTCCTCCTGCAGACCGCCACCCGGCAGATTGAGCAGGGCCATAACTTCGCCGCCGATACCATTTCTGGCGCCATAGGTTTCGGGGTCGGTATCTGGCGCACCGTCGATTTTGGTATCAGACTGGTTGTAATCTTCGAGCCTGAAGTGTTTTCTGATAAACTCGTGTTTCGAAGCATCCTTGAATTCATCAAGCTTGGCTATTTCGGCAGTTGTCATGCCCGGGTCGCCGGGCAATGTGGCTCTGGGTTTGACATCGAATACATCGAAATAGAGAGGCAGACCAAGGTCAGGATCTGCGAGTTTGGCCGTATCAAATTTGGGGTCAGGTGTGGCGCCGACAAACTTGCTGTAGGCATTGGCATTGCCCTCAGGGTCGGCCTTGGATTTTTCAAATTCGGTTGAATTGTAGATCGGTAGTGTGCCTGGTTTAACAACCGGTGGGAAGAACACGGTTCTGCCATCTTTGACCGACTCTATCTTGATGACAATGTTTGGTAGATCGTTGTCACGGATATGCACCATACCTTCACCACGCCGTTCACCGGGGTCGATAGTGGTCATATCTATGCTGGTGATAATGCCATCGGTCAGACTGGCGACGATTGGCCAGGGTTTGGCTTCTTTCGGGTCGCGCCCGAGGTTGGGTTCAGGCGAATTGCGCAGACCGTAGCAGGTTTCGGGGTCATTTTCCCGCAGATAAGGTTCTCCGGGGTTGACATTACCGGCTTTATCCCAGGTGAACACGCTGTAGCGCATGACGCCGTGGCAGGCGTTGGGCATGATAACGTGGTCAGTTTCTGAGCCGGAATCGATTTCGCGTGGTGGCTCCGGAAACCAGTTTTCTTCCTTTTCCCATTCACCTGAGGGGTATTTGTCGATTTTGCCGAGCACAAGGCAGGTTCCGACCTTTTTGGAGTAGTTGTCGGTTATTTTGAGCCCTTCGACCTTATACCAGTCGCCGGTAGTGGCGGGTTTTGTCTTGCCAAGTTCGGGAAACTTGCCGTCGACGCAGCCGTCGATCAGCGGTGGCGTGCGGTCGGCAAAGTTCATTTCGTATTTTTCGCCGCTGGTGTCTGTTTCGGCACCGGTTGCGGTAACCAGACAGCTTTTCAGATCTGATCCCAGTTTGGTGTAGACATTATTGGTTGGCTGGTGGTGCTCTTCGCCCTGATTTTTATCTTCGGGGCCATCATAGCTGCCATCTCCGTCTTTGTCTTCTTTTTCTTCTTTGATGCATGGGGGATAATTACAGAAAGATTTGTTTTTTTCACAGGATTTGGCATCTGGGTCGAAGTTAACCGGCGGAATATATTGCCAGCCGCCTTTGATGCACAGATAATATTTGCGTTTGTGTGGCTTGTCGCCTGGCTTATAGGTGAACGGAAACGATGTTACCTTGTTTTCGTGCCAGACTCTTTCTTTATCATAGCTGCCGGCGTCGAGATAGAAGTTTTCAAGCAGAAAGCCGATAAAACTTTTTTCATGGTAGACCATGCCGCCAAATGAACTTATCAGGCTAAGAAGATTGCGACCAGTCTGTTCTTTTATGACCTTGTTGTAGTTGCTTTCGAGGTAGCCGGGCCATATTACCGGCCCAACACCAGTCACGTATGGCCTTATGTCGGTGATATCTTCAACGTCTTCATAGGTGTTCAAAGGTGAAGTTCCGAATTTGCTGCGCAGATCTGCCAGCTTGATCATTTTGATCGAGAAGGCATCATCTGCATAGCCTGCTGTAACGCACAATAACAGCGATAGAACCAGCAAAAAGGCATTCTTTTTTATAGTCATCTTCAGCCCCCTGTTGCATCCTCGACAAGTTTGAAGGCCATTCCTTCAAAAGTTTCGTCGGACTTGTCTTTACTATAACTTATTAACAGATCACGCTCAATGCGTCTGATGAATTCAGGGTGCCAGCCGGTTCGTTTCCGGGCCAGACCCGAAAGCACAGATTCTTCAAAATCATGTTCATAGAGGTTATGTTTAAGTAATTTGCGTGTCAGACCGAAAAAATAATAGGCTCTGGGCCTGATGGCTTCGCTGGTGAAACTGTAGGCGAGAAAGCGCTGAGCACCCTCTATCTGACCGACTTTAAAAAGGGTAATGCCGGTCAGGTAATTTACCCAGGCGTTGTTGAGGTCGCGGGCGACGACGATAAGGTCGCCGAGGCATTCTTCAGGTGATTTGAAAATGATGGTGAATATACATGAAATCGCCAGTCTGAGCGAGCCAATTGAGAATTTCTCGACAAAAAGGGCTTCGGCTGAGACCCAGACGAAATACAGCGCAAAAGGCATCAGTGCGAGAATCACCGCAAGCACAATATAATGCTGCGGGAAAGCGTAAACGTGACAGCGCAGGCGAAAACCGAATGGTTTGTATGGTTCGCCGTTCTGCGGGTCAGTTGCGAGCGCGTAGGCCAGCAGGTAGTCTCCTGAGCCGTAGTAACCCTCGGAAAGCAGCGGAAATACCGTGCTCTGCTCAGGTTTGAAATGGTAATATTTCCAGAGATCTTTGACTGCTGCCGGGTAGTTTTTCAGGCGAAGGTTGGCTTTGGCACGCATCAGCAGAAATTCATGGCGGTCAGGCATATCTCTGATGAGATTATTCAGAGATTCGACAGTTTCACGCATGCGGCCTTCGAGAAATGCGGTTTCAGCCTTTTCGATGAATGATTCGAGCTGGTTGATATAAAGTATTTTTTCTTTGAGTTCGAGCGCCGGTTTATAGCCAGATTCGCGTTTAAGAACCTGCTCAACCAGTTCAAGGGCTTTTTCTCGTTCGCCCTGCGCAAAAAAGCCGCGGGCGCGGTTGATCAATGAAACTGCTGAATAGAGGTCGAGATCGTGACTGCGGCCGGTTGTCACGTTAACATCTATACCCTGATTGCGGTATTCTTCAATCTGCTCGTAGGTGCCCTTGATTTCTTTCAGTTTGGCCAGAGCATGCTCATCATCGCTGGCGAGTGTCAAGACCTCGCTGTAAAGCTTTTCGGCTTCTGGCAGGTTTTTGGCGTCGACAAAAAAGTCTGCCCGCTGGCGCAGGCTTTTTACATGTTCGGCAATTTTTTTCTGCAGGTCGGCAGACATTGCAGCGATGTCGGGGTCGTTCGGGTCGAGTTTACTGGCCCGTTGCAGATAATCACGGGCCATGCGCAGATCACCGTCGGCAAAAAACACCTTTGCTTTGCGCAGGTATTCTTTTCCCTGTGGGGTGATGGCCGAAACCGGGGTTAAAAAAACTGCAGCAAAAATCGCTGCAAGCAGCAGACCGAGCTTAAATTGTTTTTTTCTGGTTGCCACTCTGTTTAGACCCCATTGAAATTATAACATACCCATCTGAGAGTATGTACCCTATACGTCAGAATTGCGGGTTTTTTTGACTTTTAAAGTTTATATTGCTAGAATTCTCTGGCACACAGTAATGACGTCGCCGGTGATTTTTTGGCGGCGCATCGCAAAGTCAGGCACAGGAGGACAATTAATGCCACTGGTCACCTCGAAGGAACTTTTTGAAAAGGCCTACAAAGGCGGTTACGCAATCGGCGCTTTCAACGTCAATAACATGGAAATCATTCAGGGTATCTTCGAAGCAGCAATCGAAGAAAAGGCTCCGTTGATCATTCAGGTTTCGGCCGGCGCCCGCAAGTATGCCCGCCATGAATATCTGATTCACCTGATCCAGGCATCTATGGAAATGGCCGAAGCTTCCGGCGTTTCTATCCCGGTCGTTCTGCATCTCGACCATGGTGATGATTTCGAAATCTGCAAAAAGTGCATTGACGGCGGTTTCACTTCGGTCATGATCGATGCTTCCAAGCACCCCCTTGCCGAAAATATCAGAATCACCAAAGAAGTGGTCGCATACGCCCACGCCCGCGGTGTTACCGTTGAAGCCGAACTGGGCAAACTGGCCGGCGTTGAAGACGAAGTCAAGGTCGATGCCAAAGACGCAACTTACACCGACCCCGACGAAGCTTATGAATTCGTGACCAAGAGCGGTTGCGATTCTCTCGCTATCGCTATCGGCACCAGCCACGGCGCCTACAAATTCAAGGGCGAACCAAAGCTCGCTTTCGACCGCCTCGCTCAGATCGAGAAAAAACTTCCCGGTTTCCCGCTCGTACTGCACGGTGCCAGCTCAGTTCCCCAGGATCTGACCGATATCTGCAATAAATACGGCGCCAAGATTCCGGGCTCACGCGGCGTTCCCGAAGATATGATCGCCCAGGCCGCCAAAACCGGCGTCTGCAAAATCAACGTCGATACCGACCTGCGTATTGCCATGACCGGCATGATCCGCAAGGTATTCTTCGAACATCCTGAAGAATTCGATCCGCGCAAATACATGGCTCCGGCCCGCCAGGCCATCAAAGAAGTCGTGCAGCGCAAAATGCGCATCATGGGCTGCTCAGGCAAAGCCTGATTTAAGTTAACCGATTTTCCGGCCCCACGCGTGATTGTGGGGCCGGAATTTATCAGGACCGATTTTGGGAGGTCGGCAGCTTTGACTTCGGCAAAAAACAGACTTGTTCTGCTGTTAATTCTGGTAGTTGTCCTGGTGACTTTTACCGGCTGCGGCGGCGGTGGTGGCGGAGATTCCGGCCCAACCCTCGACCCTGACCAGCTTGAAGTCGCGGCCGCAGTTGATACTTTTTCTGCTGCCATCAGGGCCGAAGACTTTGCTGCCGCCAATAATTTTCTCGATTCAAATATCAAGTGGTATCGAAGTGATGGTACTACGCTGGTTATAGATACCCTCAAAACCAAGCTGGAAAACTTTTTTAACAAAGCTGTCGTTAAAAATTTCACAATTTCCGGGGTGGGAGTGAGTATGCGAACAGAGACTGACGCTGAAAGCCGGGGGAGCTTGAGCCTTACATACACAGACACCACCGGATCTGACAAAACTATCAATGAGAATATTGAAATGGTTCTTCAAAAGGCGCCGGGCGGGCCGTGGGGCCTGACAGAATTTGGCGTTTACAGTACTTCCGACAAGGGTTCTGCTTTTCCGCCAGAACTGTAAGATTTTATACAGATTACAGGAGCGAGCATGAATATCTCTGCCAGGCTGATTGAAAACGCACAATTCGGCTGTCTTGTTTTCTCTGCTCCTTCGGCGGTCTGGAACGAACTGCTGGCCGACAATCTGTCGTTGCTTGCCGATACCGGCGGGCTCAGTATCTTTTCGTTTGCCACCGGTGCTGAGTTGTTGAAAGCCGATATGGCCGCCGCCGAGACGGTTGCCCGGCTGAATTCTTTGCCGCTGCGGGTCTTTTGCCGCGAAGATGCGATAGAAGGCGCTTCTTTCGAAGAAAGTGCCATTTTTAAATGTGAAAGTTTCGATGTAACCGGCTCTTTTGCGGCAGGCATAAGGTGCCAGGCTGGCGGCGATATCGCTGCCGCTACCGGTTTTTATCAGGGTGTCGTTTCGGCAGACCCTTCACTGGCGCGCGCCTGGAACCTGCTTGGGCTGTGCAAGCGTCTCAATGGCGAAATTGATGCGGCTGAGAAATGCTACCATAAAGCCATCGAGCTTGCCGGTGATATGCCTGAAGCTTTCTGCAATCTTGGTATTCTGCTACAGAAATCAGGGCGGGAGAATGATGCCCAGCAGTTGTTCGCTCATGCCCTCGAACGAGACAATTTTTATTTCAATGCGCTGTTGCGTCGGGCAGGGTGGCTGCTCGAAAGTGGGCAGATAAACAACCCGGAATTTTCTGAACTCAATCTGCGTCTGCTGATGCATTTCTCAGAGATTGGTGCGGTGCAGCGGCATCTGTTTAAATCGGCCGGGCGTTTCGATATGGTTATTGAAGATTATTCTGAAAAGCTGCACAACGAAAATGGTGCCATGGCCGGTTCAAAGATTCAGAAGCTGCAGCGGCTGATCGAAGCACAGATACTCAATGGCGCCTGGGGCGCAGCTGCCGGTAATATGCAGCTGCTTGCCGGCATGACCCCACAGACTCAGGCTGAAAAGACAGTTTCCGCCTGGTGTCGAATCAGAGCCGAACGCATTCTTTCGCGCCTGCAGGGCCGGCTCGACAATGCTGCTTTTGTTACGGTGCTCAAAGAATTTGTTCCGGTTGAAACAGCTGCCTCAACCCCGGAAGAAATCAGAAAATCGCCGTTGAGCGTTGCCGAGTTCTTTTCGCTGGTGCTGCTGGAAGTGATGCGAGACGGGCAGATAGAGCCGGCAGAGCGCGAACTGCTGCAGCGGCTGCGAACCGCTCTGAATGTTTCCGAAGACGCTTATATAACTATGTTCAATAACGTGCGTCGACAGCTTGCCGGGATCGAAGTTACCGGTGGTCTGCGCGAAAAATTCAGTCACCAGAGATTGTTTCGCAACCTCTGCCAGGCAGCGTTCAGAGATGGCATCATCGAAGAATCTGAAAAGAAAATTCTTGGTTTTGCCTGCAAAGCATTTGATATATCATCAGAAGAATTCAGACGAATTATCGCCGAGGTGCCAAGATGAGCGCAGAAAACGACAGATCCGACAGCAGACGGTTCGAGACTTTGCCGGTAATAAACGATATCATGGGGTATCTGGCTTCTGATAATATGCGTTTCAACCAGCTGGGTGAAGATGCTGTCGAGCTCTACATGCAGGGCAACAATCTCACCATGCACCTGGTTATCTACCATCACAACAGCCATCTGATTTTTCGGGTGCCGAATTTTATCCGCAATGTCGAACTGCGGCGTCTTGAGATTCTGATGTTCATCATGCAGGTTACCGGCGAGATTCTCGATATCAGGTTCGAAATCGGCAAAGACGGCAGATCGCTGTCGGCCTGCTGTCAGCATATTCTTGAAGACGGCACCATGACGCGTCGGCAGTTTGATCTGGCGATGATGGTGCTGGTGCACATGGTCGACGATACTTTTCCGCAGTTTATGAAGCTGGTTTACAGCCAGGCTGAAACGGGCGCACCTGCCGCTGAGCCGCCTGAAGAAAAGCCTGAGCCCGAAGCCGAACCTGAAGATGCCGAAGAGAGCGATGAATTTGCCCCGGTGAACGACGACGAAATCGTTCGCAAGCTTAATTGAACCGGCAAAGGAGACTGCCATGATCAAACCCTGGTTTAAACTTTATCTTATTCTGCTGCTGGTTCTTGTGTCTTCATTCCAGACTCATGCGGCAACTGTACAGATCCCGGAATGGTGCAGTCTCTCGGCTTCTCTGGCTGCTCCGCCGGAGCTGGGCCAGCCTGTAGAAATGAAAGTGACCCTTCGCTCTCTGATCGGCAGCCTCAGCGGTGCAAAAGTCAGGCTTATTCTGCCGGAAAGCTGGAAAGCTGAACCCGAAACCGCTACTATTGCCGAAGTTAAAGAAGGCGCTTCTGGCGAGATCAAGTTCTCTGTTACGCCGAACAGTTATCTGAATCAGGGCTCAATCGTGGCAGAAGTGGCGCTGGCGGCACCAAAAGCTGACCTGATTGCAAGAATACAGCGTGATTTTACTGACAACGCTGTCGAAATGACTGCTGCCGTCAATGCCTGGCCGGCAGAAACGAAGCTTTATGCTGACGTTGCCTTTGCCCTGTTTGCTGACGAGTCGTTCTACCCTCTCAGTGGCGACATGTGGCTTTCTTATGATGACAGCCTGGCTCCTGAAGGTGGCTTTCGCGGACCGGTTTTCTTTGAAGATGCTCTTATTTCAGCGCATCAGGCGCAGACCGATGTCGAAATGTTCGACAAGCTGCAGGGTTACCTTAATTCAGACCCGGAATTTGCCGGAAAACTGACTGAGTCTGGCATCGATATCGAAAAAAAACGGCTGGACCAGCTCAATGGTCTTTATGTTCTTGCAGTAAAAGCCTGGCAGAGCAAAAACCATGCTGATGCTGCCGGTTTTATCGAGCAACTCGAAAAGCAGATCGATTTGCAGAAGTCTGCCGGTTTTGAAAACCTCAAAATCGCGACCCTGAACCTCAAGGGGCTGGTTTTCTGGAGCCAGGGTCAGAAGCGTCTTGCCGAAGAAGCTCTAAAAAAGGCTTTTTATGCGAACCGCAAGCATAGCCTGCAGCGTTACGTTCTGCGCAATATCGGCCTGCTGATGCTGGCAAACGGCGATCGCGCTACGGCTTCCCAGATGTTCAATCTTGCTTTGCCATTTAAACAGGGATTCACCCTGCTGGCCAAAGAAATAGAACTGCTTAAGAAAAACTGACAAGAAGGGCTGATGGATCCGGTAAAAGAATTATTTGCGGAACTCAGTTCTCCGGATCCTTCGATCCGCTTCTCTGTGCTGTCGCGCATAGAGGAAATGCCGCTGACAGGTTTGCAGATTGCTGAATTTAGAAACCTGCTGGCGAGCGAATGTGAGCCCGGCATCAGATTTCACATGCAGAAGGTACTTGCCCGCTTTGAACCTGGTGAGCAGGCGCGACCAGATCGCAGCGGGATTTCTGAATTGCTGCGCCAGCCTGCCAGAGACGAAATTTCACTGGCTTTGTATCTCGAATCGGTTAAAAGAGGCGATGCTCAGGCAGTCGCAGATGAACTGAGAAAATCAGGCTGGGTGGGTTTTTCGGCACGACTGCTGCCTTCGGTTTTAAAATTTCTGAAAAAATTTGGCGCATCTGAAGACGTCGATGCAGTTGCAGGTTTATGCAGTCACAATGACCCCAGAGTGTTGAGCGCTGCGGTCGAAGCGCTTGAAAAACTCAGCCCCGAGCGTTTGCGCGAGCATATTGTGCCGTTGCTTCTCAATGCCAATTCTGGCATCAGGTCGCGGGCGGTCAGAATTCTCTACAGATTCGACCCGAGCGAAGCGCTGCGCCATTTCGAGTCAATGCTTTTTTCGAACAGCGAAGAAGAGAAACAGGCGGCTCTTTTCCATTCGTTTTTTTTTCCGTTCAAGCAGATCGAATCGCTGATGTTGCGCTACATAAGTGTCGAAACCGACTCTGAGCTGATAAAAAAAGCTGGTCTGGTTTTCATGGCCAACCCCGACCGGCAGATTCCGCTGCGTCTGCTCGAGGCGCGGCAAGCCTGCGTCGGTGAAAAATACCAGCTCATAGACACAATTCTTAAAGGGGTTCTGCAGTCGCTTTTTCAGGCCGGCCTGGTTAATGCTGAGCCGGCGCAGATGCTTGACGTTCTCGAAAGTCACTTCAGAGAAAAGCGTATTCGCCTGTATATTGAGCGTTTCAGTCTCGGGTTGAAGTCGGGTGATGCCGAAACCCGTCTTAAATCAGCATTGAAGTTGTGTGAGCTGATAAGGCATGGCGTTGAAGACCCTCGCACCCTTATCAATGACTTTCTCAAAAAGGAAAGCGACGAAAAAATTGTTGCCAGGGTCAGGCAGTTTCTTGAATCGGGCCGTCTTGAGCCTGAAAATGTCGCCAGGCTTGAGCCCGAAGCTGCCCTCAGAAAAGAACAGGCGGTTCAGCAGCAGGCGTTTATTGAAATTCTGCCCGAACGGCGTCACAAAATTTATGATGCGATCAACCGTGAAAACTACGGTCAACAGATGGCGAGCATTGTTGGCTTTTTCTCGCAGCTGCCGGTAGAAGAGCAGATAGCCGTTCTCGGAGTCATAGAACGGGCCGGTACGCGCAAGGAAACCGAGCTGATGCTGCGCTGTCTCGAAAGTGACAATGCAGACCTGTTGACGGCTGCGATCGATGCCCTGAGCGTGGTTAACCCTGAGGCGCTGCACCCGCTGCTGCCACAGTTGATCAAGCATCGTTTCGACGAGGTCAAGGTCGCGGCGATCAAGGTATTTGCTCTTTTTGACAAAAAACAGGCAATTTCACTGGTTGAGCAGATGCTGCATTCAATCAGACCGGTGCAGCGGCGTAACGCAATTTTCTGCCTGGCCCATTTCGATTATGCATCTGTGAGTCAGATTCTTCTTACAGCACTTAAAAACGAGGGTGACGAAGAGAATCAGCAGCAGATTTTTTCGATACTGCTTTCAAATGCTGACGAAGAAACTTTTTTTCAGGTATATGTCGAAGCCAGAAGTGGTCGTTCAACGAGGGCAGAACTTTATACCAGACTGTATACCGGCCTGGTGGCAAAAATTATCGCTGCCGATCCTGCAAAAACCGAAGCCGGGCTGTTTGCCGCTGCCGAAGAGAGACTCGAAGAGGAAAAGCGGAGCCAGAATCAGCGATCAGCCTACCAGCTTGAAAAAATTCAGAAAATCCGCCAGGAAAGCCAGAAAAAGAGTGAACCCGACCCGGGCCTGGTCAGATTTGCCATGGTTGCTTATGCAACCGGCGCGGTATTGACAGCTCTGATCTGGTTTCTTTTTATGGCGCCCCCATCTTCGGCTCCGAAGATGCCAAAATCTGGCAAAAAGGTGGCTGCTCATTCACGCAATACGACCCGTACGATTAAAGGTATCGTTTCAGGTGTCGACGTGTCACAGAGGCAGGTCGACATCGCTGACCAGGCTGAGCAGAAGACCTATCGCGTGCTTTTTCCAGAAAAAACGGGTGATTTGCCGGCGATTGGCAACGGGTTCCATGGGCAGCTGAAAATTACCGGTGAGCGCGGCGGAATCTTGACTGGCGAGTTGTTGACCGCTTTTTAACAATTGACATCGAAGTTGAGAAACATTAACATCAGGGCATGAGCAATTTCACAATTACCACAGCAAATATCAATGGTGTGTTCATTATCAGGCCCTGCGGCTATGTTGATGAGCATGGCGGTGCGGCGATTTTTGCCACCGTGCAGAAGGCCCTGCCGGAAGGACACCAGAAGTTTATTCTCAATCTTGCGGCTTCGCCGGTAATCAACTCGCAGGGTATTGCCCAGATTATCGAGCTGGCCGAGATTATCGTTGACGAAAAGAATGGTGAACTCGCATTTACCGGTCTCAGTGAGCTTGCCGGCGGGGTTTTTAAAATGGTTGGTCTGTTGCAGATGGGCGATGCTTACCCATCAGAGCAGCAGGCAATCGAGGCTTTGGGCGGCTGAGGCCTGTACCGACAAGCACTCCCTGAAATAGATATAGGGAATTGAAAAACCCTCTGGAATGTGTTTTAGTAAGAG
>ENA-UOWO01002711-UOWO01002711.1-activated-sludge-metagenome-genome-assembly--contig:-NODE-2711-length-21588-cov-8.745832_pt1 | contig 21588 bp, 17 predicted proteins | sample MGYA00238148_ERZ761564 | MGnify/ENA primary metagenome ERZ761564 (study PRJEB28885, sample SAMN05720194) | activated sludge metagenome | isolation source: Anaerobic digester | place: USA... | reverse complement strand
GACGACGACCGCGACGACGACAAGCGCCGTGACGGGCACGACGGCCATGACGACGACCGCGGCTCCAGCAAGCGCGGCATCCTGTGCGTGAACAACGAGTACACCCACGAGGAAGTGCTGTTCACCGACGGGCAGGTGGGTGCCGGCTATTCAATCGCCAAGACGCGCAAGTCGCAGGCGGCTCACGGTGTCTCGATCGTCGAGGCGCGCCGCAAGGGCGGCAAGTGGTCGGTTGCGAAGAACTCGTCGCTCGGTCGCCGCATCACTGCCAACACCTTCATGCAGGTGTCCGGCCCGGCTGCCGGCCACGCGCTGATGCAGACGCGTGAATTCCTGATCACCGATGTCGCCAGCACGCCGACCGGCAACACCACGAACGGCCGCGTGGCCAATGGCACGGTGAACAACTGCGCTCACGGCATCACGCCTTGGGGAACGTACCTGACCTGCGAAGAGAACTGGAACGGCAACTTCGGTGGCACCGGGGCGGTCGACACGTCTGTCACGACCGAGATCGGCAAGCTGAATCGCCGCTACGGGCTCAACGCAGGCGGCTTCGGCTACCGCTGGCACACCACCGACCCGCGCTGGGACCTCACCACCAACCCGAACGAAGCGCACCTGTTCGGCTGGGTGATCGAGATCGATCCGTACGATCCGAAGTCGATTCCTGTCAAGCGCACGGCCCTGGGTCGCTTCAAGCACGAGAGCGCGCAGTACGTCGTCGACAAGGACGATCACGTCGCCTTCTACTTGGGCGACGACGAGCGCAACGAGTACATCTACAAGTTCGTCTGCAAGGGCAAGCTCAAGAAAGGCCGCCGCGCCGCGAATCGCAACCTGCTCGACGAAGGCACGCTTTACGTCGCCCGCTTCGATGCCGACCTGACCGGCGCGTGGCTGCCACTGACGCCGGCCTCGATCGGGCTCGATGGCAAGGCCCTGCGCGAGAACGCCAACTTCACCGGCGCCGATGATGCGGAAGTCCTGGCCAAGATCCTGATCAAGACCCGCATGGCCGCCGACGCGGTGGGCGCGACGATGATGGACCGCCCCGAGTGGACTGGCGCTCGCCCGCGCATCAATGGCTTCAAGGAGGTCGAGGTCTACTGCACGCTGACCAACAACAACCGCCGCGGAACCGCCGGTGCATCCACCAATGCCGCCGATGGTTCGACGTCAGCGGGTTCGGCTCGCCCTCCAGTGGATGCCGCCAACCCGCGTGAAGACAACGTGCACGGCCACATCATCCGCTGGCGCGAGGCCGGCAAGTCGGTGAAGGCCACCGCATTCACCTGGGACCTGTTCGCCCAGGCCGGCGACACGCTGACCGCCAAGGTCGCCAAGCCGACGAACAACTATCAGGGCAACATCGTCGACGCCCCGAACGGCAGCGCTGATTACGGCGCACCGGACGGCCTGTGGTTCGACTACTTCGGCCGCCTGTGGGTGCAGACCGACCAGATCGGCAACGGATCCGGCGACTTCGTCAACATCGGATCGAACGTGATGGTGTGCGCCGACCCGAACACCGGCGAAACGCGCCGCTTCCTGACCTCGCCGAACAAATGTGAAGTCACCGGCGTGACGATGACGCCGAACGGCCGCACGATGTTCGTCGGCATCCAGCACCCGGGCGAGGACGCCCTGGCAGCGAATCCGACGGAGTTCTCGAACTGGCCTCAGGGTCAGTTCGCTGTGGAGTCCGACGGCGTCACCGCGTTGCCGGGTGGCCGTCCGCGCTCATCGGTGGTCGTGATCACCAAGGACGACGGCGGCATCATCGGGACCTGACCGACCGATCCGCTCGACCGGGCCCCCCGGACTGCATCGATCGAACGATGCGGCCCGGGGGGCCTTCTTTCTTGGCGCGACGATGAAACGCGGGAATGTCAGCCGCGTCCGATGTACGGCATGGCCGTTGCCATGATCGTCATGAACTGCACGTTGGCCGACAGAGGCAGGCTGGCCATGTGAATCAAGGCGTTGGCGACGTGCGCCACGTCCATGCGCGGCTCGGCCATCCGGCTGCCGTTGGCCTGCAGGATGCCGGCTGCCATGGGCGCGGTCATGTCGGTGGCTGCGTTGCCGATGTCGATCTGTCCGCAGGCGATGTCGTGTTCGCGGCCTTCGAGCGACGTCGAGCGTGTCAGTCCGGTGATTGCGTGCTTGGTCGCGGTGTAGGGCGTCGTGTAGGGACGTGGCACGTGGGCCGAGATCGACCCGTTGTTGATGATGCGACCGCCGCGCGGCGTCTGGGCCTTCATGAGGCGGAATGCGTGCTGCGTGCACAGGAAGGCGCCGGTCAGGTTCACGTCGACAACGGTCTTCCATTGCTCGAAGCTCAACTCGTCGAGCGGCACGGCCGGAGCACCGGTGCCGGCGTTATTGAAGAGCAGGTCCAGCCTGCCGCAGATGCTTCGTACACGCTCGAAAAGGGCGGCCACCGAGGCGGGATCGCTGACGTCGGTGGGCACGGCGAGCGCATGGGTCGCGTTGACACCCGCGGCATTCGCGGTCGCGTCCAGGCTCGTCTTGTTCCGACCGGCCAGCACGACGATGTAGCCGGCTTCCAGCAAGGCCAGCGAGCAGGCCCGGCCGATTCCGCTTCCGGCGCCGGTCACCACCGCAACAGGCATTTTCTCGATCATGGTGATGGCTCGGCGGCGGGCGGTGCAAGGGCCGCGGTGCGTTGTTCGAAACAGTCCGTGAAGGTGAAGTAGAGCGATGCGTAGAACACCGTGGAGAACATCAGGCCGGCGGGCAGCGCTGCCACGGCGACCAGCTGCGGTGCACCCAGCAGCATGAACACCGTGTTGGCAAGCAGCGCGAACAGGAACACCAGCGCAGCCCAGGTCAGGCCGTACACCATGAACGCGCCCTTGTTGCGCCAGCAGGCGATGGTGCTCGAGAACAGCGACTGCGCCGGGCCCTGGCCGTCCCAGTGCACCAGCGCCGGGGCATGCCAGAAGGGCAGCGCGAGCAGGCTGGCCAGGCCCAGGCGCACCAGCATGCCGGCCGACAGGCGCGGGTCGTTCAGCAAGACGTCGAGGCGTTCGGTGTCGGCGGTCTTCGCGGTCATGGCTTCCTGCAGTGCATCGAAGGTGCCCCCGTCCACCACGTTGCTGAACCACATGATGAACAGGCTGGCAGCCGAGTAGATCAAGCCGATCTTCAGCATGGCGATCGCCTGCGGACGGCGTCCACGCACCGGCTCGATGAACACGCCGGCCATCGGCGTCTGTCCGGCCAGTGCGCGTTGAGTGGCCAGCATGAAGCCTTGCGAGACCAGCGGCAGGGCAGTCAGCAGCAGCAGCGTACCGATCACGGGCACCAGCAACAGCAGCATCGCACCGAACAGGAAGCTGGCGAACAGCGCGGCAAACGCCAGCGGCCGGCCGAAGAAGACGCGAAATCCGCTGCGTACCCAGAGAACGCCGCGGCTTGCCGGCACGGTCAACAGTCTCATTCAGCGTCCGGCGTGGCGTCTCGTGATAGGGGGAGGGGCGGATGCCACGGGGTGTCGGCCCGCTGTCGCAGCACGCGTTCGAAGTGGGTCGGATCATGCGCGGTCAGCATGGCGGCGTCGCGCGGCAGGTGCAGATCCCACAGGCGCGAGATCCAGAACCTCAGGGCACCTGCACGCAGCATCGCGGGGAACAGGCGCACCTCGTCCCCGGTGATCGGGCGGACCGCATCATAGGCAGCGACCAGTGCCAAGGCACGATCCTCGTCGAGGCGGCCGGTGACCAGGTCGATGCACCAGTCGTTGACGCACACGGCGATGTCGAACAGGAACGTGTCGACGCCGGCAAAGTAGAAGTCGAAGAAGCCGCTCAGCCGGTCGTCGCCCTCGGCGCTCTCGTCGAACATCACGTTGTCGCGAAACAGGTCGGCATGAACCGGTCCCCGCGGCAGGCGCTTGCAGGCGGCTGACTGCGCCAGATGCTGCTGGAAGGCCAGTTCCGCCTCGATCAGCGTGCCTTGCGATTCCGTGAGGAAGGGTCGCACCACAGGTACCGTCTCGGCCCACCAGGCGAGGCCCCGCAGGTTGGGCTGGTGCAACTCGAAATCGGCCCCGGCGAGGTGCATGCGCGCCAGCATCGCGCCGAGCTGCCTGCAATGCTCGACGTCGGGCGCCAGCCGGCTGCTGCCCCGCAGGCGATCGACCACCGCGGCCGGCTTGCCCTGCAGTGTGTGCAGGATCTCGCCCCCGGCGTCGGCGCAAGGATCGGGCACCGGGATCCCTCGCTGTGCCAGATGCTTCATCAGCCGCAGGTAGAACGGCAGTTGCTCGGCGGTCAGACGCTCGAACAGCGTCAGGACGTAGCGGCCCTGCGTGGTGTCGGCGAAGTAGTTGGTGTTCTCGATGCCGCCTGAGCAGCCTTCGAGCGTCGTCAGGCGGCCGATGTTCAAGCGCGAAACGAATTCAGCCGCCGTATCGAACGGCACTTCGGTGTAGACAGCCATCGCAGACAGACGCGAACGAGAGTCGCGGGAAAGAAGTTGGAGTGAGGGTTTCTTGACCGCCGGGGCGGCCGCGGTCAGAAGGACAGCACGGGCCACACCCGTTTACCTACCGAACCGTTGGAGCCGTTCGGACCCTCGGTCTGGTCGGGTGCGCCGCTGGGCGGGATGATTTCGTAGGGCTTGCCGCCCGTCTTCGGGGTGACGGTGATGCGCTTGGTCTGGCCGCGCACTTTCAGTTCGTCGATGCGGGCGCCATCGTCCTCGATGACTGTCCTGCGCACCGCAGGTTCTCCCTGCGCGGTCTTCTCCTCTGCGGCGGTGCTGGCTGGTGCCAGCGGTCGGGCCGACGGCTGGACAGCCGACGCCGACGGGCGTGCCGCAGCCGGAACCCGTTCCTGGGCCGAAGCGACCAGATGCAAGCTGGCCGCGCAGCACAGCGCGAGGAGTGCGGGGAGCCGGCGGTGTGATGTGAGCATCGCCGCATTTTAGGCGCCGCGGCATTTCCGGCGGCATGCATGGCCGCTGGTGCAGCTGCGCCGCAGCGAAGCGCCCCACCGTTCAGGTGGGCCGCACAATTCGTCGATGAGTTCCACCCCGCTCCCCGTGATGATGCTGGTCGACGGATCCAGCTACCTCTACCGCGCCTACCACGCGCTGCCCGACCTGCGTGGCCCGGACGGATTCCCGACCGGCGCCCTCCACGGCATGGTGGCCATGCTGCAGCGTGCCCTGAAGGATGTGAATCCCGAGCATGCGGCGTGCGTGTTCGACGCGAAGGGACCGACATTCCGCGACGACTGGTATCCCGAGTACAAGGCTCATCGCAGTCCGATGCCCGAGCCGCTGGTGCAGCAGATCGAGCCGATCCACGAGGTGGTTCGGCTGCTGGGTTGGCCGGTGCTGGTGGTGCCCGGCATCGAAGCCGACGACGCGATCGGCACGCTGGCGCGGGTGGCGGCCGCGTCGGGCCACCAGGTGGTCATCTCCACGGGAGACAAGGATCTGGCCCAGTTGGTCAACGAGCGCGTCACGCTGATCAACACCATGAGCAACGAACGGCTCGACGTGCAGGGGGTCATGACCAAGTTCGGCGTGCCGCCGGAACGCATCGTCGATTACCTGACGCTGATGGGGGACACGGTGGACAACGTGCCGGGCGTCGACAAGGTCGGCCCCAAGACCGCGGCGAAATGGATTGCCGAGCACGGGTCGCTGCAGGGCGTGATCGACGCGGCGGCCAGCATCAAGGGCGCCGCCGGGGAGAACCTGCGCCGCGCGCTCGACTGGCTGCCGCAGGCCCAGCGGCTGGTCACCGTGCGCCTGGACTGCGACCTCGCCGGTCACGTGCCGGGTTGGCCGGGGCTCGATGCGCTGGCCTTGAAAGAGGCCGACAAGGTGGCTCTGCGTGATTTCTACGCGCGCTACGGATTCAAGACGTGGCTGCGCGACATCGAGTCGCAGCTCGGGGTCGCCGCGGCCGAGCCTCCGGCTCGCAAGCGCTCGGTGGCGGCGCGCCCCGCGTCGGGCGAACCGGACCTGTTCGAGACAGAGGTGGAAAACAACAGTGAGGTTGCCGGCGCCGCTGCGCCTGCCGACCCGGTCGAGCATCGCTACGACACCGTGTTGACGATCGAAGCGCTCGATGCCTGGATCGCGAAGATCGAGGCCGCTTCACGAAGCGGTGCCGTCACCGCGATCGACACCGAGACCGATTCGCTCGATGCCATGAAGGCTCGACTGGTCGGCATCTCCCTGAGCGTGGCGCCCGGCGAGGCGGCCTACATCCCGCTGCGCCATGACTACACCGGCGCCCCCGAGCAACTGTCTCCGGTCGATGTGCTGGCGCGGTTGAAGCCCTGGCTCGAAGACGAAGGTGCACCCAAGCTGGGCCAGAACATCAAGTACGACACCCATGTGCTGCAGAACGCCGGCATCCAAGTCCGCGGGTACGTGCACGACACGATGCTCGAAAGCTACGTGCTCGAGGCGCACAAGCCGCACGGTCTGGAAAGCCTGGCGCAGCGTCACCTCGGCCGCAGCGGGCTGAGCTACGAGGATCTCTGCGGCAAGGGCGCGCACCAGATCCCGTTCAGCCAGGTCGATGTGGCGAAGGCGGCGGTGTATTCGTGCGAGGACAGCGACATGACCCTCGACGTGCATCGCACGCTGTGGCCCCTGATCGACGCCGAGCCCGGACTGCGCGACGTCTACGCGCGCATCGAGCTGCCGACCGCGCTGCTGCTGCAGCGCATCGAGCGCACCGGCGTGCTCATCGACCCGGCCCGACTCGCTTCGCAGAGCCAGCAGCTCGGCGAACGGATGGTCGCTCTGGAGTCCGAGGCCTACGAACTGGCCGGGCAGCCGTTCAACATGGGCAGCCCGAAGCAGATCGGCGAGATCCTGTTCGTCAAGCTGGGCCTGCCTGTCAAGAAGAAGACCGCCACGGGTGCACCGAGCACCGACGAGGAAGTACTGGCCGAACTCGCTGCCGACTACCCGCTGCCGGCGCGCCTGCTCGAGCACCGCAGCCTGTCGAAGCTCAAGGGCACCTACACCGACAAGCTGCCGCTGATGATCAATCCCGACACCGGTCGCGTGCACACCAATTACGCGCAGGCGGTGGCGGTGACCGGTCGGCTCGCCAGCAACGAACCCAACCTGCAGAACATCCCGATCCGCACCGCCGAGGGCCGCAAGGTGCGCGAGGCCTTCATCGCGCCATCGGGGCATGTCATCCTGAGTGCCGACTACTCTCAGATCGAGCTGCGCATCATGGCGCACATCAGCGAGGACCCGGGCCTGCTGAAGGCCTTCGCCGAGGGGATGGACGTGCATCGGGCCACCGCGAGCGAGGTGTTCGGCATCGAGCCCGCGTCTGTTACCTCCGAACAGCGGCGGTATGCCAAGACCATCAACTTCGGGCTCATCTACGGCATGGGCGCGTTCGGCCTGGCGCAAAGCCTGGGCATCGAGCGAAGCGCCGCTGCGGCCTACATCGACCGTTACTTCCAGCGCTTCGCCGGGGTCAAGCGCTACATGGACGACACACGGGAGTCGGCACGCGAAAAGGGCTATGTGGAAACCCTCTTCGGTCGCCGCGTGTACCTGCCCGAGATCAACGGCGGCAACGGACCGCGCAAGGCAGGCGCCGAACGTCAGGCGATCAACGCGCCGATGCAGGGGACTGCCGCCGACCTGATCAAGCTGGCGATGCTGGCGGTTCAGCGCGTGCTGGACGCCGAGGGTCGCGCGGCGCGCATCGTGATGCAGGTGCACGACGAACTGGTGCTGGAAGTTCCGGATGCCGAGCTCGACTGGGCGCGGGCAGCGGTGCCGGCAGCGATGGGTTCGGTGGCCTCGTTGAAGGTGCCGCTGCTGGCAGAAGTGGGTGTCGGAGCCAACTGGGATGAAGCGCATTGATGCGGTACCCGCCTTGCTCGGCAAGGCGCTGGTCCGCGATCCGGCGCAGCGCTTTCCCGGTGGCTAAGGTTCGGATTGCCTGCCCCGAGCCAGGATGTAGATATCCCACACGGCCATGAACATCGCTGCGATCACAGGCCCGATGACAAAGCCATTCAGCCCGAAAGCGGCCATGCCGCCCAGTGTGGAGATCAGCACCACGTAATCGGGCATCTTCGTGTCCTTGCCGACCAGGATGGGGCGCAGCACGTTGTCGACCAGACCGATCACCAGAACGCCGTAGGCGATCAGCGCAAGGCCCGGTCCGACCGCGCCGGTGACCAGGAAGTACAGGGCCACGGGCAGCCAGATCAGTCCGGCCCCGATCGCCGGCAGCAGCGACAGGAAGGCCATCAGCACCGCCCAGAACAGCGCACCGGTGACCCCGAGGAACCAGAAAGCCAGGCCCCCGAGCGCTCCCTGGGTCGCCGCGACGACCACGTTGCCCTTGACCGTGGCGCGTATCACCGTCGTGAACTTTCGCAGCAGGTCGCGCTTGTCCTGCTCGTCGAGGGGTATGGCCGCGTTGATCCGCAGCGCCAGGGCAGCTCCGTCGCGCAGCAGGAAGAACACCAGATAGATGGTGATGGAAAAGCTGACGATGAATTCGAAGGTGATCTGGCCGATGTTCAGCGCCTGGGTGGCGATCAGGCTGGTGCCCTGCGTGATCGCCGCGGTGAGCTTCTGCTTCAGGGCGGCGATGTTCCCGAAGCCGAACTGGTTCATCAAGTCCTTGATCCAGGACGGCAGAGCGAGAACGATCTGCTCGAAGTAGCGGCCGAAATCCAGTTCGCCGGACTGTGTGCGTGCATAGACGCTGGCGCCCTCGCGGGCCAGCGAGGCAGCGATCACCGCCAGAGGGATCAGCACGATCAGCACGATCGCAGCCAGCGTGATCAGCGCTGCGAGCGAGGGCCGGTCGGGCAGCCTGTTGCGCAGCTTTCGATGCAGCGGCGTGAACAGGATCGCCAGCACCACGCCCCAGAACACCGACCCGAAGAACGGCGTGAGGATCCACGCGAACCCCAGCGACACCGCCACCAGCACGATCAGGAAAACCTTGTTTTCGAGCACGGAGTCGCGGTTCGGATCGGGTGGTGACATTGCGGCGGCAGGTGCGGGGCGGTGGCGCATGGTATCGCCCGGTCTGTCACGGTCCTGTCATGGATCTGACACATGATTGAGGGCGACGCGCCGACGTGTGCACCATCTGCGCAGGATCCGTCTGGGCGGGCCATCCTTCATAAACTAGCCGAATGAGTACCGAACCCGCGCAGCCAGCGAATGACAGCCCCGTGGCCCTGACAGCGCCGGTCGATACCGCCGCCGTTCCTGCCACTGCCGCACCCGCGGCCGTCCCGCAGCCCGGGGATCCGGCGTTGATGCTCGGGCGGGAAACGTCGATCCTCGAATTCAACCGGCGCGTGCTGGCGCAGGCACTGCGCGCCGATGTGCCTCTGCTCGAACGGCTGCGCTACATCTGCATCGTGTCGTCGAACATCGACGAGTTCTTCGAGGTCCGGTTTGCCGATTACCTCGAGGCCTCCCGGCTGCCGAATGCCGGAGTCACCGATGCCGACGTCCAGGCGATCACCGCCGAAGCACATCGCCTGATCGACGATCAGTACGCCGCATTCAACGATCAGGTGATGCCGCTGCTCCAGCGCGCGGGCATCGTGATCCTCAATCACGCCGATCGGGACGAGGCGCAGCGCGATTGGGTGGACAACTTCTTCCAGAAGCAGGTGCGGCCGCTGCTGGTGCCGATCGGACTGGATCCGTCGCATCCGTTTCCGCTGGTCGCCAACAAGGCGCTGAACTTCATCGTGCGGCTGGGTGGCAAGGATGCGTTCGGCCGCGAGAACACGATCGCCATCGTGAAGGTGCCGCGCGTGCTGCCGCGCGTGATCCGCCTTCCCGACGCGCTGGTCGGAGGAAAGCAGGGCTTCGTCCTGCTGACCAGCGTGATCCGTGCGCACCTGGGTGAACTGTTCCCGGGGCGCGAAGTCGAGACGTTCTCGCAGTTTCGTGTCACCCGCGATTCGGACCTCGAAGTCGACGAGGACGATGTCAAGAACCTGAGGCAGGCACTGCGGTCGGGTCTGAGTTCTCGTCATTTCGGTCAGGCGATCCGCCTCGAGGTGGTGAGCAGCTGTCCGCCCGAGTTGTCCGAGTTCCTGCTCGAACAGTTCGACCTGCCGGAGGCGGCGCTCTACAAGGTCAATGGCCCGGTCAACCTGGTGCGTCTGAACCAGCTGATCGACCAAGTGACCGATCGCAGCGCGCGGCCGCCGCTGCGCTTTCCGCCGCATGAGGGCGTCTGGCCGGAACAACGTCTGCCGCGCGGCCAGTCGATCTTCGCCAGCCTGCGCCGCGGCGATGTGCTGTTGCACCATCCATTCGAATCGTTCGATCCGGTGGTGCAGTTCCTGCGCGAAGCCGTCAACGACCCGGCGGTGCTCGCGATCAAGCAGACCATCTACCGCACCGGCAGCGAGTCCCCGTTGATGGACCTGCTGATCGAAGCGGCGCGCCGCGGCAAGGAGGTGATGGTCGTCGTCGAGCTGAAGGCGCGCTTCGATGAAGAGGCCAACATCAACTGGGCTGAACGGCTCGAAGCCGTCGGCGCGCAGGTGGTTTACGGCGTCGTCGGTCTGAAGACGCACGCCAAGCTGCTGCTGGTGACGCGGCGCGAGGTCGGCACCGGGGGCGCCGTGAGACTGCGCCGCTATGTCCATCTCTCCACCGGGAACTACAACCCGAAGACGGCTCGGCTGTACACCGATGTCGGCTACCTGACCGCCGATGCCGAGCTGACCGCCGATGCCGATGCGGTCTTCCAGCAGCTTGCCAGCCTGGGCAAGATGAAGCCGCTGCGGCAGCTGCTGCAGGCGCCGTTCACGCTTCATCGCAGGCTGATCCACACGATCGATCGCGTGGCCGATGCGGCGCGGGCCGGCCTGCCGGCTCGCATCGTCGTGAAGCTCAATGCGCTGACCGACCCACCGCTGATCGACGCACTGGTGCGTGCTGGCCAGGCGGGGGCCGACATCGACCTGATCGTGCGCGGAGCCTGCGTGCTGCGCCCTGGCGTGGCCGGTGCCACCGATCGCATCCGGGTGCGATCGGTCGTCGGCCGTTTTCTCGAGCACTCGCGGGTCATGTATTTCCGCTGGGGACCGGGCGACGATGACGAGGTGCTGTACCTGTCGAGCGCCGACTGGATGAGCCGCAACATGCAGCGCCGCATCGAAGTGGCCTGGCCGGTGCGTGACGCGGCGCTGCGTCAGCGGGTGATCGACGAGTGCCTGGTGCCGTATCTCCACGACCGGCGCGAAGCCTGGATGCTGAACTCCGACGGCAGCTTCTCGCGCCTCGGCAGCAATGGAGCCAGTGCCCAGCAGGCGCTGGTGGCCCGCTACAAGTCGGGCAGCCGGAGGACCTGACGCGATGGACCTGATCCTGTGGCGCCACGCGGAAGCGCACATCGTGAAGGACGGGCAGACCGATCTCGAACGCGCGCTGACCGCCAAGGGGGAACGCCAGGCCCAGCGCATGGCCGACTGGCTGAACCAGCGGCTCGCGCATTCCACGCGCATCCTTGTCAGCCCGGCGCTGCGCTGCCAGCAGACGGCGAAGGCACTGGGCCGGTCCTTCAAGACGATTGACGCGCTGTCGCCCGATGCCGCCGGTGATGCGCTGCTGAAGGCCGCTCGCTGGCCCGAATCCCCCGACCCCGTGCTGGTGATCGGTCACCAGCCCACGCTGGGGCTGGTGGCTGCACACCTGCTGGCCGACACGCCGCAGGAGTGGTCGATCAAGAAGTGTGCAGTCTGGTGGTTGCGTCACCGCGATCGCGAGGGCAACACGCAAGTCGTGCTGCAGGCGGTGCAGTCGCCCGATTGCCTCTGATCCCGGACCCGGATCAGTAGCCCGACGAGCGCGGCAGCTCGAGCTCCAGAGGCCCGCCGCGCTGCCATGCGGCCGCCTCCTCGGTGAGAAGGTAATGTGTGCGGGGATGGATTTCAATCCAGCCCGGCTGCCAGCTCAGTTCGGCCACCGAGCCCTTGCGCCGCAAGGCGATGGCATGGTTGTCGACCGTCCCGCGGGCGTGGCACTTGATGATCGCCAGCCGCAGACACATGGCCTGCCACGCGAAATCGGGCTGCATCAGGCTGGCTTCGACCTTGCGCAGACCACCTCGCTGCGCCAGCACCAGTTCGGCCAGACGGCGTTGCTGCGACTGGGAGAATCCCGGCGCATCAACGTTGCCCAGCATGTACGCGCTGTGACGGTGATGGTCGTGGTGCGACACCATCATCCCGATCTCGTGCAGCGCGCAGGCCCACTGCAGTTCGCGCCGCGCATCGCGCCCGGCATCGGGCTGCACGTTGTTGTAGAGGGCTTCCGCGACCTGGCCGACCCGCTGCGCCTGGGCTTCTTCGACGAGGAAGCGTTGCTGGAGCTCGCGCACCGAGCTGTCGCGCACGTCCTCGCCGTCGTTGGGTTGCTGGCCGGCATTGAGTCGCTCGTCGAGATCGAAGATCACGCCCTGACGCAGCGCGCCGCGCGCCGGCAGCAGGGCATCGATACCGAAGTGCGTGGCCAGCGTGTACAGGATGGACAGGCCACCGGCGATGATCGCGCGGCGGTCTTCCTTCAGGCCGGCCAGCGCAAGCCGGTCGACGCGGCCTGCGGCCAGGCACTGCTCCATCAGCCAGCGCAGCCCGCCGGGCGTGATGCGGCCATCGGTCACGCGATTGGCCGAGAGCAGCTGCGAGACCGCGCCGACGGTACCTGATGACCCCAGGGCCTCGACCCAGTGCGTGGGCGCAAAGGGTTCCAGCGCTTCTTCGAGCTCGGCGCCCGCCGCCACCTGCGCCGCACGGAAGGCGGCCTGGGTGTACCGGCCATCCCCGAAGTACTTCATCGACAGGCTCACGCTGCCGACCTGGAACGACTCGGCGCGCAGCGGCTTGCGTCCTTCGCCGAGGATCATCTCGGTCGATCGCCCACCGATGTCGATCACCAGCCGAGGCTGTTCCGAAGGCTGCAGCCGAGCCACGCCTGCGTAGATCAGCCGCGCCTCCTCGCGTCCGGAGATGACCTCGATCGGGTACCCGAGCACGGTCTCGGCGCGAGCCAGGAAGGCATTGCGGTTGCGCGCCTCGCGCAGCGTCTGGGTCGCGACCGCGCGCACCTGCCATGGAGCGACGCCCTGAAGCCGGTGGGCGAAACGCGACAGGCACGACAGGCCGCGCAGCATGGCCTCTTCGGTCAGCAGACCGTTCTCGTCGAGGCCACCGCCAAGTCGGACGGTCTCCTTCAGGTAATCGATGCGCCGGTAGCGAGTGCCGTCGAGCTGACCGAGTTCGAGCCGAAAGCTGTTCGACCCCATGTCGATCGCGGCCAGCTGCCCTCGCCAGCGTGTCCCCGCCTTGTCGGGCGGAGCGGACCGCGCAGAGAGGATGGAATTCATCGAGGAATTGTCGGGGATAACCGTGACAGGATCGGTGCTGTGGCCAGGGCAGGCATTGCGAATGCAGGAACGCTCTGGCGGCCGTGTCGGCGAACTTTCACCGCGCCTGGCAATCGACCCGCAGGCTCGAGTGTTTCAACCCTTCAACGAGGTGTCACCATGTTCAGGAACGATGTCGAGAGTCTGTGCCCGACGCGTGGCTACAGCCGCCGTGATTTCGTGCAGACCGCGGTGGGCAGCGGTTTTGCCGTTGCGGTGCTGCCGGTCGGGGCTCAGATCATTCGGACCGACACCGCAGGCCTGCTGGCCGGCCCCGTGACGATCCCTGTCGGTGGCTTCGAGCTGCCTGCCTATCGTGCGGTCCCCGCGCAGGCCAGCGCTCCGCCGGTCGTGCTGGTGATCAGCGAGATCTTCGGTGTGCACGAGCACATCGCCGACGTGGCGCGCCGATTCGCGAAGCTGGGCTACCTGGCCATCGCTCCCGAGCTGTTCGTCCGACAGGGCGACGCGAAGGCGGCGACCGACATGGCCCGGCTGATCTCGGAAATCATCGCCAAGGTGCCCGATGAGCAGGTCATGGGCGACCTCGATGCCACCGTGGCCTGGGCAAAGACGCAGGGTGGCGACACCTCGAGGCTCGGCATCACCGGCTTCTGCTGGGGCGGCCGCATCACCTGGCTGTACAGCGCCCGCAATCCGGCGGTCAAGGCCGCCGTCGCGTGGTACGGCCGGCTGGTCGGTGCGGCTTCGGCGCTGCAGCCGATGCACCCCGTCGACATCGCGGCGCAGTTGCACGCACCGGTGCTGGGCCTGTACGGCGGAGCCGACGCCGGCATTCCACAGGCCAGCGTCGATCAGATGAAGGCCGCGCTGTCAGCCGGCTCACCAGGTGCCAGGCGGTCGCAGTTCGTGGTCTATCCGGACACGCCGCACGCGTTTCACGCCGACTACCGGCCCAGCTACCGCAAGCCGGCGGCCGACGATGGCTGGCAGCGTTGCCTGGACTGGTTGCGGGCCAACGGCGTCGGCTGATCCTGGTGCTGGGGTCAGCGCACCACAAGCACGGGAATCGTGCTGTGCGTCAGCACCTTCTGGGTTTCGCTGCCCAGCAGCAGTGCAGTGACTCCGCGGCGTCCATGCGAAGCCATGACCAGCAGATCGCAGTGGGCCGCTTTCGCGAGGTCGATGATCGCCTGCCAAGGGTGGTCGGCCTCCACCGTGTGCGATTCACAGGTGACCCCCGCCGCGGCGCAGGCCTGCTGCACCTGCTGGACTCGCGCCGCCGAGATGCGCTGCTGCGCATCGAAGTACTCCTGCGGCGGCACCGGCTGCATCTCGGACATCGCGTTGTATGGAAACGGCTCCTTGACGCTCATGGCGACGATCTGGCCGCCCAGCGATTTCGCCAGTCCGATCGCGGTCTCGATCGCCTTGGCGGTGATGTCCGAGCCGTCGGTCGGAACGAGGATGCGCTTGAACATGACGTGCTCCTTGCCTTGAATCAGGGTTGGCCTTGCTCAGCCACGAGCGACCGGGCGCGTGGGGTCCGACGACCATTCGCTCCACGATCCAGGGTAGAGCGCGGCGCCGTCGAGCCCCGCAACGGTCATTGCCAGCAGGTTGTGGCATGCGGTGACCCCGGAGCCGCATTGATGCACCACCTCGGACGGGGGGCGGGTGCCGAGCAGCGCCAGAAACCCGGTGCGCAACTCGTCGGCCGGCTTGAACCGACCGCTGGCGGCCAGGTTCTCCTTGAAGAAACGATTGCGCGCGCCGGGTATGTGGCCGGCCTGAGCGTCCAGCGGCTCCACATCGCCGCGAAATCGTTCCGGCGCCCGCGCGTCGATCAGCGCGATCCCGCCGAGCTGCGATTGCAGTGCGGCTGCGTCGAGCGTGCGCATCGGCGACGAGGCCATGCCGCCCACCGGATAAGCCGGTTGCGGCGTCACAGCTGCCACGGCGCCGGCTTCGACCGGACCCCCGCTGTCCTGCCAGGCGGCGAATCCACCGTCGAGCACCGCCACTGGCGCATGGCCCAGCCAGCGCAGCATCCACCACAGTCGCGCGGCGAACATCGCGCCCTGGCGGTCATAGATGATGACCTGGGTGGTCGGCGTGATGCCCAGTTGTCCTGCGGTTGCGGCGAACACGTCGGGCTCGGGCAGCGGGTGGCGGCCGTTGCGCCCGGTCTTCTGGCCGCACAGGTCGCGATCGAGGTGCACATGGTGCGCACGGGGCAGGTGAGCCTCGAGGAAGGTGCGTTCACCGGCCGCCGTGTCTGCCAGATCGAAGCTGGCATCCAGGATCAGGACCGGGGCGCCGCTGTCGATCAGCGATCGAAGGTCGCCGGCTGCGATCAGCGTCGTGTACAGCGTGGCCGAGGGGTTCATGGCTCGACGTTCAGGGTCGACGAGTTCAGCAGTCGTTGCATCCCGGCGGACGGGCGCTCGGGGCAGGCCTGCAAATCGGACTCCATCGCTTCGCGATACCAGGTGTGGAACTGCTCCATGCCGTCTTCCATCGGGCTCTGGTAGGGGCCGGACTCGTGGTCCCCGCGTTGCCACAGGGCCGCGCGGCCCTGATCCATGCGCAAGGCAATCTCGTCGTCCTCGATGCAGGTCTCGAGGTACGCGGCCTGTTGCGTGTCCATGTACTCGCGCTCGAACGCAGCGATCTCTTCGGGGTAGTAGAACTCGACCACGTTGGTCGTGTGGCGTGGTCCGCGCGGGTACAGCGTCGAAACCACCAGCACGTTCGGATACCACTCGATCATCAGACCCGGGTAATAGGTCAGCCAGATCGCGCCGTGCTTGGGCGGACGCCCGTCGTGGTGCTCCTGCTGATAGCGCAGGACCTCGTTGTGCCAGCGGCTGTAGACGTCGGAGCCGGGCTTGCCCAGGGCCTCGCCCGACGACGTGGCGACGCCGACCGTCTGGACCGAATACTCGGAGCCCATCTCCCAGCGCAGGTCATCGGTCGTGACGAAGTTTCCGAGACCCGGGTGGAATGGACCGACGTGGTAGTCCTCGAGGTAGACCTCGATGAACGTCTTCCAGTTGTAGTCGCACTCGTGCACATGGACCCGGTCGAGTACATGGCCGGAAAAATCCAGATCGGCACGTGGCCCCAGCGCAGCCAGGTCGGCTGCGATGTCGCGGCCGTTGTCCTCGAACACCAGGCCGTTCCAGCTGCGCGTCTTGTAGTTGTTCAGGTGGAGGCACGGTGACTCGGTGAAGTGCGGCGCACCGATCAACTGGCCTTTCAGGTCGTAGGTCCAGCGGTGAAGCGGACAGACGATGTTGCTGTGCGTGTTGCCCCGCCCATGCAGGATGAGGGCCTGCCGGTGGCGGCAGACGTTGGAGATCAGTTCGACGCTTTTCGGTGTGCGCACCAGCACCCGGCCGTCGCCTTCCTGGGGCAGCGTGTAGTAGTCGCCGGGATTCGGCACGGACAGCTCATGCCCTAGGTAGCGCGGCCCGTGGCGAAACAGCGTGTCGGCCTCGCGCTGGAACAGTGCGTCGTCGAAATACGTCGACGGGGCCAGTGGCAGGGCGTTGTGCCTGGCCCCGGTTCTGGTGGGGCGCCCCGCGCCGGGCGTCAGGGCGCCGCGCGCGACATGCAGATCGGACATGGTCCTTCGGGTCTCCTCGGAGAGGGTGGCTGGTGGTCGCTGGTTCACCGGGCGTTCGGCCCGTCGGATGATCCGGCTCGCGCGAGTCGCCTGACGGATGCCCGGCGGATGGAGGAGATCCCCATCTTCTTCCGGACTCGTATTTTAGGTGGCGACGCCGCGGGGGGGACTTGATCCATCTCAGTGATCCGGAAACGCCTGCGCGGGCTGGCGCGGGTGCCTCGTACCCCTTCAGCGCTCATGCGGGTCGGCTGTCTACAATCTGACGGCTCAGAGACCGCCCATGGCCAAGACATCATCCACCGTTGCGAACCCTGTCTCTGCCCAGGCCGGCACCGCTGCCTTGCCCGACAACTACGAGGCTGCGTTGTCCGAACTGGAGCGACTGGTCGGGGCGATGGAGGCGGGGCAATTGCCGCTGGATCAACTGCTCGACAGGTACCGTCGCGGCGCCGAGCTGCTGAATTTCTGCCGTCAGCGCCTGGAAGCGGTGGAGCAGCAGGTGAAGGTGCTCGAAGACGGCCAGCTCAAGCCCTGGAATCCGACCTGATGACGTCGCTGACCGACTTCGACTCCTGGGCGCGCTCCGAACTCGTCGCTGTCGAGGAATGCCTGGGACTCTGGCTGCCGGCCGACGCGCCAGCCGGATTGGGCACGGCCATGCGCTACGGCGTGCTCGATGGTGGCAAGCGACTGCGGCCGTTGCTGGTGCTGGCGGCATCCCATGCGGTGGGCGGTGCGCGCATCGCGTCATTGCGCGCGGCGTGCGCGGTCGAGCTCATCCATGCCTACTCGCTGGTGCACGATGACATGCCCTGCATGGACAACGACGTGCTGCGGCGCGGCAAGCCGACCGTGCACGTGCAGTTCGGCGAAGCGCAGGCGATGCTGGCTGGCGACGCCATGCAGGCGCTGGCGTTCGAAGTGCTGACGCCCGCTTCCTGTGATGCCGATGCCCGATCGATACCGCCTGCGCTTCAGGCTCGACTCTGCGGCCTTCTTTCCCGGGCGGCTGGCCACTCGGGCATGGCGGGCGGGCAGGCCATCGATCTCGCCAGCGTCGGCCGCCCGCTCGACGAGCGCAGCCTGCGCGACATGCACTATCGCAAGACCGGAGCGCTGCTGCGGGCCAGCGTGATGATGGGCGCGGCCTGCGGCGAGGTCGATGCGGGCGGATGGGCGGCGCTCGAGGTCTACGGCGACTCCATCGGACTGGCTTTCCAGGTGATCGATGATGTGCTCGACGTGACGCAGCAGTCCGATGTCCTGGGCAAGACGGCGGGCAAGGACGTCGATGCCAACAAGCCGACCTATGTCAGCCTGATGGGTCTGGGGCCGGCCCGCCGGCATGCCTTCGAGTTGCGCGACCAGGCGAAATCGGCGCTGTCGAGTTCGGGTCTGCGCGATACGGTGTTGCTTGGCCTCCTGGCCGACAGGGTGGTTGAACGGGACAGTTGACGATGAAAAATGCCTTGCTCCAATCGATCCAGTCGCCGGCCGACGTACGCCGGCTGTCGCGCAGCGAATTGCATCTGCTTGCCAGCGAGCTGCGCGATTTCCTGCTGCACAGCGTTTCGCAGACGGGTGGTCACCTGTCATCGAACCTCGGCACGGTCGAGTTGACGGTCGCGCTGCACAAGGTCTTCGATACGCCGAATGACCGCATCGTCTGGGACGTGGGTCACCAGACCTATCCGCACAAGATCCTGACCGGCCGCCGTGATCGCATGGGTTCGCTGCGGCAGCTCGGTGGCATCAGCGGTTTTCCGCGCCGCGACGAAAGCGAGTACGACGCCTTCGGCACCGCCCACTCGTCGACCTCGATCTCCGCCGCGCTGGGCATGGCGGTCGGCGCGCGCATGAAGGGCGAGCATCGCAAGGCGATCGCCGTCATCGGTGACGGCGCGATGAGCGGCGGCATGGCCTTCGAGGCGCTGAACAACGCCGGAGTGGCCGGTGCCGACGTGCTGGTCATCCTGAACGACAACGACATGTCGATCTCGCCGCCGGTCGGCGCGCTGAACCGCTACCTGGCGCGGCTGATGAGCGGGCGCTTCTATGCCAATGCACGTGACACGGCCAAGTCCGTTCTGAAGAACGCGCCGCCGCTGCTCGAACTGGCGCGTCGATTCGAATCGCACGCCAAGGGCATGGTCGTGCCCGGGACGATCTTCGAGGAGTTCGGCTTCAACTATGTCGGCCCGATCGACGGCCACGACCTCGACGCGCTCATCCCCACGCTCGAGAACCTGCGCAACCTGAAAGGGCCGCAATTCCTGCATGTCGTCACCAAGAAAGGGCAGGGCTACCACCTGGCCGAGAACGATCCGGTGGCGTACCACGGCCCGAGCCGGTTCAACCCGGCCGTGGGCATCACGCCTGCCGCTCCCGGCAAGCCGACGTTCACCCAGGTGTTCGGCACCTGGCTTTGCGACATGGCCGAGGCAGACACCCGGCTGGTGGGCATCACACCGGCCATGCGCGAAGGCTCGGGCATGGTGGAGTTCGAGAGCCGCTTCCCGCGGCGCTATCACGATGTCGGCATTGCCGAGCAGCATGCGGTGACCTTCGCCGCCGGGCTGGCCTGCGAAGGCCTGAAGCCGGTGGTCGCGATCTACTCGACGTTCCTTCAGCGCGCCTACGATCAATTGATCCACGATGTCGCCATCCAGAATCTGCCGGTGGTGTTTGCGCTCGACCGTGCCGGTCTGGTGGGTGCTGACGGCGCGACGCACGCCGGCAACTACGACATCGCCTACCTGCGCTGCATTCCCAACATGAGCGTGATGACCCCGTCCGACGAGAACGAGTGCCGTCAGTTGCTCTACACGGCCTTTCTGCAGGACCACCCGACTGCCGTGCGCTACCCGAGAGGCAAGGGCGTCGGCGTCGAGGTGCATCAGGCCATGACGGCGATCCCGCTCGGCAAGGGAGAGATCCGTCGCATGGCGAGCCCTTCGAGCGGCTCGCACTGCAGACGCATCGCGATACTTGCCTTCGGCACGCTGCTTCACGCCGCGCTAGACGCTGCCGAGCGCCTCGATGCGACGGTGGCCAACATGCGCTTCGCCAAGCCGCTCGACATTGAACTGGTCTGCGAGCTGGCGCGCAGCCACGATGCGCTGGTCACCATCGAGGACGGCAGCGCGATGGGTGGTGCGGGATCGGCGGTGCTCGAAGCGCTGCAGCAGGCCGGGCTCATGATGCCGGTGCTGGTGCTGGGGTTGCCCGACGAGTTCATCGAGCATGGCGACCCCGCGGTTCTGATGTCCCGCTGCGGCCTCGACTCGGCAGGGATCGAGCAATCGATCCTGAAACGCTTTGGCGGCCGGCCGGCACTGGTCCGCCCCGCGGTTCATCAATGACCGGTCGAGCCGGCACGCGTCACTGCAGTGTCGGTGTCGCGTGGGCTGACGATGTACCGGCTGCTGGCAGGCCGCGCGAATCCGGTCTCGTGCGAGCCAAGGTCTGCGAGGGCCGCTCGGCGAACTGCCGGCGGTAGTCGCTGGCGAACTGGCTCAGGCTCCAGAATCCGTTCCTGCCGGCGGCGTCCTGCACGGACGTTGCCGCACCCCTCAGCAGGTCGCGCCGAGCCGCGTTCAGGCGCAACGTGCGCAGGAAGTCCACCGGGCTGGAGCCGACCACCGTCTCGAAGGCGTACTGCAAGGTGCGTCGGCTGACGTGCAGGTGCTCGCACAGCTCGGGTACCGTGGGAACCGCGTGGGGATGCATGCGCACCTGATCGCAGGCGCGACGCACCAGACTGCGGCGTCGATCGAAGCTCAGTCCCTCGTGCCCTTCGACCAGCGGGGTCGCCAGCACCGACAAGAGTCTGTCTAGCACCGCCGATTGCGCGAAACGGCGGCTCTGCGCGTGGTCGTGACTGCTCGCGCCGGAGCCTGCCTCGGCCAGCAGCAGCGCCAGCCCGCGGTGCAGTTGCGCGTGGGCGGCTGGATCGCAGGCGAACCAGCCCGGATGACTCAGGGCCGCCAGGTTCAACGGCTGCCCCAGCGTGTTTGCTGCCTCCTTCAGTGCACTTCGCGACGCGACGATGCCGAAGATCTCGTGCTGGTTCGGTGTGAGAAGTTCGAATTCGGCGCCGCTGCCGCTGACCATCACACCGCCGGCTCCGACCACCTGCCCTTCGATGCGCGAGCCGTCCGGTGCCATCGTGATGCCGCACCAGATCGTGTCGGGCCGGATCTGGCAGGTCTGTCGTACCGCGTGGCTGGTGCGTTCGCGGAACACCTGGATCTCATCGAACCAGAGCTCCGACAGTTCGCCGTGAAAGGGACCTCGGGACAGCTGGTCGTATTGCTGCTGCCAGCCCGTCAGGTTGGCGGCATGCGTGACCACGTCATCCGATTGCGACCAGCGCATGGCCGCCGGACCGGAAACGGCTTGCCGAGGTGACGATGAGACGGAATCAGCAACAAGTGCGCGCATGGTGGACTCCCGCAAGGTTTGCCGAATTGCGATAACGCCAACGCGGAAATCCGCCTTAGCCTGACCTTCGTCGACGCGACTCAGGTGCGAGCAAGCGTCGGGC
>ENA-UOWO01002709-UOWO01002709.1-activated-sludge-metagenome-genome-assembly--contig:-NODE-2709-length-21594-cov-5.460235_pt1 | contig 21594 bp, 16 predicted proteins | sample MGYA00238148_ERZ761564 | MGnify/ENA primary metagenome ERZ761564 (study PRJEB28885, sample SAMN05720194) | activated sludge metagenome | isolation source: Anaerobic digester | place: USA... | reverse complement strand
GAGGGTAGAATTGCAGAAAAAAGAGTGAATTTTACTTGACAAAAAATGTGGGATGTATTGGGATGCGATTGTTGGAAGGCTACGCAAGACATAGTGATTGTGAAAGGAGGTTGATCTATGTACGGGCGTCCGGGATTTTTCGATCCTGCAAAATCAAACCGCGCCGGCATAGCGTCTGTGTGTAATTATGCCCGTTTTCCGCGGGAGCGATCTGTCCGGAAATGGGTCCGGATCCCCGGCAGAACGGGCGATATGGCTATTTTGGAACAATCAATGTAACATCGATCTGGAGGTATGACATGTATCAGGTACTTCAAGAGGAAGGCGTTTTCCACATCCTCTCCGACGGCGCGCCGGTCTTTACCCCGGCCGGAAACACCGTCCGTACCGAACACAAGGCTTTAGCGGAAAAGTTGGCCCGCCACCTAGAAACCCACGGCGCGGATCCCGACAACCGCTATTCCATCGCCCTGTATCACTATCCCATGCAGGATTTCGTCCTCAAATACACCCGCTCCCGCACCGAAAAGGTCTTGATTTTAGGCTTCGACCCACTCAACGACTGGACCCTGCGAGAAACGGATATTCCCAAGCTCCACGCCCAGCGCTGGAACGAAGTCTTCGGTGATGTTCGAACGCGGGTGGATGAAGGCCGGGCCTGGATTTCGGGCTTGAATTCCTATCAGCTTTGCGCGGCAATGGTTCTGGGCAGAATTGCGGAAAGCGTGAACATCCCCTATTTGGTGGCGCACTGCCAGTCCCCAAAGGAAAGCAACGCCCTCGCGCGGCAGATCGTCCTGCTGCGCCACAGTTTGGGCAAAGAACCCCTACATGACCTGTTTGCCAACTTCCGGTTTTACTGGAGCCTCTGAAAAATCCTGCTACCGGTTACAGGTGGGGATTCGCTTCCCATAACCCGCATCGGGAAAAGCAGCTATTTCAGCAGATTGCGGATCTTTTCCGCAGCTGCCTGGTAGCGTTCTTCCCCTTTTTTCATGGAACCGGACAGCACCACTCCGGCCAGAGCCTTGGCGCCAAAATCGGCAGCCAGACGGCGCAGGGCGTTCGCCGACGAGGTCCCCGTCAGCCAGGCCCAGGGAAAACCGTGCGTGATAAAAGGCAGCACGGATTTGCCCTTGAGTTGCGGTCCCAGATCGCGCAGGGCCTTTCTGCCGGCGGCGCAGGGGCGAAAGGCCCAAACCGGCGTTCCAAAAATTAGTACACTGGCCGAATCGAGATCCGGCAGATTGGTAAATTTGATCTGATCCTCGGGCAGGTTGTGTTTGGAGTCAAACACGGGATCGGTCTGCAGCCTGGTCAGCTGGACGCTGTGTCCGTCCGCGAGCAGCTTTTCCCTGGCCAGTTCGGCCAATTTCAGTGTTTTTCCCGTTTCGGAGAAAACGACTATAGCAACGTTCATGGCAGCATCTCCTGGGTTGGTTTCGCGTTGTCGTCGCGCTTCCAGCGGTCGTCAATCTTGGTTTTGATCGGACTGTGCTGCTGGAAATAATGGACGATCGCGTCGCGCAGATTGATCTGATGGTAGGTGATGTCCTTTTCCGGAACCTGCGTCAACAGCGTAAGCCCGGCGTTGCCCTGCATCAGAAAATCCGTGGTGGTGCAGGTGTAAATCTTCTTGGGATCCCAAGGCTGGCCACCAATCTTGAGCGAGGTCACCCGGTCGTAATTGGGGCGTTTTTTCGAATAGACGACATTGGATCCGGAGACCACCAAGCCGTGGCGCGAGCCTTCCACGCGGGTTTCGATGATGCGGCGCAGGAATTCTCCGGTGCATTTGAAACTTACGACCATGTTGTCGAACGGCATGACCGCGAAAATGTCGCGGTAGGTGACGGGGCCGCTCTTGATGTCGGCACGCACGCCACCCAGGTTCAGAAAGGCGAAATCGGCCTTGACCTCGTTGCGCATGGCATCCGTGATCGTATTTCCCATCAGGCTTTGGGCGTCCACATTGGTGCGGGAAAGATAGACTCCCGCGCTTCCGATGATCTCGTCCATGCCTTTTTCGGCAATTGCGACCTGAGCTTCGATGGTGTCGGATATTTGTTCGTCGGGGATGAATTCGTCCTCAAAGAGGGTGATCATGCTGCCTTCGCGCAGGGCCGGGGTTTCGTAGCCACTAACAGTTTTGGTTTCCGGATCGATCTTCAGCGTGATCCAGCCCAGGTTTGAGCCGTAAGCGTAGCCCTGGATGACCATGGTATGGGTGTAGGGATCGATCCACGGCTTGGCGACTCCGCGGTGCATGTGGCCGCCGATGAAAAGATCGATGCCGGGCACCTCGCGCGCGATCTCTTGCGCGTCGTAGCCCCAGGAAGCGTAACGCTCCTGGGAAAGCGGATTCCCTTCCTTGTCGTAGCGGGTGAGGTAAGTCGGTTCGATGTCGTAAGGCAGGCCGGCATGGCCAAGGACGATCACGATATCGGCCTTTTCCTGGTTGCGCACGATGTCCACGTACTTGGAGACAGCCACCTTTTCGTCGGTGAAATCGATGTTTTTGATGTTCTCCGGAAAGCTCATCTTTTCCGTGTCCGTGGTGGTGAATCCGATGATGCCGATCCGCACGCCGAGGCGGTTGAACATGCGATAAGGCACCACGAACCAGGGCAATTCGCCGGTGCGTTTGTCGATGATGTTGCAGGACAGGATCGGGAAGTTGGCCAGTTCCAGCGTTTTAACCAGATCCTCCGTTTTGATGTCGAATTCGTGGTTGCCGATGGTCATGGCGTCGTAGCCGATGGTGTTCATGTATTCAATCACGGCGCGGCCTTTGGTGACGGTTCCCACGGGACGGCCCTGGAAAAAGTCCCCGGCGTCCAAAAGCATGGATTCACGGGTCGGACCGCTCAACGAACGCACGTATTTGATTAGCGTGGCCGCGGTAGCTCCTCCGCCCAGTTGGGGCGGAAAATCCGGATTCATGAACGTGGCCTGCGAGCGGTCGATGCCGCCATGGACGTCGTTGGAAAACATGATGTCCAGGCGCAGGTCCTCTGCGGTCAAGCCAGCCAGGAAAAGCAGGCTGAGCGCCGCGATGAAAGCTAACTTTTTCATAATCTTACCAGGTGAAACTCAGGCTGGTGCTGAGGCTGACGTTGCTTTCCCGCACCTTGTCGGGATTTTCCCAGCCGCGGTTTGTCAGGTTGATGTGCGAATTTGGCCATAGCGCGTAAGTGCTGTCGCCGGTGTATAGTTTGTCATTGTAATAGGCGTCGCCGAAGAGATCGAGGGCTTCGTATTCGCGCCAGGAATAGCCAAAACCCAGGTCCAGAAAGAGATTGTTCGTCAGATGGATGCTGCTGCCGGCCGTGATCGTGGGCGTGATGATCTTTTTGGCGATGACCGCGCCGTCGTCCTCCACCACGCGCAGATAGGTGGAAACGGCCTGGAAGCCCAGGCGCAGGGGCAGGCGGTTTTTGACATGATGTTCCACGCCGGCGTAAATATTGAACACGTCCGCGTACTTCTCATCGACGTCGCTATATTTCACATATTCGCCTTCGATGTTGAACCAGGTGCGCATGATGTTGCGGGGCTGGTAGTTCAAGCCCAGGCGGATTTCCAGGGGCAGGATGTAGTCTTCGGAAACAGTAGCTGTCGTATCGATCGCGGCGTGGTTCAACCAGGCGTCCTGCAGGATTGTCGCCTCTCCGGTACGGTCCAGAGTGGCTTTGTTGGTGAAGGTTCCGGCGATTCCGAAATGGTCGTCGATGCGGATGGAAGCCCCGGCTTTCAGGCGCGAGCCTTCCAGGTCGATGTCCTGGGATTGGGTGTAATTAGGTAAAACGCCATCACCAACCTGATCGATCGCCCATTGGCTCCAGCGGATGGTTTTGCTGCTTTCCAGCTTGCCAAAAAGCATGCCGAAATCAAGGCCGAGGTTCACATCGAAGTAATCGCCTGCCTGAAAGCCCAGGCTGGCAACGCCGGAAGCCTGTTGCAGCAAGCCTTCGTTGGCGATCGCATTGTCCGCTACCTTTTCCGGATAGCCGTCATAGTCAGTGTTGCGGTTGTTGCGGATTTGTTCGCCGTAATTGCCGTCGAAACTTAACACTGGCTGATAATACGCTCCCAGGCCGAGGCGGAATTTTCCCAGTTGATAGGAACCGAAGCCCGCGGCGGCGTAGTCGTCGTAGATATTGATGTTGGAGGCGTAGACAGCGTCGTCGATGTAATTATCGAAGGAATTGTAGAGCGGTAGCATGCGGTTGTCTTCGTTGCGGTCGAGGAAGAGACTTCCCGCCAGGCCGATCTTTCTATGCATGAGGGTCAGGTTGGCCGGATTGACGGCGATCCCGAAGGGACGCATGTCGTCGAAGGCGCCGGTTCCGCCCATCGAAAAATCGCGGGCGTCCAAAGCGCTGAATTTATTTCCGAAATAGGTGTCCGTGATCGACCAGGCTGAAAGTCCGGCCGCCGCGGCTAAAAGCAGTGCGATGATGATCAATGATCTATATCTGGGCATTCTTCCTCCACATTAGTAACGGTATTCAAGGTCAAGGCGGATGGTGTTTTCAGAGTGTTCCACCCGCTCGAAAAGGTTCTCGCCTTCCACGGGCACATTGTACTGGCGGATGGAAAGTTCCTTGGTTTGGTAGGTTTTATGTCTATATTTGAGGGTCAGGTACATGTTTTGCGAGACGCGCGTGTGCAGGGCCACCCAGGCTTTGGCGCCCTTTTCACCCATGAAGTCGATCTCCATGTCCTCCCAGTCCCAATGCGAGATCCCATGTCCGTACCAGTAAATGAAGGAACCCTGCAGCTTCAGGTTATCGTTGAAGTTGTGCGTGTAGTTCACTCCGATGTAATCACCGGTCATGAGGGTCTGGGCTGCCGCCATAGTATTGTTTTCCACGGATTCGCCCGGGTTGGTTAGCGAGGTGTAGGGCGGGCTGAGAACCGTGTTATAGCGGTATTCGAATTCCAGGAAATCCCGGTTGGACAGGAAAGTGCGGACGCTGGCAGTGTATTCGTCAGTCTTGGAAACTCCGCGCTCAGCCTGGTCGTCGTAGCGGTTCGTCTGGTCCTTGAAACGCAGGCGCAGGGAGAGCTGGAACAGCGGACGGAATTCCAGTTCCGTCTGCAGCCGTGAAGAACGGCGCCCGTCCGTCAGGCGTTCCCAGATGTCCAGATAGCTGCGTCCGATCGTGAAAAAGCGGTCGAACTTGTATCTGGTCTCGAAATAGATTCCGCGTTCCGGTTGGGCTTGCGGGCAATTCAAATAGATATCCGAAAGCGTCGGATTGGTAAGCGCGTAGACGTTCTTTTCCAGGATGGTGTCGTTGAAGCGTTCGTGCTCGGAAAAGGCGTTGCTGTAGGGATTGTCGAAATCCACGTCGATATTGCGGAAAAGGGAGAGGAAATAGAGGTTGTCGTATTGCGTGTAGGCGCTCACGAGATAGGCCTTGGGATCGTCGCCCAACTTGAAATCGGAGCCGTCAACGCTTAGTTCCGCGTATTCGCCCTGGATGGAAACGTTGGCGATGGTGGTCTGCCCGTCGAAACCCAGCACGCGCCTGTAATCGCGGGCGTAGGAGCCGGTCAGGGTGCTGTAGAGTCCGGCGATCTCGGCGTCCATCATCTTGAATTTCGGATAATAATAGGAATCCCGGACCAGCAGCTGCTGCAGCCCGTTCCAATCCGGCACCGAAAAATAGGCGTCGTCGTAGAGGGCCGTGTAGGTCGTGAAACCGAGTTTGGTGCCGATTAAGGGATTGACTTGCACATGCGCGCCCCAGAGCTTTTCGCGCAGGGCGTCCTTGCGGTAGGCCAGGTTGATGTAGTCCGTGGCGTAGGCCGTGCCGCTCTGCAATTCGCTGTTGAAATAGGCTTCGGCTTCGCGGACGTCGCTGTTGTCAAAGCGAGTGCTGGGAATCACATAACTGAAGACCTTGTCCTTGCCGTTTTCCTGGACCGTGTCGCCGTTTCTGTCCACATACATCACGGCGTCTTTGTCGTCTTGCGAGAACCAGGCGGAAACGCCGACCAGGGGATGCGTGATCTCCATGGCCGCCCCGCGTAGCGCGTATTCCTGGGTGCGGGAAAGGTCGGGTGTGATGCCCAGGATGCGTTTGCTGAAGCCATAACCTGTCTTACGCGCGCTGTAGAAATCCGTGTTTTCCATCACCAGGCCTTCGCCGTAGGTGGCACGGTAATGGCCCAGGTACAGTTTCAGGCGGGTGTTGTTCAAGAGCGGCAATTCGGTGTTTTCGTAGCCCGCGTAAAACTTGGAGTCGGCAATGATATCACTTCCGGTCTTGTCCTGGATGCGGGTCTCCCCTTTCGGGCTGTAATACATCCAGCCGACCTTGTAGTTGTTTCCGTAGCGGGCGCGCAGTTTCAACAAGATATCCGGATCGATCTCGTCCATGTTGAAATAGCCCCAATAGGCCAGATCCTTGCGATGGGGTATCGTGACGGTCGAACTACCGTAATCGTTGCGCAGGAAGGATTCGTGGTACATGTCGTACTGGCCTTCCTCGAGGTAGCGCGTGTAATATTGCAGTTGGGCGTCCCACATCAGGCGGTTTTTGACCGGCGGTTCCTTGTAGAAAACGTAGCTGCGGAGGTTGGTGTAGCCGTAGTAGGAGAGTCCCACCGTGTTCCGCAAGTCGCGCGTGTCGGCGATCGTGTCGCCCTGCGCCACGCGTTTGAGGATGCCCACCGCGTCCACCGCCGAGACGTTGGGCAGGCTGATAAAGTCGTCGAAATGCATGCGGTTGACGTTCTGGGGCGTCATCAGGTAATCTTGCCAGACGTCGGACATGCCTTCTGAAGCGCCTTCATTGCTGTCCAACCGCTCCAGCAGATCGCGGATCTCATCGCGTCGTGCCGCCACGTCGTCCTCTTCGATGTAGAGCGAAACCACGGCCAGGTCTTTGAGCCGCAGCAGCGTTTTCTGATCGATGGAGGGAATCTCGCGCAACTGGTAGATGTCGTGGAAAATGGCGATATGCTCCCGGTAATCCAGGATATCGCGCGCTTGTTTTTCCGTGACCGGCAGTTGCAGGAGTTCGTCGAGGGTGGCGGTGTTCAGATCTACTTTGGCGGCAATCTGCCCCAGGCAAAAGAGGGCAAAGAGCAAGACAAGTAATTTCTTCATCGCTTTTCCTTACAATACTTTATACTATTACAAACTAAGACTTTTCCAGTTTATTTACACTCTAAAATGGCTCCCGAATCTGTAAAGACTTTTTTTCCCACTACCTGCGATGCCAGGACCACAGATAGATTGATTGTTTTACCGCAGGTAAAGAGAATGCATGAAAAGTTTACATTGCAGAATCGGGAGAGGAAGTGGCTGAGCGCCGCAGTTGTCAGAATTGGGCTTGCCGAAATACCGCGGACAAATATATTGGCACTCCAATGACCCTGCGGCCTTCAACAGCAATTCGCAACGGCCGCTCTCTCCAAGACTTACACTGATTATTCCAACACACAAGGATAAAGCGATGGCACCTTCAAAAACTATCGTCAAACTGCGGGAAAGACGTGACGCAGCCACCCTCGGCGGTGGCGAAAAGCGCATCCGGGAGCAGCATGAAAAAGGCAAACTCACGGCCCGCGAAAGGATCAACCTGCTGGTGGATCCGGACAGTTTCGAGGAATTCGACCTCTTCGTCACGCACCGTTGCACCAATTTCGGCATGGCGGATCAGGTTTTTCCCGGCGACGGGGTCGTGAGCGGCAGCGCCACGATCAACGAGCGCCTGGTCTACATCTTCGCCCAGGATTTCACCGTGTTCGGCGGCTCGCTGTCCAAAACCTACGCGGAAAAGATCTGCAAGATCATGGATATGGCTCTGAAAAACGGCTGCCCCTTGATCGGACTGAACGACAGCGGCGGAGCCCGCATCCAGGAAGGCGTCGACGCCCTGGCCGGTTACGCGGAGATCTTCTGGCGCAATGTGATGGCCAGCGGCGTCATCCCGCAAATCTCGGCCGTCATGGGACCCTGCGCTGGAGGAGCGGTTTACTCCCCGGCGATCACGGACTTCATACTGATGGAGAAGCGCAACAGCTACATGTTCGTCACCGGGCCGAAAGTCGTCAAGACGGTCCTCAACGAAACCGTCAGCACTGAAGATCTTGGCGGGGCGGGAGTCCATTCCAGCAAAAGCGGCGTGGCACATTTCATCACCAATGGCGAAGAAGAGACCCTGTTGCTGATCAAAAAACTGCTCAGTTACCTGCCTTCCAACAATATGGAAGATCCGCCCTACGAGCCGACGCACGACCCGATCGACCGGGCCTGCGACGTTTTGGACGAGATCATCCCCGAAAATCCCAACAAACCCTACGACATCCTGGATGTAATCCACGCGGTCGTGGACGAGGGCGAGTTTTTGCAGGTGATGTTGAATTTCGCGCAGAACGTGGTGGTCGGATTTGCCCGCATGAACGGTTTCCCAGTGGGGATCGTGGCCAACCAACCCAAGGTCTTGGCCGGCGTGCTGGACATCGACGCCTCCGTCAAAGCCGCCCGTTTCGTGCGTTTTTGCGATTCCTTCAACATCCCGCTGATCGTGCTGGAAGACGTTCCGGGCTTCCTCCCCGGCACCAGCCAGGAGCACAACGGCATCATCCGCAACGGCGCCAAACTGCTCTACGCCTTCGCGGAAGCCACCGTGCCCAAGATCACCGTCATTTTGCGCAAAGCCTACGGCGGTGCTTATTGCGTGATGAACAGCCGCCACATGCGCGCGGATCTGGTCTATGCCTGGCCCAGCGCGGAGATCGCAGTCATGGGCGCCAAGGGCGCTGTGGAAGTGATTTTCCGCAAGGAAGCGCAGGATTCGGCCGATCCCAAACAAACCCTTTTACAGCGCGAACAGGAATACGCGGAAAAGTTCGCGAATCCTTATACCGCGGCGGAACGCGGTTACATCGACGACATCATCGAGCCTTCCCGGACGCGTTTTCGGCTGATCCGCGCCCTGGAAATGCTGGCCAATAAAAAGGACAGCATCCCACCCCGCAAACACGGCAACATCCCGCTTTGAGGAGCCAGCGCATGCCAAAAAAACTGATAGCGCTGCTTCTCGCTCTGCTGGGTATCGTCTGGTTGGCGGCTCAGACTGAGAAAACGGCGCAGCCAACCCTGGAAACCCTGCAACAACAGCTGCTGGCGATGTCGGACAGCCTGCTGCAGGCCCGCGAAGGCGAGATCTTCCGCGAATACGGATTCCGGGAAACCGACAGGCTGCAGGATGTGGCTGCCAAACTGAAGATCGCAAACATCCCCCAATGGAAGAAATATCTGGAGATCGAGCCGGAAAATCCCGTGCTGGACAATATGAGCCTGGCCCAGCTCGGCATCTCGCCCTACCGCGCCTTGCTGGCCCAACAATACAGCATCTACGGCTTTACGGAACTCAGCACATTGGGCGAACTGGCCAAACAAAAACAGCTGCCGATGAAAAAACTCCGCCAGTTCGCGGGCATCCACAGCGAAGACAAAAGCCGCGACAGCTATTCGCTGCAGGCCCTGGGTAAAAAGCCCGATGAATTCGTGGCTTTCGAGCAGGATTTCAACGCCGGCAAAATCGGTTTCGGATTCTCCGTCACTTTCATCGGAATTCTGATCGTCTTTGCCGCGCTGGCCATCACAGCTTTGATCATCGGACAGCTGCGCCGCTTGAACCGCGAGCCGAAGCCCGAAGACCGCACTCTGGTCCTGACCCCCTCCGGAAAAGTCAAATCGCAACCCAAGGACATGAACGCGGACGTGATCGCCGCCGCGATTACCGCCCTGCATATTTACCGGCAGAGCATCGAGGAACGGCGCCGGCTGCTTCTGACCTTCAAACGTTCGCGCGCCGACCATTGGCGCAGCAGCGGATTCGTCAACATGCCCAACCGGGATATTCTGCGTAAAAGGAGCTGAAAATGAAAACCTACAAACTGATCATCGGCGGCCAGCGTTATGAAGCCAAAGTGGTGGAATATACGCCCGACCACGCCAAGATAAATATAAACGGCACAGATTATTACATCCAGATCGAAGACGACACCCAGGCCAGGATCCCCGTGCTGCCCAAACAGGAGCAGGCGGTTCCGCTGGCCCCGGCCTGGTCCAGCGATTTTTCCTCAGGATCCGGTGAAGTCCGCGCGCCCCTGCCCGGCGTGATTTCAGCCATCAAAGTCAAAGAAGGCGAAGCCGTCAGGAAAGGCCAGGCCATCCTGGTCCTGGAAGCCATGAAAATGGAATCCGAGATCGGCGCGCCGGTGGATTGCGTCATCGGCAAAATCCACGTCAGGGAACGGTCCCTGGTGCAGGAAAACGACCTCTTGATGACCCTGGAAGGGATCGAGATCAGTGCCAAACCGTCTGCCAAAACATCTCGCCAACCAAAACCCGCGACAGCGGAAACCGCACCCGGCGACGGCGTCATCCGCGCCCCCCTGCCCGGAGTGATCATGGACGTCAAGGTCGAGCCTGGAAAACTTGTGCAAAAGGACGATGTGCTGCTGACCCTGGAGGCCATGAAAATGGAATCGGACATCCACAGCACGATGTCCGGCAAAGTGGCCAAAGTCCTGGTCAAAAAAGGCGACGCGGTGCAGGAAGGCGATCCTTTGGTGGAGTTGGGGCGCTGACATGGACGGATTGCTGCAGATCCTCAATACGACTGGATTTTTGAACGTCACCTGGGGCAACATCCTGATGCTGGCGGCGGGCATTGTCTTCATCTATCTCGCCATCGCCAAAGGATTTGAGCCCTTGCTGCTGGTTCCCATCGGCTTTGGCATCGTGGTCGGAAACATTCCCGGCTTGCTGCAACAAGGCCTCGGCGTGGTCAATGAAGGCAGCGTCCTGAACCTGCTTTATTTCGGAGTAAACAAGGGAATTTATCCGTCCCTGATCTTTCTCGGGATAGGCGCCATGACGGATTTTTCCACTCTGATCGCCAATCCGAAGTTGATCTTGCTGGGCGCCGCGGCGCAGGTCGGCATTTTCGGGACTTTCATCGGCGCGCTGCTGCTGGGTTTCAACGTCCTGCAATCGGCATCCATCGGCATCATCGGCGGCGCGGACGGCCCCACGTCGATCTTTTTGGCTTCCAAACTCGCGCCCGACCTTTTGGGGCCGATAGCATTGGCGGCCTATTCCTACATGGCTTTGGTGCCGGTCATCCAGCCTCCGATCATGAAGCTGCTCACCACTCCCAAAGAGCGCCTGATACGCATGAAACCGCCTCGCCAGGTAACAAAAAAGGAAAAGATCTTCTTTCCGGTGATAACCTTCATCGTGACGGCGATCATCGCCCCGGGCGGTGCCATCCTGCTGGCCATGCTCTTTTTGGGCAACCTGCTCAAGGAATGCGGAGTCACCGAACGCCTGGCCGCGACGGCCCGGACTTCGCTGGTGGATATCGTCACCGTGCTGGTTGGATTCACCGTCGGCGCCAAAACGACCGCTGACGTTTTTCTGACGCCGCGTTCGCTGGGGATTTTTTTCCTGGGCGCGTTTTCTTTTGCCATTGCCACGGCTTCGGGAGTGCTGTTCGCCAAACTGATGAACCTGTTTTTGAAGGACAAGATCAATCCGCTGATCGGAAATGCCGGCGTTTCGGCTGTGCCTGCCAGCGCGAGGGTTTCCCAGGTCATGGGGCAAAAATACGATCCCACGAATTATCTCTTGATGCATGCCATGGCGCCTAACGTGGCGGGAGTCATCGGTTCCGCAGTCGCTGCCGGCGTGCTGCTGGGCATCCTGGGCAGTTAATCCCTCACCATATAATCTATTAAACCACTTGCGGTCCGGAAGGAAAACTGGCTTTCCGGGCCGTGAATTTTTATGTCCAAACCTTTCATGGCTCTCCCTATCAATACGGGATCAATACGGGATCAATACGGATTTCACCCGTAATGATCCCGTATTGATCCCGTATTGATCGCCAGGGCGTAGAAGGTAAGCTTCTGATCTGGGAGAAGTTCCGCAACTGAGGTGAGACTTATTAGGTACGGCTGAAAGATCCTGGATTTGTAAACTCGTCCTCGTGGGAAGGGACAGAATAACGTAGCCAAGCGCTGCGAGCGATTAGCTATTGACAAAAAAGCGGTTTTGGAAAGTTGGTGAAGATAAGAAACAAATCACACATTAGTGGAGGATAAATGCCTGATATTAAACGCGTTTACCTTTTCGGCAACGGAAGCGCCGAAGGTAAGGCCGACATGAAAAACCTCCTGGGCGGAAAAGGTGCCAACCTGGCCGAAATGAACCTGATCGGCGTGCCTGTGCCCCCCGGATTCACCATCACCACCGACACCTGCAACGAATACACCAAAACCGGCGAGGAAAAAGTCCGCGCCCTATTGCAGGACGATGTCAAAAAAGCCGTGCAGCATATCGAAAGCCTGATGCACATGACTTTCGGCTCGAATGAAAATCCGCTGCTCGTATCCGTCCGCAGCGGCGCCCGCGCCTCGATGCCAGGCATGATGGACACCATCCTGAACCTCGGCATGAACGACGCCGCGGTGCAGGGCATCATCAAAAAAACCGGCAACGAACGCTTTGCCTGGGATAGCTACCGCCGTTTCGTGCAAATGTACGGCGACGTGGTTCTGGGCCTGAAACCCGCCAGCAAAGAGGAACACGATCCCTTTGAAGTGATCATCGACGAGATGAAAAAAGAGCACGGCGTCAAAAACGACCTCGACCTGACCGCAGCCGACCTCCAAAAGCTGGTCCAGCTCTTCAAAAAAGTCGTGCAAGACAATACCGGCCGCGATTTTCCGGATGATCCCTGGGAACAGCTCTGGGGCGCCATTTTCGCCGTCTTCAACAGCTGGAACAACGACCGCGCCATTTTCTACCGCCAGTTGAACGCCATCCCGGATGACTGGGGCACCGCCGTCAACGTCCAGGCCATGGTGTTCGGCAACATGGGCGAAACCAGCGCCACCGGAGTCGCCTTCACCCGCGACGCCGCCACCGGGGAAAACCTTTTCAACGGTGAATATTTGATCAACGCCCAGGGCGAGGACGTGGTCGCCGGGATCCGCACCCCGCAACAGATCACCAAGATCGGCTCGCAGCGATGGGCCGCGTTGGCCGGCGTTTCGGAAGCTGACCGCGCCGCCAAATATCCCTCCCTGGAAGAGGCCATGCCCGCCGTGTATCAAGAACTTTTCGAAACCCAGCGAAAACTGGAAAATCACGCCAAGGACATGCAGGACATCGAGTTCACGATCCAGGAAGGCAAACTCTGGATGCTGCAGACCCGCAACGGCAAACGCACCGGCTTCGCCATGGTCAAAACCGCGATGGACATGGTGCGCGAAGGCCTGATCGACGAAAAGGCTGCCCTGTTGCGCATGGAGCCGAACAAGCTCGACGAGCTGCTGCACCCCGTTTTCTCGCGTGAAGCCCTGGCCGGCGCGAAAGTGATCGCCAAGGGCCTTCCCGCCTCTCCGGGCGCCGCCAGCGGCCAGATCGTCTTTTTTGCCGACGACGCCGAAGCCTGGGCCGCCCAAGGCAAAAAAGTCGTCCTCTGCCGTCTGGAAACCTCGCCCGAAGATCTGCGCGGCATGAACGTCGCGCAAGGCATCCTGACCGCCCGCGGCGGAATGACCTCGCACGCCGCCGTCGTTGCCCGCGGCATGGGAAAATGCTGCGTTTCCGGCGCCGGCGCCATCGTCATCGATTATAAAAAACGCACTATGAGCGTGAGTGGTTCGGTCTACAAAGAAGGCGACTGGATCTCCCTCAACGGCAGCACCGGCCAGGTTTTGGAAGGCAAGATCGAAACCGTCGATCCCGAACTGAGCGGCGATTTCGGAGACCTGATGAAACTGGCCGACAAACACACCCGCATGTATGTGCGCACCAACGCCGACACGCCCAAGGACGCCAGCGTGGCCCGTAACTTCGGCGCCAAGGGCATCGGGCTCTGCCGCACGGAGCACATGTTCTTCGAAGGCAACCGCATCAAATCCATGCGCGAAATGATCCTCGCCGACGACGAAGCCGGACGCAGAAAGGGTTTGGACAAACTCCTGCCGATGCAGCGCTCTGATTTCGAAGGCATTTTCACCGCCATGGACGGCTTCCCGGTCACGATCCGGCTGCTGGATCCGCCGCTGCACGAATTTGTGCCGCACGAGGAAGACCAGCAAAAGGCCATCGCCGACGAGCTCGGCATCCCGCTCCAGAAAGTGAAAGACCGCGTGAATGCCCTGCACGAGTTCAATCCCATGCTTGGCCACCGCGGTTGCCGCTTGGGCAACACCTATCCCGAAATCACGGAAATGCAGGCCCGGGCCATCATCGAAGCCGCTCTGAACGTCCAGGCCAAAGGCGTGAAAGTGCTTCCGGAAATAATGGTTCCCCTGACCGGGACCGCAGCTGAGTTTAAATTGCAGGAAGAGATCATCCGCGCCACCGCTGAAAAGGTTTTCGCCGAGAAAAAAGCCAGGGTCGAATACCTCGTGGGCACGATGATCGAGATCCCGCGGGCCGCCCTCGTCGCGGACAAGATCGCCGAAAGTGCCGAATTCTTCAGCTTCGGGACCAACGACCTCACGCAGATGACCTTCGGTTACTCGCGCGACGACGCGGGGGTGTTCCTGCCCATCTACCTGGCCAAAAACCTGCTCAAGAACGATCCGTTCCAGATCCTGGACCAAGAAGGCGTGGGCCAGCTGGTGCAAATGGGCACCGACCGCGGCCGCAAGACCCGCCCCGACCTTAAGGTCGGCATCTGCGGAGAACACGGCGGAGAGCCTAATTCAGTGGAATTTTGCCACCGCGTGGGCATGAACTACGTGAGTTGCTCGCCCTACCGCGTTCCGATCGCGCGCCTGGCCGCAGCGATGGCCGCCATCCGCTAAATCCCAAATTCCGTTAAATACATAAACAAGCGCCGGAGCCTCAAACTCCGGCGTTTTTCTTTGCCCTGGGAGCAACAGATTTTCATTGACCGAAATCACAAGGGCGGAAACTATGAAAATCAGAGGTGATTATGAACGACGATATTCTCGAAGGACGCGAAATCCCCGCGGACGAACAGGACGAGATTAAGGACCGCGAAGTGGACATTGACGAAACCAAAATACAATTCTACGAGAAACTGCGCCGCAAGGCCAAAGGCTGGACCAAGGACAAAACCGGCAAGGCGGGCAGCAAACTGGCCGAATACCTGTTCCTGCTGCCGGATTTCTTCATCCTCTGCTGCCGGATCTCGGTGGACAAACGCGTTCCCCGCAAGACCAAACTCATTTTGGGCGGGATCATCGCCTACGTGATGCTGCCGCTGGACATCATCCCCGATTTCATTCCCATCCTGGGTTCCGTGGACGACCTCGTGCTCGTCGTGATGGGCTTGAACATGCTGCTCAACGAGATCGACCACAAGGTGATCGAGGACAATTGGAGTGGCGAGGGCGACGTGCTGCAGCTGATGCAAAAGATCACCGCCATGGCCGAAAAGTTCCTGGACAAAAACATCCTGCAGCGCATCAAGAAGTGGCTGCACATCAAACACTGAATGCCCCGGCTGCTGATTGCGTCGCAGAATCCCGATAAGATCGGCGAAATCCGCGACCTGCTGGACGGCCAAGAAGTGCAACTGCTTTCCCTGAAAGATTTTCCGGATCTTTCAGCCACCGTGGAAGACCAGGACACCCTGGCCGGAAACGCCGGGAAAAAGGCTTTGGAAGCTGCACGGAACACAGGATTGCTCTGTTTGGCCGACGATACAGGGCTGTTCATTGACGCCCTGGAGGGCGAACCCGGTGTGTTTGCCGCCCGCTACGCCGGCGAGCACTGCAGTTACAAAGACAACCGGGACAAGGTCTTGCGCCTGCTGCAAAATGCGAAGGACCGCAAAGCGGAATTCCGCACCTGTGTGATCCTGGCCGCGCCAGACGGCATAATCGCCGTCAAGGAAGGCTGCATGCCGGGCTATATCGCAACCGCAGAACGCGGCGTGAACGGTTTCGGTTATGACTCGATCTTTATCCCCGCGGGCAGCGACAGGACCTACGCTGAACTTTCCGACTCGGAAAAGAACGCCATCTCGCACCGGGCTCTGGCGCTGCGGGCCATCCTTCCTGTTTTGAAAGATATAATATCATCGCAATAAAGAGGTTATAAATGATCAATCCCCAGGTTTTCCGCCAATATGACATCCGCGGCATCGTGGGCCAGGAGATCGACGAAGACTCCTACTACCTGATCGGCAAAGGCTTTGGCACCTATCTGCGCCGCAAAGGCCTGAAAACCATCGCCCTGGGCGGAGACGCCCGGCTGACCACTCCCAAACTGATGGCAGCTTTGGCCAAAGGCGCTTTGGAAACGGGCTGCGACGTCCTCGACGTCGGCATCGTGGCTACGCCGGTCCTCTATTTTTCGATCTGGAAACTCGGTACCGACGGAGGCGCGATGGTCACCGCCAGCCACAACCCTTCGCAGTACAACGGCTGCAAACTCAATCTGGGCCTGGGTTCCGTCTATGCCGACGAGCTTCAGAACGTGCTCAAGATCATCCAGGCAGGCGAGTTTTCCTCCGGCGAAGGCGTTTACAGCCAGCATCACGAAGTGAATGACGCCTATATAGATTACATCACCGCCAACATCAAGATCGAACGGCCCGTAAAACTCATCGTGGACGGCGGCAACGGCATGGGCGGCATCTACCTCCCCGAGATCCTCAACCGCCTGGGTTGCGAAGTGATAGAAATGTATTGCGAGCCGGACGGAACCTTTCCCAACCACCACCCCGACCCCACGATAGAAAAGAACGTAGCGGACCTTGCCCGCGCTGTGGTGGCGGCGGAATACGAACTCGGAATCGGCCTGGACGGCGACGCCGACCGCATCGGAGTCGTTGACGAAAAGGGCAAAATGCTTTTCGGCGACCAGATCCTGAACATCCTCGCGCGCGACTACCTCAGCCAGAATCCCGGCAAGACCATCATCGCGGACGTTAAATGCTCCAAAAACCTCTACGACGACATCCGTAAACGCGGCGGAATTCCGATTATGTACAAAACCGGCCACGCCAACATCAAAATGAAGATGAAGGAAGACGGGGTGAAATTCGCCGGCGAGATGAGCGGCCACGTTTTTCTGGCCGACCGCTATCTGGGCTACGACGACGCCATTTATGTAAGCTGCAGGTTGGTCGAGATCGTTGCCAAAACGTCTGCACCCGTCAGCACTTACCTGGCCGACCAGCCCAAAATGTACAACACTCCGGAACTGCACATCAATTGCCCGGATGAACGCAAGTTCGATGTGGTCGCCAAGGTCTGCGCGGAATTCAAGGCCGAAGGCTACGACGTCAATGACATCGACGGCGCCCGCATCACTTTCAGCGACGGCTGGGGCCTGGTCCGCGCCTCCAACACGACGCCGGTGCTGGTCACCCGTTTCGAAGCCGAATCGGAAGCCCGCATGAACGAGATCAGGGATCTGGTGGAAGGAAAGATCAAGAAATACCTTTGACCGAAACCGACAGCAAAATCCATTGATTTATCATGCCCGGCCACCCTATGACGCGGCCGGGTTCTTTTTTAAGAAGGGATTTGATTTCCCCGGCAGCCCTTCCATCCTGAAAACTGCCGACAACGCCTGTCACCTGCCACACGCCGAGTTCCCGCCCGTCCGGCAGGAAGCGGATAGGAAGTCAAATGGAAATGATCTAACTAAATCTCAGATCGGCATCAGCCTTTTAGAATCGCTATGAGTTCGGACAGCGGTTCCAGCGGAGTGGTTTGCTGCTGGCCGTTTTGGAGGTTCTTGAGGACAACCGAACGGCTCGCAAGTTCGTCTTCGCCGACGATCAGCGCAAAGCGGGCCTGGCTGTTGTCCGCGGCTTTGAGTTGGGCCTTGAAGGACGTCTTGTCCGGATCGTATTCGGCATAAATCCCCGCTTGGCGCAAGCGATTGATGTAGGGCAGCAGCAGTTGTTGAGCTGCCTTGCCCATCGTAATGACGTAGATGTCCGGCACCGGCGGACGCCCGAGCGAAACTTTTTCCTCGTCCAGGGCCAGCAACAAGCGCTCGAAGCCTCCCGCGAAACCGAGGGCGGGGATGCTCTTGCCGCCGATCTGTTCCAGAAGCGCGTTGTAGCGTCCTCCACCGGCCAGGGAATTTTGCGCGCCGAGGCCTTCGTAGATGACCTCGAAAGCCGTATTGGTATAATAATCCAAGCCGCGCACGATGCGGGGATTGATCACAAAGGGAATTTCCATCAGGCTGAGCTGTTCCTGCACAGCTGCGAAATGCTCCCGACACTCCGCATCAAGGTAATCCAGTTGCGAGGGCGCGCCGGAGGCGATCTTTTTACAGGACGGCACCTTGCAATCCAACAGCCGCCTCGGTTTCTGCTCGAAGCGGATCTGGCAATCCGGGCAAAGTTGCGGCAAATGAGGTTTGAAATACTCGCGCAGCGCCTTGTCGTAATCGACCGAACACTTGGGGCAGCCCACTGAATTGAGCTCCAGGCGCAGCTTTTGCAAGCCCAGGCCGGTGAGGTAAAACCAGAGGATGGCGATGACTTCCGCGTCGTAATAGGGATTGTTGCTGCCGATAAATTCGATGCCATATTGGTAGAATTGGCGGTAGCGACCCGCCTGGGGACGGTCGTAACGGAACATCGGGCCGATGTAATAGAGTTTGGCATTGGCGGAACCGATGTCGAGGCGGTTTTCCACGTAACTGCGCACCACAGGCGCCGTCCCTTCCGGACGCAGCGCGAATTCCCGGCCCTTGCGGTCGGTGAAGCGATACATCTCTTTTTTCACGACGTCGGAGCTGTCTCCGGAACTGCGTTCAAAGAGCGACGCCTGTTCAAAGACCGGCGTGCTGATCTCTTGATAGCCAAAAGCCGCGGCCAGTTCCCGGAAGGCGGAGATGACCTTCTGCCACTTGTAGCTTTGCGCGGGCAGGATGTCGTAGGTCCCGCGCGGTATCTGATATTCCATAATTACCTCAGTCTGATTTTACCATTCAACGCAGACGGGCGTCGCGTCAAGCTGCAATCGCGGATAACTGACTCCAGCTAAGTAAAGGCCTTGCGCGGGAGCGGTGATGACGAGTTTCTGGCGCGGATCCCTTTCCTCCAGGATGCGCTTCAGTAGGTCCGCGTCCAAACCTTGATGGGACAGATTGACCAGCGTGCCGACGATCCGGCGTACCATGTTGTGGAGAAAGCGGTCGGCAGAAAACTCAAAACTGAGGTGGCCGCCTTGGTCCGTGACCGCCAGCCGGGAAAGGTCGCACACGTGGTTGGGAACGTCGGGATTGTCCTTGCTCAGCGAGGAAAAGTCATGGCTGCCCAGCAAAATTTCGCTCAGGCGCGCGATCCTCTCAACATGGATCTGCTTGCGGGGCAAAAAGCCCATGTAGAGGCGGTTCAGCGGAGTTTTTTCCCTGGCCAGCAGATACGAATAACTGCGCTTACAGGCCTGGAACCGGGCATGGAAATCGTCCGCGACCGGCCAGATGCCGGTGATCCTGACATCTTCGGCCAGATGGGAGTTCAGAGCCAAAAGCAGCTGCCGGGGCGTCATCCTGCCGGAGTAGTCAAAATGGGCGTATTGCGCGAGGGCGTGCACTCCGGAATCCGTACGTCCCGAGCCGGTCACCGCGGTTTTCATTTGGGAGCAAAGCAACAACGCCTGTTCCACGTCGCCCTGCACGCTGCGCCTGCCACTTTGTTTCTGCCAGCCGTGGAAACCGGCGCCGTCGTACATCAGCCTGATCAAATAGCGCGGCAAGCTGGCCTCACACCGAATTGATCAGGGTTAACAAGGCCATGGCAGCCAGAGCGAGCAGATTGGCCCGCGGACTGGGTGCCGCCTGGGTTTCCCGGCGCAAAAGCCTGTCCAGCAGCGCTTCGGTCTGCCCGGAACTCCTGTAAACATGAGCACCGGCCGCGAACAGGGAATCCAGTCCGTTGCTGACACTGGTTCTGGCAGTGGGTTTGTGGCGGGAAAAATAACGCGCGTAGCCACGCAGGAAAAGCTGGGTCGCCAGGCCGAAACGGAGTAAACTTTTTCCCCATTTGTAACGCCGAAGGCTGTGTGTATCACGCAAGATCCGCTCCAGACCGAGATTTCCAAAGCAGTAAACCGTGACGATGATGAAAAAGACCAGTTTCAGGGTAAAGAGCAGCATCTCCGGAAAGGCGACACCAAACAGGGTGGCAAAAATCCAGTAGGCAGCGAAAAACGGCAGGCTGATCCGCAAACCGCGCAGCAGCTTGGAATACAGGCTCAGATCCAGCAGCATGAAACCCAGCAGGAGCGCGATCTGCAGGCAGATCTGGCGCAGCGAGGCTACCAGCGCGCCGATGAAGGCCAGGACGAGCAAGATCAGGCGCAGATAGAGGTTCTGCCCGCTGAGAAGGGAAGGCTGGAGACCCTGGGCTGGCGGCATCCGATTAATGAAGAGGCGGTGGGATCGTATCTTCCGGAGGCGGTGCCCCGGGATAACTGAGAGACGGTGGCTCTTCCTTTTTCTCCGGAACGTCAGGCGAACCGGAATCAGGCGGCAGTTCATCGCGCAACTCCGGCTTGTCCTCTTCCGGAGGTGCTTCCGGAGGAGCCGCACTATGCTTCAGAGAATCCGCGGCAGCAGTCGTGTCGGCCAGGGCGGCAAGGCTGTCCGCCAGGGCTTTTTGTTGTTCCGCGAGCAGTTTCAGGCTGTCTGCCTTCGCCTTCGCCGCGGCCAGCGAATCGACCAGTTCCTCGAAGCGGTTGAGTTTGAAACGGCTGCCATCGAAAAACCGCGTGGTCAGGGAGGCGTAATCGCCTGATTTCTGAAGCTTGAGCACCTCTTCCAGATACGGTTTGGCGCGGAGAGTGTCCGGCTGTTCGAATGTGTAGAACCAGCCAAGGCGGAAATTGGATTTGAGGCGGATGTCGCTGTAAGTGGAGGCGGCCAGGCTGTCCAGGATCACCGCCATGGAATCCGGTTGCGTTTCAAACAGGCCAAAAGCCCGGTCCAAGCTGATTTCCTGGCTTTCCTGCAGCGGATCGATCAAACGGATCGTGTCGCCGTTGATCATGGCACCAAGGGCTTTCGTGTACTTATTTCCGGGAAAATCAGTCTGCATCTTTTCAAAGAGCGCCAGCACCCGGAGGCTGTCGGATTCCGCCTTGCTGTAAATGCTGGCCTGCGAAAAGAGTGAGAGCGGGACCAGTTCGTTATCGAAACGCGCGAGAATTTCCTCCAGGTTGGCCAGGCTCTCTTCCGCGGCCTTCAGCTGGCTCTGGACTGTTGATAAACGCTGCTCCAGGCTTCGGCGCTGTTCCGCGGGATCGGGTTCTTTCTCTACCTGCGTGGCTTGGGCCAGGCTGTCCGGCGGAGCGGATGAGCCTTCTTCTTCCGGTTTTAAAGACAAATCCAGGCTGTCAGAAGGCGCGGGCGTTCCTTCTTCCTCCGGTATTAAAGATAAATCCAAACTGTCGGCTACAGCTGGCAACTCCTCTCTGGGCTCATTGATGGTTTGCAAACTGTCAGAAATCGCGAGGGTGTCGGACTCCGCAGGAAGAGCCTGGGTTTTCAGGCTGTCCGGGGCTGCGAGGCTGTCCGGGGCAGGCGGTTCGGGCAGCAGG
>ENA-UOWO01002707-UOWO01002707.1-activated-sludge-metagenome-genome-assembly--contig:-NODE-2707-length-21595-cov-12.425905_pt1 | contig 21595 bp, 21 predicted proteins | sample MGYA00238148_ERZ761564 | MGnify/ENA primary metagenome ERZ761564 (study PRJEB28885, sample SAMN05720194) | activated sludge metagenome | isolation source: Anaerobic digester | place: USA... | reverse complement strand
ACCTGTCGCTCCATGCTGTGCCAGAAAAATGACAAACAGATATTAGGGTTGGCTGCAATTGCCTTTCCTTTCTCCGATTCGTAATTGGTGTAAAATACAAATCCGTTCTCGTCATACTTTTTGAGCAAGACCACCCGCGCTTTCGGGAATCCGTCAAGGCCAATGGTAGAAACGGTCATGGCATTTACCTCGTCTACACCGCCAAAATCCTGTACCTCATGAAACCATTTATGGAACAGGTTGATCGGGTCTTCAGGGATCATGCTTTCTAACAGTTCACTTTTCTCGTATGATTTGCGGTAATCGCTTAGGTCTTTCATGGTTTTGGGTTTTGGGTACAAGGTTCAGGGTACAAGGTTCACGGTACAAGGTTCAGGGTTCAGGGTTCAGGGTTTCAGGGCTTGATTGTTTTAAAATTCAAAGGATACGCCGTCGTCGGCGAGCAGTATGTCGTTAAAAATCGTCTGTGCTTCTTCTTTAAACAATTCGATGCTGTCGTAACGGGTAGAATAATGCCCCAATATCAATTGCTTGACATTCGCCTGGACCGCGATTGCCGCCGCTTCTTTAGCCGTAGCGTGCATGGTTTTTCCTGCAAGCGCCGATTCTGAATCTAGGAAAGTCGATTCATGGTACAACACATCCACTTCCTTTATATAAGGTACAATCGATTCATCGTACACCGTATCCGAACAATAGGCATAACTTTTGGGCGGCAACGGCTCAAACGTGAGCTCGGCATTCGGGATAACCGTACCGTCCTCGAGCGTGATGTCCTTGCCGTTCTTGACATTCTGAAAATAACATACCTCAATCTGGTATCGTTTCATCGCCTCTGCGTTGATTTTCTTCTCGCCCGATTTCTCCCTAAATAAAAAACCGTTGGTGTAAATGCGGTGCTTGAGCGGGATGGTAGCCACAATTACCTTCTCATCCTCAAAAACCACCTCGCTCTGGTCAGACTCCAATTCATGGAAAAACAACCCATACGTCGTCCACGAACCCGACAAGCGCAATTGCAGTGTAATCATTTCCTTGATGCCTTTGGGTCCGTAGATATGCAAATCATTCGTACGGCCCAGCAGCATAAACGATGACACCAGCCCAATCAATCCATAACAGTGGTCGCCATGCAAATGCGAAATAAATATATGGTTGATTTTAGAAAACTTAATCTTGTTCTTGCGCAACTGCACCTGCGTCCCTTCGGCACAATCAATCAAAAACATGCGGTTCCTGATTTCAAGTACCTGCGACGTGGGGTTAGAAAAAGTCCTGGGCGTAGCGGCATAACAGCCAAGTATGGTCAACTTCATTAGAATCCAAGGTCGCGTTCAATCTCCTCCATCTCAATCATATCGGTCGCCTCGAGCAGTGTAGGAACCACTGTGAGTTGCGTAGAAACCGCGTTGTAGTCGATGTTCCTTACCACAATCACAAACGACTTTTTCACTTTTTTGTGCATTTTAGAAAGCGGCAAAAAACCGTTCACGTCTTTAACAGTAAGTGCCTCGTGCAAGCTAATGTCTATAATAATATTGTGCTTTTCAAAAGTCTTATACTCGTGCGTGACCTTCATCAGGAACGCCACAAGGTCGCCCTGCGTATCCTTGATCACTACGTTTTTTCCTTTTTGCTCTACTCTCATGGGGTGCGTTTTTAGTATTCTGCACTGCTAAGTTACAGCGATTTTTTGGTTGTGCCGCGCATATCGGTGGCTAGTTTTCTATTTTTTTTGGGCGTGCCGGCGCCATCAAAATCGGTGTTCGTTAGAAAGTTCAATTGGCGCCGTCGGGCTGTACATTGCAACCTTTTGCGCTCCTCGCGTCGCGGCAAAAGGGTTTCCATTGCCATCCCTCACGCGTTCGGGTTGCAAACCTATCCCGCAATCGCGACCAACTTAAAATCTTATAAAGTCAAAAGATTATAACGTAACGCGCTTCGCTTCCTGCGGTGCTAATTTGGCTATCGTTAACAACAACAAAAACTAACTTTAAAAAACAAAACAATATGGACTCCAATTACATCATCAACAGGCTTAAGATTACCCCTTTCAAATATCCAACGGTAGACCTCTTGCGTACGCGCCTCAAAAATCTCGACGAGAACAAACGCCACGAAATCGTATCGAGTCTAAAAATAGAAGTCTGGAGACACCGCAACGTAGACATCCACGAACCGTTGATTGAGTTGCTGTATAAAATGCCGCTGGCGTCCTAAACCCAGAGATTAAAAAAATACCCGCCCCGATATTTCCGGGCGGGTATTTTTTTGTTATCGCAAGCGCGCGAAAGTTATCATTTACCTATTTTCGACGCCAGCAAATAAATCACCGCCATTCGCACCGCCACGCCGTTCTCTACCTGGTCCAGGATCACCGATTGCGCCGAATCGGCCACGTCACTGGTAATCTCCACACCGCGGTTGATCGGGCCTGGATGCATGATGACAATTTCCTTATTCAAGGAATCGAGCAGCGCTTTATCTACACCGTACTGTTGCGCATATTCGCGCGTAGACGGGAAATAATTCACATCCATACGCTCGTTTTGAACGCGTAGCATATTGGCCACGTCGCACCATTCGAGTGCCTTGCGCAAATTCGGCTCGACCGTTACGCCCAATGATTCAATGTATCTCGGGATCAGTGTTTTGGGGCCGCAAACTTTGACCTGGGCGCCCTGCATCTGCAAAGCGTAGATATTAGAAAGGGCCACGCGCGAGTGTAAAATATCACCCACAATTACTACTTTCTTCCCACTTACTTCACCCAACCGCTCGCGGATAGAATAACTGTCGAGCAACGCCTGCGTGGGGTGTTCGTGCGCACCGTCGCCGGCATTGATGATGCTTGCCTTGACGTGTTGTGAAAGAAAGTAAGCCGCACCGGGATTGGCGTGACGCATCACTACCATATCTACTTTCATAGACAGGATGTTGTTGACCGTATCAATAAGCGTCTCGCCTTTCTTTACCGACGATTGCGCCGCAGAAAAACTGATTACGTCGGCAGAGAGCCTTTTCTGTGCGAGCTCAAAAGAGAGTTTGGTACGGGTACTGTTTTCAAAAAAGATGTTGGCAATGGTAATGTCGCGCAACGAAGGTACTTTCTTGATGGGCCGATTGATGACTTCTTTGAAATGATCGGCGGTTTCAAAAATAAGTTGTAGATCCTCTTTTTGAAGGTATTTAATTCCGAGTAGGTGGTTGACGCTGAGTTGGCTCATTTTTTTGACACGGCTGCGCCTTTAGAAACGCTGCGCTACAGAGACGCTGCGCTACAGAGACGCTACGCTATAGATTATTTAGACTTCATTCTTATTTTGTTTGTACTTCATTTTAGTTCCACTTTCGACTTTCGACTTTCGACTTTTGACTTTCGACTTTCGACTTTTGACTTTTGACTTTTGACTTTCATCTTTCGACTTTCGCCTAATTCGTCACCAAATAAACCCCATCTTCCCCATCTTGCTCTTCCCATTTCACCACCACTTTCTCATTGTTGATGGCATCTACCTGGCGACCGCGGTAATCGGGTTGTATGGGCAAATGTCTACTGAACCTACGATCTATGAGAACGAGCAGCTCAATCTCAGACGGCCGACCAAACGACTGTATGGCCGTAAGCGCCGAGCGGACACTGCGTCCGGTATACAAAACATCATCTATAAAAATGACTTTCTTGTCTTCTACAAGGAAATCGATTTTGGTGGTATTGGCTTCGAGCGGCTTTTGGGTTCGCCTAAAATCATCGCGGTAAAACGTGATATCCAGGTAACCCAGGGCGATGCTGTTGATATGATATTGGTTTTCGAGTATGCTTTTGAGCCGCTGGGCAAGGTAAGTCCCGCGGGGCTGGATTCCTACCAGCAGGGTTTCAGAAAAATCAAGATGCTTTTCTATGAGTTGGCAGGCCAAACGATGCAGTATGATGTTTACTTCTTTAGAAGTGAGCAATACTTTTTGACTCATTGGAGTGTGTGGTTTTACTTGCTTCGCCAATTCGCTGACGCTCGTGTCGCTGCGCCTCGGGTGGCCGTAAAAATAAGCAAAAACTCTCAGTGCCGAAATTTATTTGGCTAATAATTCGTGGCTTATACAACCCATCGCTATTGATTGGGAAAAATTATCCTTATATTCGCTTTAAAATCCTGCACGATGCGAGCCATTACCAATATATTCCTCACCGATGATGACGCGGATGACTGCCTGCTTTTTTCAGAAATCATTCAAGAAATCAACCCCAACGAAGGCACAAAACTCACCATTTCTAACGATGGAGCCGCCCTTATGAAAACCTTAGACGAAACCGTTCCGCCGCCGCCCGAGGTTATATTCCTGGACCTGAATATGCCGCGCAAAAACGGATTCGAATGTCTCGAGGAAATCAGGAACACACCCAAGCTTATGGAAATTCCTGTGGTAATCTTTTCTACCTCGTCGAGCAACGATATCGTGGATCGTTCTTATAAATTTGGTGCCAATTATTACATCTGTAAACCGCAATCCTACACGCTGCTCAAAAAGACCATTGCCCACGTTTTATCATTGGGCTGGGAGAAACTTTCGGGCCAGCCCAATCGTGATGATTTTGTAATCAAGGTAGCGTAAATCCAGATTGAGGCATGGAAAAGAACAGACACAGGCGCATCAAAATCATTTTTATTTTTGCATCGTTACTACTGTTATCGCTGTCCATATTCTCGTACGTCAGGATCAATAATCTCATGAAAACCGCCGCGCTGGTCAACCACACCAATGCAGTGAAACTGGAACTCGAAAGTTTGTTCTCAGAAATCAAAGAAGCAGAGTCTTCGTTGCGCGCCTACCGCCTTTCGGGCGACACTATTTTCATGGGTCAATTTGATACTGCCCTGGTAAAAGTCGCCCAAGGATTACAGCGTCTTAAAAAGCGTACAACAGACAATTATTCCCAAAGGGAAAACACCATTCAACTGGCGCAAATGATAGACAAGCGCGTGGCTTTCATGAAAATGATGACCCATTATCCTACTGGAAAAAAAGCAAGCCCCGAACTCCACAACCAAGCCATGTCACTCATCAATGCCCTGCGTCTGCAAAAGTCCAAAATGATGGATGAGGAAGATTTCCTGCTTCGGTTGCGTACCAAATCGTTGACCAAGGAATCGGCGCTGACACCGCTGTTTACGATTTTTTTGATGGTCTGTTCTATTTTGGTGTTGTTCATTTCCTATTATGGCATCAACTTCGAGCTTAAAATCTCCAACGCACTCAAACGCGACCTCGAAAACAACAAGCACGACCTGCAGCAAGCCAATGAATCTTTGCAGAAAAGTAACCAGGAGATTGCCTTGAGCCGTTACAACAAACTGTTCCTGACCGAGTTTTCGGAGAAATTCTCCAATTATAAAGTGCAAAATGAGTTCTTTAACTCGCTGGTGCAATACATTTCAGACATCACCCACATGGATTATGTTTTGGTGGGCAAAATAGACCGTAGTGGTGAAATCCCCAAAATCCATACGATGGCCATGACCCAATTTGGCAAGCTCGCCGAAAACTTCAGTTACGAGTTGGTAAACGGTCCGGGAAAGCAGGTCGCGTCAGGGAAAGAATACGCCTGTCCCGAGGATTGTCAGGGAATTTTTCCAGAGGATATCAAATTCAAGCGGTTTAACGTGAGCGGATATGTAGGCTTTCCCTTATTCGATTCGGATGCGACTACCATTGGGATTATTGCGGCCATGCACCAATCCAGGATTGAAAATACCGAAACGCTTTCTATTGTGCTTCGGGTGGTAGCCAAGCGCGCCGAAATGGAGATGCTCCGGGTCAAGAATGAAGAACTGCTCGCCGCCAAAAACAGCTCGCTCGAGGAGACCAATCTGATGCTGGGCAAAATGAACAAGGAACTCGAATCCTTCACTTACATCTCGAGCCATGATTTGCAGGAGCCATTGCGCAAGATCCAGACGTTCATCACCCGGATTATGGAAACCGAGGAAGACTGCCTGTCTGAAAACGGTAAAAATTACCTCAAGCGCACCCAAGACGCGGCCAACCGCATGCAAAACCTAATAAGGGATTTGCTGGCCTACTCAAGACTCAATGCCGAAGTGTTCCCCGCCGAAGATGCCAATCTGTACAACATTGTTGCCGAGGTCAAGGCCGATCTCGAGGAATCAATCGAGGAAAAAAATGCCCGTGTGATCGTGAAAGGAAGTCCCGAGATAAAAATCATCGGCTCGCAATTCAGGCAACTGCTGACCAACCTGCTGAGCAACTCCCTGAAATTTTCGCGTCCCGATTCATTGCCAGAGATTATCATTGAAAACGAGCGCATCAATGCCGATGCGGTGCCGTTTGAAAACAAACCTGCTTTGCAATACAATAAAATCTCCATACAGGACAACGGGATCGGTTTTGACGGCCAATACGGCGATAGGATTTTTGAGGTTTTCCAGCGTTTGCATACTGTTAAGGATTATCCAGGGACTGGAATCGGCTTGGCCATCGTCAAGAAAATTGTAGACAACCACCAAGGCTTTATCTCTGCTCAGGGCGAATCCGGACGCGGCGCCACCTTTACCCTTTATTTGCCTGCTTAACCAAATCCTGTAATTTTTTTTTAAAATCCTGTAAGGGAACTTTCTGAGGTTTGTCGGAATTTTATCCAACGGAGCAACCTCCGCAATCCAACAACCCTAAACACTCACATCATGCAACACAACTTCACAAGGATCGCACTGCTTTTATTGGTACTAATGACCGTAACTTCTTGCGAAATCATTGGCGATATCTTTCAAGCCGGAATGGGTTTCGGAATTTTTCTGGTGGTGGTCGTCATCGCCGTTATCGTCTTCATTATTAGCAAATTGGGCGGAGGCAAATAAAGGTGGATAGACGTCGGCCTGCCATTTTATTTTAAACAGAGATTTTTCCTCATCGCTAACAGGGTTCAATAAATTCATCTATATTTGGGTTCAATCCAATCCCTATGAAGACAAATTTATTGCTCGTTTTGCTGTTTTTTTCGGTTGCCATTTACGGACAGGAAGTCTGCACCAATGGCATAGACGATGACAATGACGGTCTGGTTGATCTCAATGATCCCGATTGCCAATGTGGTAGCAACATCGAGGTACCGTCACTGATTCCAAACGCTTCGTTTGAGGATTATACCATTTGCCCTACCAACCATTCGCAACTCAACCGCGCGACAGGTTGGATCCAGGCCACCAATGCCACCTCCGATTATTTCAATTGCGGGTATGCGTTCCCAGCGGTCGCTCCGGCAGGACTTAACAATTATCCCGACGGAAACGGCGTGGTGGGCGCGTTCTATGTCACGCATTACAAAGAATATGTAGGAACCCAATTGAACAGCCCAATGCTGGCTGGCGTCACCTACAGGCTGGCGTTTAAAATAGCAGGGATGTCTGTCATTTCGGGCGATTATCTCGCGTCTACCCCGGTAAGCAATTTTGGCCCGGTGGATGTGACGATTTTCGGTACCGCCAACGCCTCGCATCTGCCGGTGTCTACCACAGAAAGCCCCGATGTGGCCGACCCTGCGTGGGTAGAAATCGGGCATACCAATTATGCGCCGCAATCGGTTTGGAGCGACATAGTCATTGAGTTCACGCCAACCTTCACCGTGAATGCCATCATGATTGGTGCTCCTACGGTTCTGCCCAGCACGTATCCTTCTATCGCCAACGGGAGACCTTTCCCTTATATGATGTACGATAGCCTGATCCTCAACCAGCTCGATTTGTTCGAGCCCGTAGCCATCAATACCACCGGAACCTTTTGTAACAATGATGTACAATTGTCATTCTCGGGCAGTTTTCCAGGATACACCTTTCAATGGTTCCTCAACGGCGTGGCCATTGCCAATGCCACGGGCGCTACTTTGGCGGTCACCACGTTCCATCCCGGCGATGTTTACTCGGTAAGGGGTGCCAATACCGACGGTTGCTTTTTGAGTGAATCCTTTGAAATCCAAACCATCGTCCCCAACAAACCTGTGGTGGCCAATCTTAGTTATTGCCAAAATGCCATTGCCGCACCGCTGTCTGCTACCGGAAGTAATTTGCTTTGGTACACCAATGCTACAGGCGGAACCGGATCGACGGCTGCACCAACACCCACAACCACAACACCAGGAACATTCACTTACTATGTCACACAATCCTGCGGCATTGAAAGTGAAAGGGCCGCCCTCACCGTGACGGTTAATCCGTTGCTGACACCCAATTTTGATCCGATTGATCCGATTTGTTATGGCGCAACTACCCCGATTCTGGCATCGATGTCACCCAATGGCATCGCCGGCACCTGGACTCCCAATGTAATCGACAACACCCAAAACAACGACTATGTGTTTGTTCCCGGCGTTTCCCAGTGCGGAGTCAACCAAACCTTGTCGGTAGCCATAATCAATCCCGTCGAATTTGCCATTTCTGGTGGTTGTGAAAATGGTGCTTATATTATGCGAGCCGCGCCGTTATCGGGAAGTTTTGATCCGGATGTGTTTGATTTTCAATGGCGCGATGCGGCAGGGAACGATCTCGGCGAAAACCAACCTTTTTTAGACCTTACGGCAATCGTCAATGCAACGCCTGAGACCGAAAGCTTTCCGCTGGCGTACACGCTCACCGTAACCGATATCCATGGCTGTGACAGCACCAAAGATTTTACGGTAGAAAAAATATTCTGTAAGATTCCTAAAGGCGTGTCTCCTAACGGTGATGGCGACAATGATTTTTTTGATTTGCGCGGCTTGCAAGTCAAACGCCTTGAAATCTTTAATCGCTATGGCGTTGAAGTTTATGCCATGGACAACTACACAACCCAATGGGCAGGCCAGACCACTTCTGGACGCGAACTGCCCGACGCCACCTACTACTATCACATAGAAACCGATGATGCCAGCCCAAAAACAGGTTGGGTTTACCTGATCCACTAAGAAAAATCCCGCTCTGTGGCGGGATTTTTCTTTGTTTACGAATACATTTTGGTACGCAATTCCTGTACCTTATCATCATCGAGATAATCGTCAAAAGTCATGTAACGATCGATGACGCCTTTTGGAGTAAGCTCTACAACACGGTTACCTACAGTCTGCGCAAACTCATGGTCATGTGTGGTAAAAATCACCGACCCTTTATAGTTCTTGAGCGAGTTGTTGAATGCCGTAATCGATTCTAGGTCGAGGTGGTTCGTGGGTTCGTCGAGCATGAGCACGTTGGCGCGCTCCATCATCATGCGGGATAGCATGCAACGCACTTTTTCACCACCCGACAATACGCGGGAAGTTTTAAGCGCCTCTTCGCCAGAGAAAATCATCTTGCCCAAAAAGCCGCGGATGTTTACTTCTTCGCGCTCTTCCTCGGTTTTGGCCCACTGGCGCAACCAGTCTACCAAGGTCAGGTCGTTTTCAAAAAACGAGTGGTTGTCGACAGGCAGGTACGCCTGGTTGGTAGTGATACCCCAATCGAATGTCCCCGAATCGGGTTTCTGATGGCCGTTCAATATTTCATAAAATGCTGTAGTGGCCCGCGAATCCTTAGAAAACAATACAATCTTGTCGCCTTTGGCCATGTTCAAGTCTACCTTGGTGAACAAGGTTTCTCCTTCTACCGAAGCACTCAAGTTCTGGACATTGAGGATTTGGTCACCAGCTTCGCGCTCCTGGTCAAAAATAATGGCAGGATAACGGCGGCTCGACGGCTTGATTTCTGAGATGTTCAATTTGCTGATCATCTTCTTACGCGAGGTGGCTTGTTTGGATTTGGCTACGTTGGCAGAAAAACGACGGATGAATTCCTCGAGTTCGGCTTTCTTCTCCTCGGCTTTCTTATTTTGCTGGGCACGTTGCTTGGCAGCGAGTTGGCTCGATTCGTACCAGAAGGTATAGTTTCCAGAGTAATGATTGATTTTGCTGAAGTCGATATCAGAAATGTGCGTACACACCGCATCCAGAAAGTGACGGTCGTGCGATACCACAATCACCGTATTATCATAATTGGCCAGGAAATTCTCGAGCCAGGCGATGGTTTCAAAATCCAGATCGTTGGTAGGCTCATCCATAATCAATACGTCGGGGTTGCCAAAAAGTGCTTGCGCCAAAAGGACACGCACTTTGAGTTTCCCATCCACATCGCCCATCATCGTGTAGTGAAGGTCTTCGCCGATGCCCAGGTTTGACAACATCGCCGCAGCGTCAGAATCTGCATTCCAGCCGTTCATTTCCTCAAACTGCACTTGCAATTCCCCAATACGGTCGGCATTTTTATCGTTGTAATCCAGGTAGAGTTCGTCCATTTCCTTTTTCACGGCGTACAAAACCTTGTTGCCCATCATTACCGTTTCGAGGACGGTTTTGTCATCGAACATATTGTGGTTCTGGTTGAGTACCGACATACGCTTGCCGGGCTCAAGAAAGACATTGCCCGACGTAGGCTCTATGTCGCCAGCGAGTATTTTGAGGAAGGTAGATTTCCCGGCACCGTTCGCGCCAATGACTCCGTAAATGTTGCCATCGGTAAAGGTGGTATTGACTTCGTCGAACAATATTCTTTTACCAAACTGTACCGATAAGTTATTGACTGTTAACATGAATTGTAGTTTTTAAAAATTTACTTTGAAGCCAAATCGATTTCGCTTTTGGCGCTGCAAAAGTAACATTTTTTTGTGTGTTTTAACTCCCGAGTTCCCAATAAAATAGGAGAATTTTATTTAACTATGCCTTAACAGTAATATTAAATCCATTCGGATATTTTTGTTCGGTAGTTTCCCAAGCGCACCCATGCCAAAACTAAACCACATACTCGTCTTTTCTGCCGCCGTCGTTGCCCTGCTTACTTCTTGCAACAAGGAATTCAAGAAAAACAATTTTACCGCATACTTTGGAGGCGAAGTCATTAATCCCACCAATCCTTACATTCTTTTTTGCAAAGACCAAAAAGTGATTGACAGCTTTAAGCTCGACCAAAACAACCGCTTCTTTATGAAGTTTGATTCGCTTACGCCTGGTCTGTACTCGTTTAAGAACGAGCCCGAATATCAATATGTTTATTTTGACAAGAATGACTCGATCATGGTGCGCGTCAACGCCAAGGACTTTGACAACTCGATTGTATTTTGCGGCCGCGGTGACCAGAAAAACAATTTCCTGATGGATCTTTACCTCAAAAATGAGGATGACCGCGGGAAAATCTTTGACGTCTTTGACTACAATGTGGCCAATTTCCTTAAGAATATCGATTCGTCTTACGCCTCGCGCGAAAAATTCTATAGCGCTAAAAAAGCCGAAATTCAGTGGAGCGATGATTTTGATGTCTATGCCAGAGCAGCGCTCGATTTTCACCACTACTCCAAAAAAGAAATCTACCCGCTCGCACACCTCATGCGCACCGGGAACGATGTGTATGAATCACTTCCTAAAGACTATTACTTTTACCGAAAAACCATCGATTACAACAACACACGCTTGTCGGGGTACATGCCATTTGTGACCTATCTTTCGCACATGCTCAACAACGTGGCGGCAATCCACTACCACAACCACTATTCGCCGGTAGATATGGCGTTGCGCACCAACATCAACAAACTCAACATAGCCGACACGCTCATCAAAGACCCAACGGTCAAGAATATCGTACTCAACAACATTGCTTTTACGTATTTGCTTGAAGACCAGAACATGGTCAACAACCAGAAATTCCTCGATACTTATTATAAATTCTCTACCGATAAAAGCAAGAAAAACGAAATCTTCAAGATTGGTAATGCCATACAATTGCTCAAGTCTGGCAATACTTTGACCGATGTTGACCTCGTTGACAAAAACAACCAGCCTTTCGCACTGAGCCAAATCGGCAACAAAAAAACAGTCATTTTCTTCTGGACAGAGAACCTTTCGTCGCATTATCTTTCTGCACACCGAAAAGTACTCGCTTTCCAATCGGCGCATCCCGATTATCAATTCATCGCAATCAATCTCGACAAGGATCAAAAAAAATGGACCGATAACCTCGGCAACATCAAATCCGGTAACATTCTCGAACTACGTACCACCGATTTCGAGGATCTCAAAGCCAAATGGGCCATCACCAAAGTACACCGCACCATCATCCTGAACCAGGACGGCTCTATTAAGAATGCGTTTACGAATTTGTTTGATGTGGATTTTGAGAAGGAGCTTGAATAGACACGGCTGCGCCTTTAGACACGCTGCGCTGTAGAAACGCCCTTCGGGCTTGAGACAGGCTGCGCTATAGAAACGCTGCGGCGTAGAAATGCCCTGCTGGCTTTAGACTACAAGATTGTAAATGAAAAACGGCGCCCGAAATGGAGGCCGTTTTTTTTTATACAAATTAGAAACAAAAAAATGCTTCAGTTTTACGTGTAAAAAAAAGCTTCCAAACTACTGGAAGCTTTTTTACTATTTACGATCTGGTAGTCCAAAGCGAAGCGTGTCTGTAGCGTAGCGTGTCCATACGCGCAGCCGTCTCCTACTTATTCCCTTTCTCAAAATCCGCAATAAACTGCGCCAATCCATTATCTGTCAAAGGATGTTTGAGCAATCCGAGGATTGCAGAAAGAGGTCCGGTCATGACGTCGGCACCAAGTTTCGCACAATTTACGATATGCATCGTATGGCGTACCGATGCCGCAAGGATCTCGGTCTCAAAACCGTAGTTGTCGTAAATCAAACGAATTTCTTCAATCAATGCCAAGCCATCGGTAGATACATCATCCAAACGTCCGATAAACGGTGATACATAAGTCGCACCTGCTTTTGCAGCAAGCAGAGCCTGTCCTGCCGAAAACACCAAAGTCACATTGGTCCTGATGCCTTTATCCGAAAAGTATTTACACGCTTTCACGCCTTCCTTGGTCATGGGCAATTTCACGACAATCTGCTCGTGCAAATCTGCCAGCTCCTCGCCTTCCTTAACCATTCCGTCGTAATCAATCGCATTCACTTCGGCGCTCACGTCACCATCCACAATGTTACAGATGTCAACGTAATGTTTCAAGATGTTGTTCTTTCCGGTAATCCCTTCCTTCATCATGAGTGACGGATTGGTCGTTACGCCATCCAAAATTCCCAAAGCCTGCGCTTCTTTAATGTCATTGAGGTTGGCCGTGTCGATAAAAAATTTCATGTTTATGTGTGTTAAGTTGTGTACAAATTAGGTGCTGGCACTAGGTTAAAGGTGCTGAGTTTTTTGGGCGTGCCCCTGCGGGTCGGGCTGTACGCAGTACGCGGTACTTGCTGCCATCCCTCACGCAAACAAACCGTCGGCAAAACTACGACTTTTCTTTTAAAATTCGGGTCGCGGTTTTTGCTTTTTCAGTCAATGCAAGCTGATTACTTTGACAATCTTCCAGCCGTTGGGCAACTTTTGCCAGATAATCGTAAATCGTCCTGCTTTGGGTGTGACCTGGGGTTCCTGGCTGTTGTGGAATTTGTGCAAGCCTATTTCAATTGCGCCATAATCTTTAATTGGATATACTTCGATGCTGCCTTTTACGAGTTCGCGCGTGACTTTCCCACAGATGTTTTTTTGCGTACCGTCTACCAGCGCTTGTTTGTTGTTGATCAAACCGCCTTTGTCGTGGTAAAACTCAATATCGTCAGCGTAAAACGAAGCGTATTTTTCGAGATTTTTATCGCAAGTGTTGTAAGCCCCAAAAAAGGTACTGTCTAAGCCAATTATTGTTTTGTACAACTGCAGGTCGTCAGGTTTGTAGTTCTTGGTTAACCGGTAGTTATTGCCCGCCGACGAACAGCCGGTAATCACAAGCAATGAACCAAGGACAAAAATAAAAAGGGTAATTGTTTTCATTTCAATTGTCTGAAAAGCTGTTTTCGTTACTAATTAGGTATGCTCCCTGTAGTCTATTATTAAACACTATAATTTAACAAAGGATGCAGAAATTGTGCATTTGCAATTTGACAGTTTTTTTTTAAGGGATGTATCCTCCCCTTCCCTGAAGGTAATTTACGAAAACTCGGCCAAACGCCGTTGGATATTTACTACCGTAAATGTTAAAATTCGGTGCTGCTTTTTCAGGTATTACAACCTATAGTGCTTCATCAGCATCCGCTCATAAAGTTTATCGGGTAGAATCCGCTTGAGCACAATCGAAAACCGCGACATAAAAGGCCCAACCTTATAATGTCCGTTGGGTTTCGGCGTGTTGATGATCTTGTAAATCGCCTGCGCCATCTTAATAGGGTCATCGCCGCCGCCAACCTGCTCGTTGATGAGATTGAGTGTGCGCTCATAGGTTTCGCGGTAAGCCGAGCCGGGTGAATTCGGGACATGGTAACGTCCAGCAGCAATGTTGGTCGAGAATTCTCCGGGCGCTACATTCGTAATTTCAATCCCGAATGGTTTGGTTTCGATACGCACGGCTTCGGTGAGCAATTCGAGCGCGCCTTTTGACGCCGAATACACGCCGCGGTACGGCAAACCCATATAACCCGCAATCGATGTGATGTTGATGATGAGCCCCGATTTTTGGTCGCGCATTTGTGGCAAAACCGCTTTGATTACCTCAATCGGGCCGAAAAGATTGGTCTCGAAATGATTTCGGATTTCATCGGTTGGGATTTCTTCAATCGGGCCAACGATTCCTACGCCGGCGTTGTTGATGACCACATCGATACGCCCTGAAATGCGGATGACTTCGGCAATGGTGTGTTGTATACTTGCGGCGTTTCTCACATCGAGAGCAAGCAACGGGAAAACCGAGTTGGCGCAATTTTGCGGATTGCGGCTCGTTCCGTAAACGGTGAAACCGCGGTTGTGCAGGTATTCGCCGATGGCTTTGCCAATGCCGGTAGAGCCGCCTGTAATAAGTATGATTTTACTCATGAGTGTGGAACTTCGATATTCGTTGCTGAGAGTTCGTTATTCAAACTTTTTAAATGTTGGACGCTCAGCAATGTTGAAGTTTTAGGATATTTTGTATTTATTTAGTGACTTTTCTCTCGTAGTAATAAAATTCCTGTACGCCGGCCGTTCCCTTTTTATCGGCACGGATGACGTAGTAACGATTGCCTACGGCTTTGATTTCATAATCCCAATCGGGTGATGGATTTGGATTTTGGCTTTTATCGAATCTTTTAAGGTCGGCGCACAATTTACGCGCCGGCGGAACGGTAACTTTCTCGTCGAAACCTTGTCCGGCTACCATGAATTTGAGGTTGTATTGGCCGCAAGGCGCTGGTTTGATGGTGCTGTTTTCTGACGAAACCTGCGGGTCTGAACGGTATTCTTCGAGTTCTTTCTGGAATTGGTCGTATTGCGCCTTGACATCGGTTTGGGCAAATGAGACGGCGGTGAACAACAAGGCAATTAAAACTAACTTCATGATTTGGTGGTTTTGGTTAAGTTAAATGTTGATTAATGAACGGAAGGCCCTAGCCCGGATGGAAGCGGTATCCTTTTTACGGCTTCTTTAGCCGTGAAAAGATATAGCGGACAGCCGGATTGGCTTATGGTAAAAATAAAAAAATCTTCCCAAAGGAAGACCGCTTAAAAAAGAAAAAAATGGCAAGCGACCTACATCGCACCGCTACAACCACATACCTTTGCTATGTTCCCATCCTGGAGGATTCTGCAGGAGCTGGTCGTGTAGGACTTGCCGGCGCAAATATACAATCTTTTTGTATTTTCGCAACTACAAATGAACATATAAATTACTTTGTATATTGCACTTTAAAAATATTGGGAAATGAGAAAATATAACCTACTGGCGATCATTTTATTAAGCGTACTTTTTGCTGCCTGCGGCGATTCGGCAAAAGACAAATCGGGTTATTTTAGTTTTGACCAGTCGGGTTTTAAGACGGTTTACCAGCCTTCGGAATCGGTAGAATTGTCTTTATTGAACGCGCAAAATAAAACCATCGATAGCATTATCTACTACGTGAACGATGAAAAAATCGCGAGTGCAAAAGCCGGTCAAAAAGTGCCGTTCTCTTTTAAAGGCAAAAAACTCGGTTACCAGAACCTCAAGGCACTTGTGTATTTTGAAGGGGATAATGTAGAGACCACGGCGCGTGTAGAAGTCGTGTCAGACATCAACCCGAAATTGCTTAAATACAAAGTAGTCAATACTTTCCCGCACGACACGCTTTCGTTTACCGAAGGTTTTGAATTTTACCACGACACTTTGCTTGAAAGCTCGGGGCAGTACGATAAATCGAAACTGATTAAAAGCGATTACAAAACAGGAAAACCCTACAAAACCATTGCCCTTGACGGAAAGTACTTTGCCGAAGGCCTTACAGTAATCAACAACAAAATTTTCCAGATCACCTGGAAAGAGAATACCGGTTTTATTTACGATGCCAAGACGCTCAAACTCGAGAAGTCTTTTGCCTATGACAAGGATACCGAAGGTTGGGGCATGGCAAACGACGGTAAGAAAATCTACCAATCAGACGGTACCGAAAAAATCTGGACGATGAATCCCGATACCCAAAAAATGGAAGGATATATCAATGTCTACACCAATACCAGCAAGATCAAGGCGGTGAATGAACTGGAATGGATCAATGGTAAGATTTACGGTAACATTTGGCAAAAAGATGCGATTGCGGTAATCAATCCTGCCAGCGGCGCGGTCGAGGCGGTGCTGGATCTGTCGGGTTTGCGCAAGTCGGTCAAGGGCTCGCAAGCCGAGGTTTTAAACGGTATTGCCTACAACGCCAAAACCAATACAATTTTCGTGACCGGAAAATACTGGGATAAAGTGTTTGAAATCAAAGTTTTTGAATAAATTTACCGCAGTACGCCAAAAGCCCCACAATATTTTGGTTTACTGCGAGTTATATAGTCACCCCATAAAACCTACTAAGATGAAACTGAAAGTTCACGAACTCCAGAAAAACAAACTATTTTCTGTGAGTAAAAAGTACCTACTGCTTTTGCTCGTCGCTGTGCTGTGGAGTTGTGCTCCAGAAGCCGACCAGCCCAAACCCGTTGCCGCTGCGCAATACCTCAATGTCGCCTATGGCGATGATCCCGAACAAACTTATGATGTGTATCTCCCGGCACAACGATCGGCTGCCACCAAAATCGTTTTCCTCGTGCATGGCGGCGGTTGGATCAGCGGTTCAAAGGAAGACATGATCTATTTGGTGCAATTCATGAAACTGCAGTTCCCACAGTATGCAATTGTGAATCTCAATTACCGATTGGCAACCACAACCAGTCCCGCTTATCCCAAACAAATCAATGATGTAGCCGCAGCAGTGGCACATGCAGGGTCGCATTATGGGCTTTCTAAAGATTACGGCTTTATCGGTACCAGTGCCGGAGGGCATTTGTCTATGCTGTACGCCTATAAAATGGATCCGGCACAACGCGTGAAAATGGTGTGCAATGTGGTTGGCCCATCAGACTTCAACGATCCTTCTTATTTGGGAACGCCTGTCCAGTCTGAGTATCTGCCTTACATAGGGAGCGAACTAACCCCGGCTTATCTTTCAGAAATCAGCCCCATTACTTATGTAAATGCCCAATCGGCACCCACCATACAGTTTATGGGAAATACCGACCCGCTCGTGCCTGCTACGCAAGGACAAAGGCTTGAAGACAAGCTCGACAGTTTTGGAGTAGCCAATGAATTTAACATTTACCAGGCCAGTCATGGCGATTTTAATGTCGCTGATTCGCAGGATATCTTTGGGCGACTGTCTACCTTTCTTACTGCTCATTTGTAGTAAGATACTGTAAATTTTGTAATACTATAAATAAGTCCCATAAAGAATTCAGGGTGCGGCAGGGCTACTTTTACCCCATAAACCTCAACTCTGAACAAAATGAAAAAAGTAGCCTTATTTATTTTTCTGACTTTTGCCGCGGCAGCATGTTCAAAGCCCGACGAAAGCCGCGAAACGTATTACAACCCAATCGTCAAGCCCGAAAATGAGAATCGCATCCTGGATCTTTCTTACGGCAATGATCCGGCGCAAAAAATGGATCTATATCTTCCCGCCGGGCGACAAACCGACAAAACCAAAGTATTCATCATCATACATGGTGGTGGCTGGTATACGGGCGATAAAGTCGATGTAGAAAATCAAGTGTTTTTACTCCGAAATACTTTTCCCGATTGCGCTATTGCCAACATAAACTACAGGCTTGCTACGGCGGAGAGCCTCGGTTTCCCGAAGCAAATCAATGACTTGCAACAGGCCGTCTCATACCTCAATGCAAAGTACACAGACTATCACATTGGGAGGCAATACGCCATGCTGGGAGTAAGTGCGGGGGCGCATTTGGCGATGCTGTACGGCTATAAATACAATCTTGGCAACCAGGTGAAGGCCATTTGTAGCATTGTGGGTCCTGCTGATTTCAGCGATCCAAACTACGAACAAAATGCATTGTTCAGCAACGGCGTCAACTATTTAGTAGGCAGCTATGCACATTATTCAGAAAACCCATCCCTGTATAATGCCGCGAGCCCAGTGAAACAAATTACAAGTGCTTCGCCTAAGACCATTATGTTTTATGGAAATGCTGACCCTTTGGTTCCAGAGACGCAAATAGAACTTCTAAAAAATAAACTCGACCAATACAACGTTTACAACGAATCCTATGTGTATGATGTAGGCCATGCCAATTGGACTCCAGACCAATTCAATGACATTAACCTACATATTGCCGAATTTTTCAAATCCAAATTCTAATAAAAAACCGGCGTGAAGCCGGTTTTTTGTGCTAAATTCACATTACTTCTTTTTGGTTTTGGCCGTCGGGCTGCTCGACTTCACGTCTTCGTAAACATTCGTCGTGGGATTGTAAACCATTTTATTTTCCTGGGTCTTGTTCTTGAGCACTACGTCGCCTTCTTTGTTCATCGAGAATTCAAATCCTTCCCTGCGCAGCTTTTCGCTGGTTTGTGAAGCGTTTTTGCCTTTGTCGAGCCAAAGGATTTCTGTGATTTTTGTAGTGGTTTGCACATTGGCCAACACCTGGGTTTTGGTTACGGGATTCCAGATTTCAGAGTAAACCTTCGTGCGGTCTTCTTTCTTTTCGGTTACCTCGTTGATGTTGTTGTCTGACCAAGTAATACAGTACAAAGGCGTACCTTTTACCACAACCGGCGTAATGGTACAAGTGGTCGGAATGTTGTTGTTCTTGGTGGTTGGTTTATTATTTCCCGACAAATCGATTTTTCTGGTGAACAGCGTGTCTTTGCCAAACAACACTTCAAAACGGTCTTTTTTGGGCGTGAGTTGCGCGGAAAGGTCATTCATTTTGGCGAGCACCGATGCGGGCGTCCCGGCTTTCTTTGTGGATTTTTTCTTTTGGCTGTAACCGTTTGTAAAACACAAAGACAGCGCGAGCAGTAGGATGATTTTTTTCATAGTTGAAATTTAAGAAGCCGAAAATTACGAAAATATTCTACCCAAAACCTGAAGCTGGAATATTTAACATTCGGGCATAAAAAAACCGGATTATTGCTAATCCGGTTTCCTAAATCTATAATTGTAGATTATTTAACCTCTTCGTAATCTACATCCTGAACCTGGTCACCACCAGCTTCCCCTTGCGGTTGCGCGTCTTGTGGCTGTCCGGCTTGCTCGCCTTGTGCGTACATGGCTTCGGTTGCAGTTTTCCAGGCGACGTTGATGTTATCAAGTGCTTTTTGGATGGCCTCTAAATCCTGATTGCCGTGTGCCAATTTAAGCTCGGTCAAGGCATATTCAATAGCCGTTTTGTGCTCGTCAGACAATTTCTCACCCAATTCTTTGAGTTGGCTTTCTGTCTGGAAAATCATACCATCAGCCTCATTGAGTTTTTCTACCCTTTCTCTTGCGATACGGTCTGAATCGGCATTGGCCTCAGCATCTTTTTTCATTCTTTCGATTTCCTCAGCGGTCAAGCCCGATGAAGCCTCGATACGGATGTCGTGTGATTTTCCGGTTCCTTTGTCAGTAGCCGAAACTTTGATGATACCATTCGCGTCGATGTCAAAAGACACTTCGATTTGCGGCACACCTCTTGGCGCTGGTGGGATTCCATCTAAGTGGAAACGACCGATGGTTTTGTTATCGGCGGCCATTGCCCTATCTCCTTGCAACACGTGGATTTCAACGCTTGGTTGCGAATCGGCAGCGGTTGAGAATACCTGTGATTTCTTGGTTGGGATGGTTGTGTTGGCTTCGATCAATTTGGTCAAAACACCACCCATAGTTTCGATTCCGAGTGACAAAGGCGTAACGTCCAACAACAATACATCTTTTACATCTCCCGACAATACACCGCCTTGGATGGCAGCACCAATAGCTACCACTTCATCAGGGTTTACGCCTTTAGATGCTTTCTTTCCGAAGAATTTCTCCACTTCGTCGGCAATCCTCGGCATACGTGTAGAACCTCCAACCAAGATTACTTCGTCGATATCTTTAGTAGACAAACCGGCATCTTTTAACGCTTTCGCTACTGGTTCCATCGAACGTTTGATCAAGCTGTCTGACAATTGCTCGAATTTAGCACGTGTCAATTTTTTAACCAAGTGTTTCGGTCCCGAAGCGGTAGCCGTCACATAAGGCAAGTTGATTTCTGTTTCTGCCGAAGACGACAATTCAATTTTTGCTTTCTCGGCTGCTTCTTTGATACGTTGCAATGACATTGGATCCTGACGCAAGTCAATACCTTCTTCAGCTTTGAACTCGTCGGCCAACCAGTCAATAATGGTTTGGTCGAAATCATCTCCACCCAAGTGAGTGTCTCCATTTGTAGACAATACTTCAAAAACACCGTCGCCCAATTCAAGGATCGAGATATCAAAAGTACCGCCACCTAAATCGTAAACCGCGATTTTCTGGTCTTGCCCTTTTTTGTCCAAGCCATAAGCCAAGGCCGCAGCAGTTGGCTCGTTGATGATACGCATTACTTTAAGTCCCGCAATCTCACCGGCTTCTTTGGTTGCCTGGCGTTGCGCATCGTTAAAATAAGCAGGAACGGTAATTACCGCTTCTGATACGGTTTGCCCGAGGTAATCCTCAGCCGTTTTCTTCATTTTTTGCAATGTCATCGCCGACAATTCCTGCGCTGTGTACAAACGACCGTCAATGTCTACACGTGGCGTGTTGTTGTCGCCTTTGGCTACCGTATAAGGCACCCTTTTGGCTTCGTCGGTGATTTCAGAAAACGTGTGTCCCATGAAACGCTTAATCGACGCTACTGTTTTGGTTGGATTGGTCACCGCCTGTCTTTTGGCAGGATCACCCACTTTAATTTCACCGCCATCTACAAAACCGATGATAGACGGTGTTGTTCTTTTTCCTTCTGAATTAGGAATTACAACTGCTTCGTTACCTTCCATTACAGCAACGCAGGAGTTTGTCGTACCCAAGTCAATTCCGATTATTTTACCCATTTTTAATATAATTTAGTTTTTATTTTTTGATTTCGTTTTTCAACTCAGGGGCGCGGTAGTCAATTGTTGTGCCATGTGGGTATGAGGGAGGAAATTGTCAGTGTTGGGGATTTTGGGCTGACAAGGTGTCATTTTTTTGGGAGCTGTTTCCCGCTTTGCGCTATATCTTTTGTCCGCTAAAGAAGCG
>ENA-UOWO01002702-UOWO01002702.1-activated-sludge-metagenome-genome-assembly--contig:-NODE-2702-length-21627-cov-5.663870_pt1 | contig 21627 bp, 18 predicted proteins | sample MGYA00238148_ERZ761564 | MGnify/ENA primary metagenome ERZ761564 (study PRJEB28885, sample SAMN05720194) | activated sludge metagenome | isolation source: Anaerobic digester | place: USA... | reverse complement strand
TAATTTCTTTGCCATTTCTGGATAGCGATTTTATAGACTTTGGTAAATATTTAGATATGGGGTCATCTAAATTAACTTTCTTTTTTAAACTTAAATCTGCCAGTAAAAGTGAAGTAAATAGTTTGGTGATTGAACCTATATCATACAATGTATTTCCATCAGGTACTTGTTGGGTACTATCATTTAATATTCCCGCAGAATAGGTTTGAATGCCACTCGGATCCAGAATGCCAACAATGATACTTTTGCTTCTCTTGTTGGCAACTTCTCTTTGAATGATACTTTTGATACGATCAGCATGCAGTTGGCCTAATATCAATTTACTCAAACTGAGAAAGAATAATATCCCTACAAGTTTTTTCATTTCGAATATTTTAATTTTTTAATTATTCATTGTTTGAGCCTTCTTCCAAGATTGATAGAGAGATTCAGGTATTCGTAAACTAATTTTATTTCCAGGATTAGACTTGTCTGAATAAGGCACAGAGTATTCTAATTTTAACTCTTGCTTACAGAAAAAACTTAAAGCAAGTAATCGTTTGTAAATTAATTCCATACCGCGACTTCTATGGGTACTTCCTTGCTTTAGTGCGCGGCTATTTTCAACACCAATGCCATTATCTATCACTTCTATTAATAAATCTTCAACTTGCAATGATAATCTAATAACTAACTCTCCATGAATTTGCGAAGGCATAATACCATGTAATAGTGCATTCTCAATTAGAGGTTGTAATATCATGGTTGGCATCATCCAATCTTCAGGATCCAAATCATCGACATATTCAATTTCTAAATTAAATTTGTCGTTAAATCGCATTTTTTCTAAACGCAAATACAAACTAAGATTTTCCATTTCTTGTTCTAATGGAATAAATGCTTGTTGCGCGGCTTCAAAATTTTTACGAATTAATGATGCAAAATCACTTAGGTATTTATTGGCATTTTGCCGGTCTTGATTATTGATATAATGTTGGATACTATTGAGCGCATTAAACATAAAATGCGGATTCATAAGCGATGTAAATGCTTGTTGTTCAAGTGAGGCTAAATGTGCTTTTGCAAGTTCAAGCTTTTTCTGTTCTATATCCTTTTTCTTTTGTCGCCTAAAAAATGCGTATCCAATTCCTAACTGAAATAGAAGTGCAATCAAAACCCAAAACCACCATGTTTTCCAAAATGGTTTTGCAATATCAAAACGTAATTTGAGTATATCATCACTTGCGTTTTTATTGACATCAACAGCTCGAACCCAAATCGTATGATTACCATGATCAAATTCAATACTCAATTTAGTGCTTTCTAAATTGGTCCATGTTTTGCCTTTATCTAATGAATAGTCAACATGATCAAAATAACCACCTAATTCAATTCCTGCAAACTGAAGTATGATGTTTTTTTCGGTTGGTTTCAATTCATAATCTGAAAGCAATATTGTATCTTTTTGATTGATTTTTACTCCAACCAATCTTACTTTAATAGATGGAATTGGAACATGCTCGGGTATAATATTCACTCCCATTTCAGTAGCTACATAAACCTTGCCTTCGCTATAAAATAATTGATTTACAATATTTGAATTCAATCCATCTATTATCGATACATTTTGAATATCTGTTGTGAAATTACTTTTGTCAATCTTATAAATAATTCTGCTCACACCTTTATTAGTGCCTAACCAAATTTCATTGTCTCTGCCTCTCACAATGGCGAGTGAATTATTTGATTTAAGACCATCGGTCTCTTTTATTTGTTTTAAAATCTCATTGTTTTTTAAAACAAGTACACCATTTGTAGCGGTGGCTACCCAAACTAAATCATCTTTTGTTATACAAATAGATACGATTCTTTCTTTTAATCGAATATCTTTTTGGTTCATATGAATTACCGAGCCTTCTTTTATATGATAGCGATGCAATCCATCAGTGCAACCAATATAAACTACCTCATCATCCAATACAGCTAAACTTGTAATTTCTTTTAATGAAGTTTGAAATGGTGTTATTTCTTCTGTAATGGTGTTTATTTTACTCAAGCCATTTTCGGCACCATTGATAATGATAGAATCGTTTAATTCACAAACAGTTTTTGATGGTTGATGTGTATTGGAAAATTTATTTTTTATTTCTCTATTGTAATTAACAAATACGCCTCCATCTGAGAAAGTAAATATTTTGTTTTGCGACAAAATAATATTCCGTTGCCATTCAATTTTATTGGTGGCCAATACTTTATGAATCGATTGTTCATTTTTTGTATTCATTTCAACAATTTCTCCTTTTTCATTTCCCGCGTAAACAACACCATTTTTATCTTTAGTAACACTGTAAAATGTAACCTTGTCATAAGGGCTCTTTAAACAAGGTTTCACAATTGAAGGAATTCTATACACTACTATACCCTTATCTACTGTACTTACCCATTGGTTTCCCAATCGGTCTTGTAACATATGAAAGGCAATAAAATCATTCTTTAAGCAATATAAAAAGCGAGCAGTTTTTTTGTCGTACACATAAACTTCAATCTCATCTTTCCCATTTATTTCATCTTTCGTTCTGTGTAATATGTTTAAATAATTGCAAGTAAAATTGTGCAAATAGTATTCATGCGTTAAAGTTTTTTTACTCACCTTTATGGACGAAATTGAATTTTTAAAATTTGATAAAACATAATAATCATGCGATTTACGGCAAAAGATATACAGCATATTTTCATCGAATGAAAAAATAAGTTTATTACCCAAATACCCTAATGTTTTTTCGCTTAGGATTTTATTACCTTTGGTATGATAAAGAGAAACACTAGAATCATTTAAATGATTTCGAAACACACGATATCTAAACTCAGTGCCATCTTCATTTTGCTTAATTATAAAAGTTGAATCTAAAGATGGTATTTTAGAAAAGTATTGAAAACAATTCTCATTAAAAATGGCTGATCCCGATTCTGTGTCAAATTGAATACCCCCATTCGGCAATGCCATTATATTTTTTATGGCCTTGATTTGCATGCGTTCAGCAAAACTTGTTATATCAATAAATCGATTTGTTTTGGTATGATAATAAGCAATTGAATTATTATAGCATCGAATCCATATCCTGCCGTTTTGCTCCATGGCTATTTGCAGTACTTCAATATCGGGCACACCTTGCTCTTTCGCAAATATTTGAAAATACTTACCATCATATCTTGCAACCCCTTGATCGGTGGCGATCCATAAAAAACCATGTTGGTCTTCTAGACTTTGATAAATGGCATTACTTGGTAATCCTTCTTGTGTTGTAATTGCAATAGGTGACGCAACTTGTGCAATACAACGCAACGAATAAGAAACTAGAAATATGAATACTAATGCGTTCCGCATGCAATTTTAAAAATGGTGTGAGCTATAAATTTAATGTTTTTTAAATGACAAACTATGTTGATTCATTTTTTCTAAAAATAAATCTATTTGTCGCCGACTTATGCTCCATTCATTTCCATCCGTCATTTTTACAAAGCCTCCATCAACTGTACTATATTCTTTTACATAATGAATATTTACAATATACGATTTATGAATACGAACAAAAATACTCGGATCTAATAATTCATCAAATTCCTTTAGCGATTTACTGATCACTAATTTTTGAATATCTGTTTTATGTATGATCGTATAATTACCATCCGCTTCTAACGAAGAAATAGTTTCAACATCAATATAATTAATGCCACCTAATTGCGGTAATGCAATTTTTTTAGGTACCACATTATAATTGGCTGTTTGTAAAAGTTGATGCAATAGTTGTTGACTTTGTTCAATGGCCAAGGTACTAGTGAACATTTTTTTTACCCGTTCAAGTGCAAATTGAAGATCTTCAATATTGACGGGTTTGAGTAAATAATCAACTGCACTTGCTTTAATAGCTTGTAACGAATACTCAGAATAAGCTGTAACAAATATCACTTTAAAATTATGATTGGGTAAACTCTTTAATAAATCAAAACCAGTTTCACCTGGCATATTAATATCTAAAAAAAGAATGTCAATGGTATTTTTACTGAGCCATTCTCGCGCTTCAACTGCATTATGCGCTTTACCAACAACCATAACGCCTTCGCAATCATGCTTTAGCATAAATTCCAAATTATCTAAGTTATTCTGTTCATCATCAACCAATAAAGCCCTTAACATAATTCTAAATTGAAAGCTAAAAGTACTCAAACATCATTAAAAGTTCGACATTAAAAAAAAAATTACGATAAGATTTTGGGCGGTAAACAGGCTATTCATTACAAGTCCTCCCCCGAAAGTGAAAAATTTCATTCGTTCCTCATTTCATTTTTCTACTTCGGGGTGCGGGCTTTTCATTACTATCCTTACCGCAATGCATCATTCAATTCTATATTTTTCAATGCCGATGTTGACCATTGTCTCACAGATCGCACAGTATCCACAGATAATATCACTGTAGAATTGGTTGGTAGACCAATTCTTATCTTGCACCCTGCGGGAATAAATGCCGATATAATTTGAAAAGAGAACAATTGAAAAAGCGAAAAGTGAACTAATTTGAATATATAATTGATGTATTTTTTGTATTTATCTGTGATATCGGATTTATCTGTGAGAATAATTTTAAGCAGTATCCCTAACTGTAATATTTCCGATTCATAGAATATACATTAGAGCATCTTTAAGGATAAGCTTTTTTAAATCTCATTTAAATATCAAATCAAATAGTGAAGCCCTTCAGAATATGATAATTCAGAAGAGCTTCAATATAAAATTTATCAGTAAAATGTTTTCAGATTAAAATGGTAAATCGTCGGCAATTTCTTGCGATGGCATTACATCAACCGTTGATATTGGTGATGAAGATGCTTGTGATTGAGGTTGTGGTGCGCTACTTGATGCTCTTTCTAAACGCCATGCTTCTAATGAATTAAAATAGCGAATTCCATCAGGGCCACTCCATTCACGACCTCTTAAATTAAAAGAAACTTTAATTTCATCCCCTTCTCTAAATTGATCTAATAAAGCGCATTTATCTTGTGTAAGTTGCATGCTTATATATTGAGGATATTGTGTGCTTAAATCGGTTGTGATAACGAATTCTCTTTTCGAAAATTTATCACTCACTGCTTGTGTATCTTTTTTTACCTTGAGTATTCCAGTTGTTTCAAATGATGCCATAATTATTAAAATTTAATGTACGAAGTTAAATCTATTTTGTAATTTTCGAAAACAATTCCTTTATGAAACTTTATTTTTTCTTTTTCCTTTCCCTTTCTTTTCAATTCCTTTCGTGTAAAACGCAATATATATCTAGTTCGCATACCGAAAATGTATATACAATTAAGGATACAACAAGTTCAGATACAATTTCATCTATCGAATATTTTTTGAAACCATATCGCGACAGCCTTTCAATATTTATGGGTGAAGTTATAGGTATTGCAGAAGGCGATTTTCACAAACAAAAAGGTGGAGGCAGTTTAGGTAATTTAATTACCGACGCCATGTATGATGAAGCTTCAAAACTAATGTATATAGATGGGGCTGTATTTAATCCCGGTGGTATTCGTTTGCCCGATATAATGAAGGGTAATATCACAAAAGGTAAAATGCTCGAGCTTCTACCTTTTGATAATGAACTTATGATACTAGAAATTAAAGGTGATATTCTTATCAAATGGCTGAACCATACGGCAAGTGCTGGTGGTTGGCCAACCTATTTTAGACGAAAAGTAAATAGCAATTTAAAAACGGATATCCAATTTAAGTTTAAAAATAATCAGCTTATTCAAAATGAAACAGATACAGCATATCAAGAGAAAGCAGATGGTAGTATGCAAATGATTATTTTTAGTAGCAAAATTAATAGCGACTCAACATATTTTATTGCTACAAACGATTATGTTGCCAACGGTGGTGACAATTGTGATTTTTTAAAAGATCAAAAAAGAACCTCAACGGGTATTTTAATTCGCAATTTGGTAAGTGATTATATTCAAAGCAAAAAAAATATCTATCCAAAAAATGAAGAACGTATTCAGTTCGAAAAATAAATCCCAATGATTATGAACCAGATTACATCAAAAAGCAAAGCATCTTTTACTAGTTCAACCAATTCAAACGCTATTTCTCGACGAAATTTTATTAAAAAAACAGCTGCGAGTGCTGGTTTAATTGCTGCTTGTCAATTTCCATTTGAATCATTTGCAACTGAAAACGAACAAAAATTATTAACTGTGCTTCATACAAATGATGTACATAGCCGTTTAGATCCTTTTCCGATGGATGGTGGCAAATATCAAGGGATGGGAGGTGTAATAGCACGAGAAAAAATCATTTCAAAAATTCGAAATGAACATGATCATGTTTTATTACTAGATGCAGGTGATATTTTTCAGGGAACACCTTATTTTAATTTTTACAAAGGCGAACCTGAAATGAAAATTATGAGTATGTTAGGATATGATTGTGCCACTTTAGGTAACCACGATTTTGATAATGGAATTGAAGGACTTTACAATCAATTAGCACATGCAAATTTTCCGATTGTAAATTGTAATTATGATTTCAGTAATACAATGTTAGAACATCTAATTAAGCCATTTACAATTATAAAAAAAGGTAAATTAAAAATTGGAATTTTAGGAGTCGGTATTCAACTAAAAGGATTAGTACCTGATAAATTATTTGGTGAAATAAAATATCATGATCCAATAGAAAATGCGAATGAAATAGCTTATTTTTTAAAGCGAAAAAAACATTGCGATTATATTATTTGTCTTTCGCATCTTGGCTTCGAATACAAGGATGACAAGGTTTCTGACAAAATTCTAGCAGCACAATCTGAACATATAAATCTGATTCTTGGAGGTCATACACATACATTTTTAGATGAACCTCATAAGGCAAAAAATTTAAAAAATCAAGAAGTAATTGTTAATCAAGTTGGATGGGCGGGCATAAAACTTGGTCGAATAAATATTTATTTTGATAATAAAAACGACTACGACTACGTTTCAAATTTTACTGCTATTTCTGTGAAAGAAACAACAACATAAAAATTTTTTTTTTCAACAAAAAATTACCACTTTCGTTGTCCGTTAAATAATTTTATACACATTACTGTATAAGAAAAAAACGAAAAAAATTAAGATAACAGAAATATATAAATTTAGTAATAATAATATGACGAAGACCTTTGATAAAATATGGGAGAATTGTTTAAAGGTAATTAAAGATAATATTAGCTGGCAGTCATATAAAACATGGTTCGAACCAATTAAAGCAGTTGCACTTGAAGGAGATGTATTAGTGATAGAGGTACCAAGTCAATTTTTTTATGAATGGCTTGAAGAACATTATGTTGAATTAATTGCAAAAACAATTAAGCGTGAATTAGGAAAAAGTGGACAATTAGAATATCGTATTTTGATGGAAAATCAAAATAAGAAAAATCCAGCATCAGTTCGCGTGTTGGCTAGTAATCATCAACAAGCTCAATTAGGCAATAATTATGTAGATATAAATTTAGGAAATGACCAAGGTATTAAAAATCCTTTTGTGATTCCTGGTTTAAAACGTTCTCAGATAGATCCTCAACTTAATCCAAATCATACATTTGATGCTTTTGTTGAAGGTGAATGTAATCGATTGGCTAGAAGCGCAGGTATTGCAGTTGCACAAAAACCAGGTGGCACATCTTTTAATCCACTAGTACTGTATAGCGCCTCAGGGTTAGGAAAAACACATTTAGTGCATGCTATTGGAAATGAAACAAAACGACTTCATCCAAACAAAACAGTATTGTATGTAAGTGCCGAAAAATTCATTCATCAATTTATTGAGCATTCACGTAATAATGAAATAAATGATTTTATCAATTTCTATCAGCTCATTGATGTTTTAATCATTGATGATATTCATTATTTCGCACCAGCTATTAAATCTCAAGATGCCTTCTTCTCTATATTTAATCACTTGCATCAAAATGGCAAGCAATTAATTTTAACTAGTGATAAGCCACCTAAAGATTTAGATGGTATGCAAGAGCGTTTACTTTCACGTTTTAGATGGGGATTGAGTGCAGATTTACAAGCGCCCGATTTTGAAACACGGATGGCAATACTTGAGCATAAAATGCGTAACGATGGTTTAGAACTTCCAGTAGAAGTAGTAAAATACCTTGCCTATAATGTTCAAAACAATATTCGCGAAATGGAAGGTGCTTTAATTTCGCTATTGGCACACTCATCATTAGTAAAGCGTGAAATTGATTTAGATCTGGCGAAAAAAGTACTTCGCAATATTGTTAAAACATCTTCTAAAGAAATTACGATTGATACTATTCAAAAAATGGTTTGCGAATATTATGAAATCACATACGATAAGCTTCAGGCAAAAACACGTAAACGCGAAATAGTTCAAGCTCGACAAATTTCTATGTTTCTTGCAAAACAATTTACTAAGAACTCACTCAAAACCATTGGCGATCATTTTGGTGGTAGAGATCATACCACTGTTATTCATAGTTGTCAAACCGTAAAAGATTTGATGGATACTGATACGATGATACGTGAACAAGTAAAAGAGTTACAACAAAAAGTGCAGCTTGCCGCAATTTAAAGCACTCATAATCTTATTATTCAAGAGGAGCAGAAATGTTCCTCTTTTTTTATGACTTATTGATTTTGTAATGGTAATAAAAATTAGTTATGAGACTCTAATAAACTAAACCATTTCAACTCTGCCTTAATGAGTAAATGGTAACAATTAGTTCTGTTTTCAGTTGTGTAATGAGCTCAGAGATATCACAGAATGAACCGATATACCACCATAATTTGAATCGCAGATCAATTAGCAATAAGTTCAACCTTCATTTATTGATGAGGGCTTTCTCACCAATAGAATTTTCATTATAAAGGTGAATACTGTATCATGAATCAAATTGATTACAGTGTGTAAAATAACTTTATATCCAAAGGCAAAAAAAATAACAAATCAAGAATGCTATAAAAACAAAAAAAGAAAACTTACGCTTTCTTTTCTGTTACTTTTTTAATCTTAGTAATTCTCATTCTATGTTTTCCGAATGAACCTTTAAAGATTTTACCACGTTTTGTTTTTTTGTCGCCTCTGCCCATAAAATATATTTTGAGCGACAAATATACTCATTTCATTGAGATATACATCGATTTTGGAAGAGGTATTTAATTTTTTATTCAATAAAAAAAACCGAGACAATGCTCGGTTTAATGGTTTGATAAACGCTTAAATTATTTTGCTACTTTAGTGCTTAATTCTTTTCCAGCTTTAAATTTCGCAACTTTTTTTGCTGCTATTTTAATTTCTTTTCCTGTTTGAGGATTACGTCCAATACGTGCAGCACGCTTAGATACAGAGAATGTACCAAATCCTACTAATGTTACTTTATCTCCTTTTTTAAGAGCTGTTGTAACAGCACTACAAAATCCGTCAAGAGCTTCTCCTGCTTGTGTTTTTGTACAATCGGCAGCTTTAGCCATTGCTTCAATTAATTCACCTTTGTTCATTTTTTTTAAATTTTAAAGTTTTATAATAATGTTTAGAACCGCTAAATTACTACGTTTCCCGAGATTCCAAAATTTTATTTTAGCTGTAACCGTTATAAACAAAGGATTTGCACACATTATCAACATTTGCATTTCAACAAAGTACTTATATACAGGCACTTCTGTAGATCAACATGTTTTCATAATTGTTCTAAAAGCAATAAATTGATTTCCATATTTATCATATCCTTTTTGTCTTAATAAGGGAGCAAATTTTTCGATATACATTTCGTAGCGTTCTTTTGAATCTGTAAAATATTGAGCAACAAATGTTTTACCGTCATCGCTAATAGGATCAACTAATTCATAAAACAAATATGAATCAAACATACCCGTCGCAATCACTTCATCCATATGTTCTTCCTTCATCCATTTTATCCATTCACCTTCAATTGCATATGCAATTTTTATACTCACATTATAGATATACATCATTCAATTATTTAATTGTGAAAAATATTTATACTTTATCCAATATCAAAATCAGCTTAAAAATCGAGATAACAGAATCTATGCTGGTTACATATTTAATTCTAATGTAACAGGACAATGATCTGAATGAATTGCATCGGCAAGAATTTCGGCGTGTTTAACTTTATCTTCTAGTGATTTTGAAACATTGATATAGTCGATACGCCAACCTTTATTTTTGCTTCTTGAATTAAAACGATAACTCCACCATGTGTATTGATGTGGTTCTTGATTAATTAATCTAAAACTATCGACCATACCCGTTTCAAAAAATCGATCCATCCATGCGCGCTCTTCAGGTAAAAAACCGCTCGATTTTTTATTACCTTTTGGATCATGAATATCAATTTCTTTGTGACAAATATTATAATCGCCTGCTACAATTAATTGGCTATTTTGTTCTTGAAGTTTTGCATTTAATAAATTGATATAATCTTCTAAAAATTCCATTTTATATCCTTGTCTCTCATCTCCGCTGCTTCCACTTGGGAAATAGGTATTGATTAGATGAAAATTATTAAATTTTAATTGTAAAACACGTCCTTCAAAATCGGCTTGTTCCATACCACATCCATATTCAACTTCATGCGGCTTTTCTTTAGTAATGATACCAACCCCACTATAACCTTTTTTTTGTGCAGAAAACCAATAGCAATTATAGCCGAGTTCTTCAAAAGCAGCAGAATTTATATCTTCTACATTTGCTTTTAGTTCTTGAAAACAATAAATATCAGCATCTTCACTTTTTATCCATTCTAATAAGCCTTTACCCATTGCAGCGCGGATGCCATTTAAGTTATAGGATATGATTTTCATTATAAATTTTGAGTTTTATGGAGTGATAAATTAAGGTACATGTTTAGACAATTTGTAAAAGTAATAAAGCGCCGAAATAAAAAAAGACTTTCCGAAGAAAGTCCTTTTAATATCATATTTAAATTGAATTATTGTTTGGTAACTCGACGTACACCTAAAACTTTCCCGCTAGCATCAGAAAATTGTAATAAGTAAATTCCATCTGCTACTTTATCTAGCGGTACACGAATATTATCAGTTTTGTTTGCATCTACATTAAATCGAGCAATTCGACGACCGATTACATTCACCACATTGATATTTGTAACTTTTTTATCATTAATTGTAATGTTCACGAAATCACGTGCTGGATTAGGATAAATGTTTACAAAATTATTATTATCAAAATCTTTTGTTGCACTTGGCCAAGCAGTAAATCGATAAACAATTGGACCAAAATTAGTAGTCAAGGTAACCGTTGAAGTACCATCCATTGCAGTTGCAGCAGCTTTCATTTGAACTTCTAATGTAGCTTTTCCATTTGGTGCAATTATAATCGTTTTCGTTGAACCTAAATCAGACCATCCATAACAAGTGCCAATTGTACCCGTGGCACCATCGCAAACACTTACGCCTGTCCAACCTGTTAATAAATTTTCTGATGCTTTGCTCCAAGTTAAGGTTAATGGGCTTGATGAATTATTATAAATAGTGTCATATAAATAATTCAAAGTGCCGTCTTTTGGGAAACTTCCTGGATAGGTAACGGTATCTTTCCAAATTGTTTGAGCAAATGATGATAAACTCACCACTACAAATACGATTACAGTTAAAATCTTTTTCATAACAAAATAAATTTGACTGCTAAAATACCGCTTATTGTTCAGACTTGCAGTTTTTTTTGTTAAAATTATTCCAAAAGTGGCATTTTAGCGGAGAAAAGCCAATTTTATGTTGTGAAGAAAGGGAAGATGATCAATAATTGAACGACAAACTCATATTTTCAAGCATTTGATTTTATGTTTTTTTGCTTTGAAGAATTGATTTGTCAAAGTGTATTTAAAAAATTGAAAGGGATGAATAGTAAGGTTGGGAAGTCGAAATTGAATACTTATCAGCCAAAGATTATTCCTAAAAAATACATGAAATTATATTTCTTAATTTATATCTTTGATTAAAATATTAATAATTATGAAAAAAATTTTCCTCTTAGCAGTAGCAATGCTCTGTGCATTTGTTAACTACGCGCAATATTGGCAATTGCCCAATATTACGATCGGTCAAAACCCAGGAGCACTCAATACCGATGTTGAAGAACCCATAGCTGGTGTAACTGGTTGGACAAGTATTCAAGCGGCCTCAGCGACTCCAGTTTGGTCGTCAACTCAAACACTTCCTTTTGCTTTTAACTTTAATGGCGCTCCTGTTACACAATACAAAATATCAACTACTGGTGTTTTGACTTTTGATGTTGCTACTGCGTTAGCTGCACCTTCTGCAACCAATCTAAGTTTACCAAATGCAGCTATTCCAAATAAATCTGTTTGTGTTTGGGGTATTACTTGTTCTGGAACAAATGACAATATTGTAACCAAAACTTTTGGAACTGCTCCTAATCGACAATATTGGGTACAATACAGTTCTTGTAGTAATGTAGCAAATGCAAATATTTTCGCATATTGGGCATTTGTTTTTGACGAGACAACCAATAAAATTCATATTGTTGATCAACGAACTGCTGCTACAAGTGGAGCAACAGCTATCGCTATTACAGCTGGTGTTCAAATCAATTCTACAACTGCTTTAAGTGTAAGTGGTTCGCCTGCACTTGCTTCAACTACTGCTACAACTGCAGGAAATTATGATGGTCCTGCCGATAATACTTATTATACATTTACGCCTGGTACACAACCATCAAAAGATGCAGCGGTATTAACTATGACTCCAAAAATGTTGACAAATGGATCATTTGCAACGGTTGGTGGTAATGTAGCTGTGACAGCTAAGATTCAAAATATAGGAACAACTCCAATGAGTGCTTATAATATCAAAATAAATGATGGCTCTGGTACTCAAAATTTTCCACAAACAACTTCTATTCCTTCAGGTTCAATAGTAACAGTTCCTGTTAATTATTCAATGACATCAACCGGAATTAAACCAATTAAATTATGGGTAGAATTGATAGGTGATACCGATGCTTCTAATGATTCAAGTAAATCAGAATTTGGAGGTGCTTCATTCAATCCTACTCATGTTCCTGTTTTTGAGGAAGCTACAGGAACTTGGTGTCAATGGTGCCCACGTGGTGCGGTTTTCATGGATTCATTAGCCAAATTACATCCAGATGCTGTTGCTATTGCGGTGCATAATAATGATCCTATGACAGTAGCCGTTTATGATGCAGGTATGGGACCTTTAATTGGAGGCTATCCTTCTGGATTAGTTGATAGAAAAGTTGAAGAGGACCCATCAGATTTCTTAACTGCATATAATACGCACAAAAATGATTTTGGAGTTGGCGATATTACAATAAATCCTCCAGTAGCAACGGGTACGAATGTTTCGGTAAAAGTAGATGTTAAAATGGCAATTTCTACAAAGCCATCTTATGACTATCGTTTGGCTTTAGTTATGACAGAAGATGATGTTCGTGGAACTGCTTCAGGATATAATCAAGCAAATGCTTATGCAGGTGGAGGAAACGGTGTGATGGGCGGATATGAATTATTGCCAAGTACCGTGCCAGCCTCTCAAATGATTTACAATCATGTTGCTCGTAGTATTTCTGGTGGATTTAATGGTCAAACAGCATCATTGCCAGCAACGATGACTGCAGGAAGTACCTATTCTTATACATTTACATGGGCGGCTCCTGCAGGAACCTCTTTAGCTAAATGTAAAGCAAATGTCTTATTAATTTGTGGTTTAAGTGGTGAAATACATAATGGCAAATGGACCGGTGTTTATCCGACTTCAGTAAACAATATTCTTAAGGAAGAAAATGTAAATCTTTTCCCTAATCCGTCAAATGATTATTTAAATCTTGATTTTACTCTATCACAAACTTCAGATATTATAATTGCTTTGAATGATATTACAGGTAAAACAGTTTACAGCCAATCATTAAATAATTTAAATGGTAATCAAGGTTTAGTGATTAATACATCTACTTTCAACAATGGAATTTATACATTAACCTTAAAAACAAAAGAAGGTTCAATTACTAGAAAGGTAAGTATTTCACATTAATTATTTTTTATTTTAATAAAATGAACCGTCTGAAATTACATTCAGGCGGTTTTTTTATGGGTTTATCGAAATATTTGTATTGAAGTTGAGTTAACTGAATGAAGTCATTTTTTTTTCCTTACTTTTGGATTCTAAAAATTTTAAAATGAAGAAAACATTACTTTCGTTATTTGCAGCCCTTAGTTTAGGGAGTGCTTCAGCACAAATTATCTGGCAGGATAATTTTAATGCACCAACTCCACCAGCATTACCTTCAAACTGGACTCAATATAATGGAGATGGCTTGACAGTGGCAAGCAATTTATCAGCCTTTAATTTCGGAACAAATGCATGGGTGAGTGCAAAATATAGTGGTTCTACTACCGATAATTACTTGGCTTCAACATCTTGGTATACACCAGCTGGCACCTCAAATGACTGGTTAATTTCTCCAGCATTAAATCCTGTTGCAGGTGCGTATCTTGTCTTTTCATCTCAAGCAGGTGAAGGATCTCCTTATAATGATGGATTTAAGGTTCGAATTTCAACTACGACAAATGCTTATACAAGTTTTACAGCAGCTCCATTATTAACGGTTGCAGCTGAAAATACCACATGGACTACACATGCAATTGATTTATCTGCTTATGCAGGTCAAACCGTTTATATTGCATTTGTGAATGACAATTTTGATAAAAACAGACTTCATTTGGACAATGTAAAACTTCAAATTTTACCATCAAAAGACGCAGCTCTTCTTGATATGATACCAAGAACAGCAACTCATAAATCTTATGCAACCGTTGGAGGAACTATTCCAGTTCAAGGTTTATTACAAAACTTGGGAAGCACAAATATTACAAGTTATACAATTAAAGTGAACGATGGTGTAAGCACTCAAAGTTTTCCGCAAACTGGAAATATCGCATCTTTTGCAACACAAGTGTTTTCATTGAATTACCCAATGGCAACAACAGGTATTAAGCCAATTAAAATGTGGGTTGAATTACCTGGCGATGCTGACTTATCAAATGATTCTACATTCTCTGAATTCGGTGGAGCAACATTTAGTCCTACACACAGAAATATATTTGAAGAAGCAACTGGAACATGGTGCGGATGGTGTCCTCGTGGAACTGTATTCATGGATTCAGTTCATGCAGCTCATCCTGATGATATTTATGTAGCGGTTCATAATGGTGATCCTATGACAGTTACAGCGTATGATGATGGTTTAACAGCTTTACCTGGTTTCAGCGGATTCCCTTCTGTAGCAGTTGGTAGATCTGAAATAATTGATCCAAGTGATATGTTTACTGCTTATACTGATCATAAAGCTGATTTTGGTGTTGCTGATCTTACAGTTGCTCAACCAGTAATTACTGGATCTAGCATGTCAGTTAAGGTTGATGCGAAGATGGCTATTTCAACAAAACCAAATTACGATTATAGACTAGCGTTAGTTGTAACGAAAGATGATGATCATGGTACATCATCAGCTTGGAATCAAGCAAACTATTACTCAGGTGCAGCTGCTCCAAATTTAATTGGTGCAGGATTTAACTGGGATAATGAAGCAGATCCAGTTGCCGCATCAAAAATGTATTACGACTTTGTAGCAAAAGATATCGTAGGTGGATTTGAAGGTGTATCTGGATCTTTACCTGGAACTATGACCGCTGGAAGTACTTATTCTTATACTTTTAATTGGGCAATTCCTTCAACGCTTGAGTTAGCAAAAACTAAAGTAAATGTAATTTTAATAAGTGGATTAAGTGGAGAAGCACAAAATGGAGCTTGGAAAGGCGCTTATCCTACTTCAGTAAATGATGTAGTTGCGAACTCTAATTTAAATATATTCCCTAATCCATCGAACAATTTCGTAAATGTTGATTTTACATTAAATAAAATTTCAAACGTAACAATTTCAATGTTTGATGTTACTGGAAAAGCGGTTTATACAAATCATCTTTCAAATTTAAATGGTAATCAAGGTTTAGTGATCAACACCTCAGCAATGAGTAATGGTGTTTATACATTAGCGTTGGTAACAAGTGAAGGAACAATTACTCGTAAAGTAACTGTTGCACACTAATATTTTTTAAATCATATTCCATACAAAGCCACTCAATTCGGGTGGCTTTGTTATTTTTACACCATGCGTTATTTTTCAGCGGATTATATTTTTGATGGTTATTGTTTCTTGCCTTCAGATCAAGTGATTGTTTTAGATGACGCGCATTGCATTCACAATATTATTCATCATCCAAATAATAATAATGTTCAACATATTGAGGGATTGTTAATGCCAGGGATGGTGAATGCGCATTGCCATCTTGAACTTTCACATTTAAAAGGAGAATTTAAAGAACATACCGGTTTGGTTGATTTTCTTCTAAACGTGAATCAACAAAGGCAAAAATTTAGTGCCGAAGCTATTCAAAACGCAATTGAATTAGCCGAAAAACAAATGTTAGATAATGGCATTGTTGCAGTTGGAGATATTAGTAATACAATAGATTCATTATCTCAAAAGAAGAAAGGGAATCTCATATATCACACCTTTGTTGAATGTGTTGGATTATTAGATAGCAATGCGTTAGAACGATTTACGCAATATCAAGATATTTTAAATCAATTCAAATCGCACCATCAAAGCTCTTTGGTTTTGCATGCGCCATACTCCGTTTCAAACTCACTTATAAATTATGTGGATCAGGTTTCTATTGATCAAATTACAAGTATTCATAATCAAGAGTGTGAGGCTGAAAATGAAATTTTTGAAAAAGGCGAGGGCGATTTTTTAAAATTATTCAACTCTATTTTAGGAGGAGATTTCGATTTTCTATCTTCAGGAAAAACTTCTCTCCAAACTTATTTTCCAAAATTAAAAAATCAACAACATCTAATATTGGTTCATAATACCATATCTAATGATACGGATATTCAATTCGCAAATTCATTTGGTAAAAGGTTATTTTATTGTCTTTGTCCGAATGCCAATTTATATATCGAAAATCGATTGCCATATATTGATATGTTGATGCAGAATGGATGTAAAATTGTTTTAGGAACAGATAGTCTTGCTTCAAATCATCAACTCAGTATAGTAAGTGAAATGATTACCATTCAAAAAAAATATCCTTCTATTTTGTTAGAAGAAATATTAAAATGGGCAACTTCAAACGGTGCATATGCTCTTGGTATGGAAGATAAGATTGGTAGTTTTGAAAAGGGAAAAAAACCTGGTCTGGTTCAAATCAAAAATGTAAGCTCTCAAACTCATTTACCAGAAAAGCCTGAAATGAATAGGATAGTATAGAAGATTTTTTAGAATAGGAGTACGTAAGGTCTATTTTGTTTATAATCTATAATACCAAAACCCCAAAAGCATAACACTTTCAGGGCTTTGGTTTAGATCAAATTTTATCAATTTTAATATTGATTTAATTTGGTCAGTATGAGTAGGTATCGTTTTTGAATGGAATGATATTCTGTATTCAAATTTTCATTAATTACATTTCTTTTGAAATTTCACGTGCTTTTGATTTAGAAAAATAAATATTTGCACCAAACGTAATACTCAATGCAGTACGAGCTTGCGCCGATCCCATACCCGTATTAAATACATAACGTGGCATCAATTCTATACTAACATTTGACGCTGGGAAATATGCAAGTCCTCCACCAAATCCAATTGCCAAACCATTAACTGTAGAATTGGGTTTTGATTTGTCAGCTACTTTTAAATTCAAACCACCAAATCCAGATGAGAATTCACCAAATAATCTTGTTTTAGAATAACCAACTGGACCACCTCTACCGGTATAAGCTCTCGCAAATAAACCAGCACCATATCTAATTTGTGTTTGTGCATTTTGAACCGCTTGAAAATCAAAATCAGCATAAACGCCCCACATAAATCTCTCTCTTAACATCCAACCAATGCGAGGCGTCAATTGAATTTGAACTTGATTCGCATCTTTTTGAAAATTGGATCTAAAATTTCCAATGTTTCCACCAACCATTACTACATCCTGTTTCATTTGTTCACTATTCGCTTTTGTTTCTGTTTGTGCTAAAAGTGTAGCTGTTGTAAATAACATGACAGCTGTTAATAAGTAAATTGTTTTTTTCATACTCTCTAAATTTATCGACTTATTTATTTAAGTCTAATGCAAAGGTGATACTCTAACGCGCATGTCTTGTTACACAATTCTTTATCATTATTGTATGTTTCTTGATTTGGTATTATTTCAATTACAATCAACGCAGACAATAGAATCTAGATGATTCATTTATGAATTTGATTGCGACAAGAATTTTGCAATTATGATTTGTAATTGTGTAACATACAACATGGTTAGTAAGTTGACCTTTGAACATGACTAAAAATGAAATAAATACAATGAAACAAACTAAGAATCATTTGAACTCAACAGGTGCTATAATCGGTAGTTTTGCCATAGGTGCAGCAATTGGATTGCTTCTGTTTCCACGTAAAGGAAATAGAGTGGTTAGTAAAATAAAAAAGGAATCGCGTGAGATTAAGGATGTGATGAAATTAAAGATGTATAGCTTCATGGAAGAAATTAGAAAAGAATTGGATATGGCTGTCGATAAAGCGAATAATTATATGCAAATGGAAAAGGCATTGAACGCCAAAATACTTAAGATTACATTAAAACTGCAAAACGAATATCCTGAAATTTATGCTAACCTTGAAGAGATGCCAGTTACAATACCAGATAGCAACGATCCAGAGGTTAATTTAACCAATTTAAAAAAATATTATAATTCACTTGAAATTATATTGAAGAATTATATCAAAACGCCTAAACAAAATAACAACTAAAAGTCAATTGAAATTTAATAGCAAGCGATAAAGGTTTCTGATTTCTTTATAAAGTAACAATATACAATTATAGAATCAAATTACTGTACTGATGGTTATATAGGATCTGAATGTATAACTTAGTAAGGCTTCTGGCACTTTGTATCTTAACTTTTTTGTTTAATCTATTCTAATCATGTCCATCCAACATAAGTCATATTTATTTTCAAAAGGCCTTGATTCATACTTTGAAGGTATTTATAATGCCTATCAGTTTACAATTCGCTTTTTTAAAGAAGTGTTTCAACCTCCTTTTCATTTCCGCGAAATTGTAAATCAATGTTATGAAGTTGGATTAAAATCTTTAGCGCTTATTTCCCTTACTGGTTTTATTGTGGGCATTGTTTTTACTAAGCAGTCGCGTCCTTCGTTAGAAGATTTTGGTGCCGCATCGTGGTTGCCCTCCTTAATTGGAATTGCCATTGTAAAAGCATTGGGACCTTTAGTTACTGCGCTTATTTGCGCTGGTAAAGTAGGTTCTAGTATAGGCGCAGAACTAGGTTCAATGAAAGTCACCGAGCAAATCGAAGCCATGGAAGTTTCGGCTATTAATCCCTTTAAGTATTTAACGGTTACTCGTGTTATTGCAACTACCATTACGATTCCAATTCTTGCATTGTATTGCAGTTTTGTTGGATTATTCGGATCATACTTAAATGTTCATGCATCTGAATCAACGAGTTTGGTTAATTTTTATCAAGAGGGTTTTAAAACCATTACATTTCTTGATATTTTTTCATCAATTGTTAAATCTATTGTCTTTGGTTTTACAATAGGCATTATTGGTTGTTACAAAGGTTTTCATGCAACAAAGGGCACATTCGGTGTTGGAAAAGCAGCTAATGAAGCCGTGGTGCTCGCCATGTTTTTAGTATTTCTTGAAGAGATTGTCATTGTTCAGCTTGCAAATTGGATTCGATTTTATTAATGAAGGAACAGAATAAATTAAATACAAAACAAGAGAGTGAACCTGTAATTTATATTAAGGGTTTGTATAAATCATTTGGAGAATTAGATGTTTTGAAGGGAGTAGATTTTACTTTACTGGAGGGAGAAAACATTGCCGTACTAGGTAAATCGGGGTCAGGTAAATCTGTTTTAATTAAAATTATAGCAGGTTTACTTAAAGCTGATCAAGGTGAGGTTTCTGTATTAGGTAAACGAGTAGATCAAATCAACAACAAGGATTTAGATGCCTTGCGTTTACACATTGGCTTCTCATTTCAAAATAGTGCCTTGTATGATAGCATGAGTGTTTTTCAAAATCTAGCTTTCCCATTAACGATGAATACAAAACATCTTACCAGTAAAGAAATTGACATGGCTGTTGATGAAGCCTTGGATGCTGTTGGTTTGAAGGACAAACGGAATCAAATGCCTGCCGACCTTTCTGGTGGACAAAGAAAACGAATTGGTATTGCTCGCACACTTATTTTGAAACCGAAAATAATGTTATATGATGAACCTACTTCAGGCTTAGATCCAATTACAAGTGCTGAAATAAATCAACTCATTCTTGATGTGCAAAAGCAATACAATACAAGCTCAGTTATTATCACACATGATTTGACTTGCGCTAAACATACATCAAACAAAATTGCGATGCTACTTGACGGAAAGTTTTTACAAATAGGTCAGTTCGATGAAGTATTCGCTTCAAAAGAAACACAAATTGCTAGCTTTTATAATTACAATTTTATACAATAAATCATGAATCAATCAAGTAATAAACGAATTATATTAGTAGGCCTCTTTGTCATTTTAGGTATCTTGTTCTTTTTATCAGGGATATTAATCATCGGTAATATTCATGAAACATTTACAAAAAAATTAAAAGTCACAGCCTTATTTGATGATGTAAGTGGTTTACAAATTGGGAATAATATTTGGTTTTCTGGGGTGAAAATTGGTGTCGTAAATAAGCTTCATTTTTATGGAAAATCTCAGGTTGAAGTAACAATGAAAATTGATGTGGATTCGCGGCAATATATTCGCAAAGATGCATTTGTAAAAATAGGCACAGATGGATTGATAGGAAATAAAATTCTTGTGATCTATGGAGGTTCAGCTTTGGCAAATGAGGTGCATGAGGGCGATACACTTGAGGTAGAAAAAACATTTACCAATGAAGACATGATTAATATGTTGCAAGAGAATAATAAAAATGTGCTTGAAATAACGACTGACTTTAAAACTATTAGTCATAATGTGTTAGCAGGCGAAGGTAGTATTGGAAAATTATTGAAAGATGATGCCATTTATGATAATATGAACAATGCCACAAAATCATTGCAATTAGCATCTGCAAAGGCGCAAGTGCTTATGAATACCCTGAATGATTTTAGCGAAGGATTTAATAAAAAAGGATCATTTGCAAACGACTTGGTAAATGATACAATGGTATTTAATTCAATTCAAAAATCGGCGGCACAATTGCAACAAATGACGGTGAAAGCAAATTCCCTTGTGGCAAAATTAAATGAAGCAAGTTCAAATCCTAATTCAGCATTAGGGGTTTTGTTGTATGATGAAGTGTCGGGAAGTCAAGTTAAAGAAACATTGAAAAATTTAGAATCCAGTTCCGAAAAATTAGATGAAAATTTAGAGGCGTTACAACATAATTTTTTGTTGAGAGGTTTTTTTAAGCGTAA
>ENA-UOWO01002701-UOWO01002701.1-activated-sludge-metagenome-genome-assembly--contig:-NODE-2701-length-21633-cov-7.590694_pt1 | contig 21633 bp, 23 predicted proteins | sample MGYA00238148_ERZ761564 | MGnify/ENA primary metagenome ERZ761564 (study PRJEB28885, sample SAMN05720194) | activated sludge metagenome | isolation source: Anaerobic digester | place: USA... | reverse complement strand
GTCGGCAAGGACGTCGATTCGATCATCCGCGATCTGGTCGAGACCGCCATCAAGCAGCAACGCGAGACCGCGATGCGTCGCCAGCGAACGCGTGCAGAGGACGCTGCCGAGGATCGCATCCTCGACATCCTGGTGCCTCCGCCGCGAAGCGAAGCCGCGTCGGCGGCCGCGTCAGCCGACAACACCGCGCGGCAGATCATGCGCAAGCGGCTGCGCGAAGGCGCGCTCGACGACAAGGACATCGAGATCGATCTTGCCGAGGCCAAGCCGACCCTCGAGATCATGGGGCCGGCCGGCATGGAGGACATGGCCGAGCAACTCAAGGGCCTGTTCGCCAACGTCGGTGGTCAGAAGCGCAAGACCCGCAAGCTGAAGATCGGCGACGCGCGCCAGCTCCTGGTCGACGAAGAGGCTGCCAAGCTGGTCAACGAGGACGACATCAAGACCGCCGCTCTGCTGCAGACCGAGCAGAACGGCATCGTCTTCATCGACGAGATCGACAAGGTGGCCTCGCGCAACGAGACAGGCGGCGCCGATGTGTCGCGCCAGGGCGTGCAGCGCGACCTGCTGCCTCTCGTCGAGGGCACGGCAGTCACCACCAAGTACGGCATCGTCAAGACGGACCACATCCTGTTCATCGCGTCGGGGGCGTTCCACCTGTCCAAGCCCAGCGACCTGATTCCGGAGTTGCAGGGCCGCTTCCCGATCCGGGTCGAACTGGCCTCGCTCAGCGTCGACGATTTCGAGGCCATCCTGACCCAGACGCACGCCAGCCTCGTCAAGCAGTATCAGGCTCTGCTCGCGACGGAAGGCGTGACACTGGAGATCGCCGCCGACGGCATCCGGCGCCTTGCACAGATCGCGCACGACGTGAACGAACGAACCGAGAACATCGGCGCACGGCGTCTGTCCACCGTGATGGAGCGGCTGCTCGACGACGTCAGCTTCGACGCACCCAACCGCAGCGGCCAGACGATCACGATCGGCGCCGCAGAAGTCGATGCAAAGCTGGCCGAACTCGCCCGCAACGAGGACCTGTCGCGCTACATCCTGTAAAGGTGGACGACTGACTCAGAACGACTTCAGTCAGCCACGCCGAAGCCCGGGTCTCCCGGGCCGACGGTGGCGCTCCTTGGGGGCAGGAGCGAAGCGACTGGGGGGCTGACTTTTATCGATTGCAGGGTCAGCAGTCCTTCGAAGAGCAGCGTGTCGACCGTCTCGAAGGGCAGGTCGGTGATCGGCGTCAGCTTCACGGCCGCGCCACCTGCCATCAACAACATCGGGGCGTGCCCCGAGAGCTCCAGCAGGCGACGGTGCATGCGCTCGACCGCACCTGCAATCGCGTGCGCGCCACCGCTCATCAGTGCATCGCTGGTGTTGGTCGGGAAATCAACGACTTCGCCCGTCGGGGCCTTCAGGCCGGCCGTGCCCATCTCGAGGGCGCGCAGCATCAGTCCGAAGCCGGGCAGGATCAGGCCGCCGATGAAGCGCCCTTCTGCGTCCAGGGCATCGACGGTCACGGCCGTTCCCACCATCACCACGAGTGCTGCACGCGGCGCCCCCGAAGCCAACACGCGCTGGCGCGCCGCAATCAGCGCAACCCAGCGGTCGGAACCCAGCCGGTACGGATGGTCGTAGCCGTTGCTGACGCCGGCGGCCCGTGAGGTCGAGACCACCCAGCGTGGCTCCAGATGCCACAGGTCTTCGATCTGCTCCGAAACGCGCCGCTTGACTCCCTCGCCTGCGACCACGCAGCCGAGCATGCTCGATGGCCGGGGCAACAGCTTCCAGTCGGTTTCGGCCAGTCGGTCGACGGTCTCCAGGAAGACGGCACCCTGCATCAGCAGTTCGGCTCCCGGCTCGGCCGCCGAATACAGCGCCCACTTGAGTCGGGTGTTGCCGACATCGACGGCAAGGAAGCTCATCGCATCGGACCCGCCAGGGCGACGCCGAAGCAGGATACCCACAGGTGATCGAGTTGATTCAGCCGTTCCATCGGCGGCGATTGTGACGGCAAACCAGCGTGGGTCGGCACACTAAACTTGTCCGCACACCGCCGCTCTCGTCGGCCCGCGCGCCGAACTCCAACGCCATGCCTGCATCAGACAACGCTCTGGGTGAATACCGGTTCGACGGCGCCGGCAAGGGCAAGCCGTTCAACCTGAAACGCATTGACCCGTCCGACAAGCCCTGCTCCAGCGGAGACAAGGCCGCCGACCGGTCCGCAGTGACCGATCTCGCGCTCGAGATCGACGCCTTGCAGAACCTGCTGTACGCGAATCGCAAACGGCGGCTGCTGGTGGTGCTCCAGGGTCTCGACACCAGCGGCAAGGACGGCACGGTGCGCGGCGTATTCAGCGCCACCAGTCCGCTGGGCGTGCACGCGGTTGGCTGGAAGGCCCCCACCGAGGACGAACTGGCGCACGATTACCTGTGGCGCATCCACCAGCGCATGCCGGCCGCCGGCGAGATCATCGTGTTCAACCGCAGCCACTACGAGGACGTGCTCGTACCGGTCGTCAACGGCTGGATCACGCCGGAGCAGACCAAGCAGCGATACGCCCACATCAACGACTTCGAGCGCATGCTGGTCGAGACGGGCACCGTGGTGCTGAAGTTCATGCTGCACGTCTCGAAGGAAGAACAGCGTGTGCGCCTGCAGGAGCGCATCGATGATCCAACCAAGCACTGGAAGTTCAGCATTGGCGACCTCGAGGTGCGCAAGCGCTGGGACGATTATCAGAAGGCCTACGCAGATGCGATCTCGGCGACCGGCACGACTTGGGCGCCCTGGACGGTGGTGCCGGCCGACTCGAAGACGCATCGCAACCTGATGGTCGCCACGCTGGTCACACGCGCGCTGCGCGAGTTGGATTTGCAGCCGCCCCCGGCCGACCCGGCAATCTCGAAACTGAAGGTCGAGTGAGCCTCGCCGACGCGCTTGATGCGGTGGATCGCTACCGCGAACGGGTGCGGGCCCAGGCGCAGCTCGCGCGCGACATCCAGCATCTGCAGGAAGTCGCGCGCATGCTCTTCGAGGACAAGCCCGACAAGACCAAGGCGGTCGAAGCCGTCAACGACATCGCCGCCAAACGCCTCGCCAGGATGGATGAAGGCGCGCGGCAGTTGCTCGACTCGGAACCGCCGATCAAGAACTGGAATGGATCGCATGACCGCGGTGAGCTGATCCGCTGGCTGATGCTCGTCAATCGACCCGGACAGTTTCCCTACACGCAGGGAATCGCAGAGCCCGGTGCGCCTAAAGGCGATGCCCCCCACGCAGCGTCACGAGCGCGGGTGACGCTCGGTGCGCCTCCAGACGAATCGACGGGATCCGACCACGCGTTGTACCTGGCGGCCGCGCTGAAGGATGGCTGGGCGCTTCTTGAAGCGACAAAGCGAGATTCGGCAACAGCCGGGCTGGCTGAGCTCGCTTCGCAGATTGCCATCGCATTCGACGAGCACAGTTGCGCGCGACAGTGCGCGCTGGCTCGTGCCGCGCGGCGAATCTGGGCGGTGAGCCTGCGAGAACACTTCGGGGTCCGTGGCGACAGCCTGAAGCTGAAGCTGGTATCGACCCGCAGCTCGCAAGGTGTCAACCCGTCCGAACTCGAGATCAGCGACCGTGCCACCGATCAGGCCGAGGACACGCTGCTGGCTGCCCTGCAGCGTCTGGTCAAGGGTTCGGCAAGGAGTTGACGAAGGTTCGGGTCGCAGCCGGCGCCTCGATGCGCAGCGCGGTCTCGGGAGTCGCCACGCAGGGCAGGATGCAACCCTCGCGCTTTTCCTCGGCGCTCAAGCCGGGCCACTCGATCAGGTGCCGCACCGTTCCGGCGAGCACCCGGCACAGGCAGGCTCTGCAGGTCCCGTTGCGACAGGACGTGGGCAGCACGTAGCCAGCTGTGCGGGCCGACTCGACCAACGAGACGCCGCCGCGCGCTTCGAACTGCCACCCCTGCGGTTCGATGACGACCGCGAACCGATCGACGGGCTCCCCGCTCACTTCGCTGGATCGTCCGGCAGGCCGAAGACCACCACGCTGTCGCCGGTCTTGAGCCCGAACAGCGAATTTCCGCCGGCAGCGACCGCGACGAACTGCCGACCACCGATCGAATACGTGATGGGCGGTGCATTGACACCGGCCTCGCAGGCATGGGACCACAACTGCTTCCCGGATGCGCTGTCGATGGCAGCGAAAACACCATGGCCGATGCCGCTGAAGATCAGCCCCGAGGCCGTGGACAACACGCCCCCGATCAACGGCTCGTCGATCTTCACCTGCCAACGCAAGCGGCCGGCCTGACGCAGGTCGAGCGCGCTCAGCGTGCCGCCCCGCTCGTCGCTGTTCTCGGTGCTGGCGTACTGAAGAACGCTGCCATCGGGCCGCGTCACTTCGTGCGCGATGTAGCGCGTGGGCAGGTGCGTCGCGGGAACGAATATCAAGCCGAGCGATGCGTCGTAGGCCGAAGGCGACCAGTTCGCACCGCCCGCGATGCCCGGCGCGACCAGCACGCCGTCACCGGGCTGTGGCGGCGTGAACAGGTTGCGTTGCGGAACGAACGCATCGGACTTGTAAAGGAATCGCCCATCGCGCCGATCGTGCACATAGACCCAGCCCAGCTTGCTCGGCGAGGCCAGTGCCGGCAGGCGTTGCCCGTCGACGTCAAGATCGAACAGCACCGGGGGGCTGGCCACGTCGTAGCCCCAGCGATCATGAGGAACCTGCTGCTGGTACCACCGCAGCTTGCCGCTGCGGGCGTCGAGTGCGACCAGGGACGAGGTGTAGAGGTTGTCGCCAGGCCGCGAGGCATCGGCCATGTTGGGCGAAGGGTTGCCGGTACCGAAGATCAGCAGGTCTCGCTCGACATCGACGACCGGTGTGACGTAGATGGCCCCCCCGCCGAACTTCCAGGCATCGGCGTGGGCGGCAGCGCGGGCCTTCTCGTCGGTGATGTCGCGATGCGTGGTCAAGCCGTCGGTGGTGGCATCGCGGAACGAGCCCTCCCAGCCCGGGCCGGTGATGTCGAAACGCCAGAGCGCCCGGCCGGTCTGCGCATCGAAAGCCGCCATCAGCCCCGGCTGGCCGTACTGACCCGAAACGCCGACCACCGACAGACCCTGGTCCGGGTGCAGACCGTAGCCCACACCGCTGATGCCGATGTACACCCGGCCGTCGTGCACCAGCGGGGCCGCGCCTATGCCGACACCGGTCGAGCCGGTGGCAGCGACCCGGGACATCGTGTCTTCGGCGCGCAGCTGGCTGGGCGCCTCGGTGCTGCCCGCGTACTCCGCCACAGACACATCCCACAGCTTGGAGCCGGTCTTCTGATCGAGAGCGACCAGCCGTCCGTCGGCGCTGCCCAGGTAGACCTTGCCACCGGACACGGCGACACCCCGGCTCGCCGGTCCGCAGCAAAGCTGCTTCCAGCGCATCACATGCTTGTAGCGCCACAACTCCTGGCCGGTGGCCGCGTCGAGGGCCACCACGTGACTGAACGGCAAAGACACGAACATCACCCGATCCACCACGATCGGCGTGGCCTGGAAGGTGGCCGACACGCCGCTGTGGAATGTCCACTTGGGCACCAGCCGACCCACGTTCGCCGCGTTGATGCGTTCGAGCGGCGAATGTCTTTGACCGGCCAGGTTCTGACCGTGCAGCGCCCAGGGTTCATCGGCCATCGCGCTGCGGTCCGCAGCCAGCAAGGCGCACGATGAAGCCAGCGCCGCCAGGCCCAGCGCCACTGCACGCATCACACCGACCCGAGCGCTGCGAAGATCGGACATGGCGCGATTCAACTCGCGATCGAGGCGACCCAGATCAAGGCACCCGCGCATCCGACGGCCAGCACCGCAACTGCGAACACCAGGATCTGGACGCGCCTGCGAACTGCGTCGATTGCTTCGACCAGCTGGGCGTTCTGCGCGGCCAGCGCGTCGAGCAGTTCCGCAGCAGCCTGTTGCCGCTCGGTTGCCTGCGCGAGCGAAGACTCCAGTGCGCCGATGCGGCGATGGGCGGCGGCGAGCGGGTCGCCCGCTTCGGCCTCGGAGGAAGGCGCCGTTGCGCCATCGGCTGCAGTCCGAGCCGCGTCCTGGGTCCGCTTGAAGAATCCACGCGCACTCTTGGCCAGCCCCGGGGCGGCATCGATCACGGTGCCCCAGGGGATGACCTTCAGCGCCTGAAGCCAAACGGCAGCCATCGAGTGCTCCGTAATCCGCTCAGCGCTGCCAGACGACGCCGTCGTCGGTCAGCAGCGCGTCGAGCGGTAGATCGTCCAGCCGTGCCTTCAGCATCGGCAGAAAGCCGTTGGAGTAGCACAAGCCGACCGTGAAGGGCCGCGGCTTGAGCGCGGCCACGGTGCGGTCATAGAAACCACCGCCGTAGCCCAGACGGATGCCTTCGAGCCCGTAACCCACACAGGGCAGCAGCACCATCTGCGGATCGAAAACCTCGGTGCCTTTGGGCTTCGGGATGTCATAAGCGTCCGGCTCCATCGGGCAGCCCGGGTACCAGACGTGGAACTTCAGCGCGCCGGCCTCACGGTCCACCACTGGCAAACCGATCCGTCTCTCATCCGAGCCCTCGGCCCAGCGGTACAGCGCAGGCAGCGGGTCGAACTCGCCCTTGATCGGCCAGTAGCCGCCAATGGCGGTTTCCTTGCGGTGCACCAGCCAGACGCGCAACACACTCTGCAACTGCACCGCGCGCTCCAGTCGATCGGGCAGTGCCTGCCGCGCTGCGATCAACTTGACACGCAGGGCGGCACGCTCGTCGGGGACGTCGGAGACTTCGGCAGGGTCAGGTGAACTCATGGACGGATTGTGCAAGACTGGCAACCAGGTCAGGACACCATCGGAACACCGATCCCACTGTGCAAGCGAACGATTTCGTCGAACACTGCCTGGAACTGCTGCAGCCCCTCGGCCAGCCGCGAGCCAAGCGCATGTTCGGCGGGTACGGGCTCTACCTAGACGACCTGTTCATCGCGATCATCGCCGACGAGCAACTGTTCCTGAAGGCCGACGCTGCAACTCGCGCGGCCTTCGATGCGGCGGGCTGCGAACGATTCACGTACCTCGCTCGGGGCAAGCTGATGCAGATGGACTACTGGATGGCGCCGCCAGAGGCGATGGAGTCCCCCGCCCAGATGCAGCCATGGGCCAGACTGGCGCTGGAGGCTGCGCTGCGCGCCCGGACCGCGAAGAGGCCGACTGCCCGACGCTTGCGCACGACAAAGCGGCCCTGAAGCCCGCGATCGCCAGCACACAGCCAAGGCCCGGGCCAATGGCGCCGGCTCAGACCACGCCGCGTTCGGTCACCACGCAGGCCAGCGCACGGTCATGGGCTTGCGGCACCCAATCGGCCTCGTCGATCTCGCCGACCGACCACGCCACGCCGACCACGGTGGCCTGCGGATGGGCAGCCATCCAGCGGTCGAAGTACCCGCCGCCATAGCCGAGCCGCCAGCCGGATGCGGTGTAGCCGACGCACGGGGCGAGAACCACGTCGGGAACGACAGCGGGGCCGTCAGGGGCGAGGATGCGGCATTCGTCGCGCAGGGTCAGCGGCTGGCGATCCCAGTGGCGGTAGTCCATGAGATTCGGGCTGCGATGCGAGAACGGCAACGCCAGCGGCGTGTCGCACAACTGCGGATCGGACAGGCAAGCCGCCGCCGCATCGAATTCAGATCGAACTGCGCTGTAAATGCCGAGTCTTTCCGGGACGAGTTGCCTCAACACCGACATAAGATGACCCGCAAGGTCGGCCTGCATGGCAGGCCACGCGGTTCGGGTGGCCAGCTCGGAGCGCGCCGCAAGCAATCGCGTGCGCAGGGCCTGACGGGCTGCGGCCGGCGCGTCGACGGAGGATTCGGACATGGATGGATGGGCGGGATGTGGAGTAACGCGAACGTGAGCAACAGCAGGGGCAGCGCGGTGAAATGCCGCGTTCCGGCTTCGTCGAATTCAGTATATGAGCCGGGCATCGACGGCTCCAGAAGCCACGCCGTGCGCCATGGCCGCCGGCTGTTCGGTGCGCTTGTGACGATGCTCGGCATCGCCGGGGCAATGTCATGGCTGCCCGGCGCCCAGGCCCAGACACCGGCAAGCGCATCCGCGCGATCGGCGCCCGATCCGGTGCTCGAAGCTCGCGACGCCTACCGCAAGCGCGACCGCGCGCGGCTGGCTGCCCTGCGCGATGCGACGGCATCGACGCAGAACCCGCTGGCAATGTGGGTGGCCTACTGGGACGTCAACGTCCGACTGAGCACCCTGCAGCAGCCCGATCTGGACGCCTTCTACAGCCGCTGGAGCGGCACCTATGTCGAAGACCGGTTGCGCAACGACTGGCTGCTCGAACTCGGACGCCGGCGCGACTGGGTGAACTTCAGCACCGACTTTCCGCGATTCCGCATGAGTGACGATCGCGAAGTGACCTGCTACGCGCTGCTCACCGAGCACCTGGCGGGTCATGATGTGCGAGATGCCGCACGCAACGCCTGGTTTGCCCAGCGCGACGCTGACGACGGATGTGCGCTGCTCGCCGGCACGCTGCTGACGGCCAAGGTCTTGCGACCGGGAGACGCATGGCGCAAGGCGCGTGTCTCCATGGATCTCAACCGGCCGCGCGCAGTGGCGCAGGCTGTCACCCTCCTTCAGCCTCAGGCAGACAGTGCCGTCCAGGTGCTCCTGGATGCACCGGCACGCTATCTGTCGGACATGGCGAGGGCCAACGGACGCGTCAGTGCCGAATTGACGACACTGGCGCTGATCAAGCTGGCTGCCGCCGATCCTGATGCCGCTGCAGTGGCCCTGCGCGAACGCTGGGAGCGGGCACTGCCGGACGACCTGGCCGCGTGGGCGTGGGCCGCCACGGCAAAGCAGTCGGCGATGCGCCTGTCGAGCGGCGCGCCTGAACAGTTCCAGCGCGCCGAACGGCTGGCCGCCGACTCCGCCAAGGCATCGGAGTTCGCAGACAACGAATGGCCCGACGACATGCTCGGGTGGAAAGTACGCGCTGCGTTGCGAGCCAACCAGGGCACCGGCCGTTGGCAGCAGGTGGTCCAGGGCATCAATGCAATGACCGCCACGGAACAGAGCGAGCCGGTCTGGGTCTACTGGAAAGCGCGCGCCCTGCAATCGCTGGCCTCGGATTCCCAGGATGGCGAAGGACTGCGCAACCAGGCGCACGAGATGCTCGGGACAATTGCCGGCCAGCTGCACTTCTACGGCAAGCTGGCCAGCGAGCGCCTCGGGCTGCCGGTGTCTCTGCCGGAACGTCCGTTGGCGATCACCCCCGCAGAGCGCCAGGCGGCCGCTGATCACCCGGGCCTGAACCGGGCGCTTCAGCTGATCGCGATCGGCTTGCGCAGCGAAGGCGTGCGGGAGTGGAACTACAGCCTGCTGGGCATGACCGACCGTGAATTGCTGGCCGCTGCGCAGCGCGCCTGCGACCGCGAGTTGTGGGACCGGTGCATCAACACGAGCGATCGCACACGCACCGAGATCGACATGCAGCAGCGCTTCCCGACGCCGTTCCGGGAGCAGCTCCTCGCGCACACGAGGGAGATCGGTCTCGACGCGGCCTATGTGTACGGGTTGATCCGCCAGGAATCACGATTCGTGATGGGCGCTCGTTCCGCGGTCGGCGCATCGGGGCTGATGCAGGTCATGCCGTCCACCGCACGCTGGACGGCCAAGCGGATCGGACTCGACTACCGCAATGACCAGATCTCAGACCGGGACACGAACCTGAAGCTCGGAACCGGCTACCTGAAGCTGGTGCTCGACGACTTCTCCGGGTCGCAGCCACTGGCCGCCGCCGCGTACAACGCCGGCCCGAGCCGATCCCGCCGCTGGCGGGAAGGCCCGCCGCTGGAGCCCGCGGTGTGGGCGGAGAACATCCCGTTCAGCGAGACGCGCGACTACGTCAAGAAAGTGCTCTCCAACGCCGCCTATTACGCTGCCTTGCTGGGCGGCGACGCGGTGTCGCTGTCCAGCCGACTGGGCAAGGCGATCGGCCCACGCGAGGCTGGCGGACCCGGCATCGACAGGGATCTGCCCTGACCGCGCAGAATCGGTCGCTTCTAGTCAACGCTGGAGGGCTGCAGCCCGTGTCGAACGTCCTGATCTTGGGTGGTACCGGTTTCGTCGGGCGCAGCGTCTGCGAAAAGCTCGTCGAGCGCTCCGGCGGCGCCGGCGGCTGCATCAGGGTCCCCAGCAGGCGACCCCAGCGTGCGCAACACATCCGCACGCTGCCCACCATCGAACTGCTCCCTGCCGACGTGCACAGCGAAGCGGAGTTGCGCCGGCTGGTCGACGGCTGCGATGCGGTCATCAATCTGGTAGCCATCCTGCACGGCAGCGAAGCCGACTTTCAACGCGTCCACGTCGACCTGCCGCGCAAGCTGGCCGCCGCCTGTCAGGCCAGCGGGCTGAAGCGGATCGTGCATGTCAGCGCCCTCGGTGCGGCGAGCGATGCACCCTCGATGTACCTGCGTTCCAAGGCCGCTGGCGAAGCCGTGCTGAGGGCCGCCGGCCTCGAGCTGACGGTGCTGCGGCCGTCGGTGATCTTCGGCGAGCACGATCGGTTCCTGAACCTGTTCGCCCGCCTGCAGGCGGTGGCACCGGTGATGCCGCTGGCCGGCGCGGCAGCGAGCTTCCAGCCCGTATGGGTCGAGGACGTGGCCTCGGCCATCGCGGCCTGTCTCGACGACCCCTCTTCGATCGGTCAGACGGTCGAATGCGGCGGACCCACGGTCTACAGCCTGGAACAACTGGTGCGTTTCGCCGGTCGCTGCGCCGGACACGCGCGACCGGTGATCCCGCTGCCCGATGCCGTGGCCCGACTGCAGGCCTGGGTGATGGGCTGGCTCCCGGGCGAACCGTTGATGTCGGCAGACAACCTCGATTCGATGCGCGCACCGAATGTGCTCCATGGTGACATGCCAGGCCTGGAAGCGCTCGGTATCCGGCCCGCTTCGATCGAGGCAGTGATGACAGCCCTGCTGGCCGGACAGGCCGGCGTGGCTCGCCTCGAACCGCTGCGTGCCCGCGCGCATCGAAGCTGATCGCGATCGGGCGGCCTTGCACCCATGAAGGCATGGAAGGTCGGCGGCGCCGTACGGGACATGTTGCTGGGCCGTCCGGTCAGTGACATCGACTGGGTCGTCACTGGCGCCACTCCCGAGGAGATGCTGTCAGCCGGCTATACGCCGGTGGGACGCGATTTCCCGGTGTTCCTGCACCCGACCACGAAGCAGGAATACGCGCTGGCCCGCACCGAACGCAAGACGGCACCGGGCTACCACGGCTTCGTGTTCCACACCGATGCGGGCGTGACACTCGAGGAAGACCTGCGACGCCGCGACCTGACGATCAACGCGATGGCCCAGGACGAAGCCGGTGAGATCACCGATCCCTGCGGCGGTCAGCGCGATCTGGAAGCCAGGCTGCTGCGCCACGTCTCTCCTGCATTCGCCGAAGACCCGGTGCGCATCCTGCGGGTCGCGCGCTTCGCGGCGCGCTTTGGCGATTTCGACGTGGCATCCGAGACCCGGGCCCTGATGCGCGAAATGGTGCAAGCCGGTGAGGTCGACGCGCTGATTGCCGAACGGGTCTGGCAGGAGCTGTCGCGCGGTTTGATGGAAGCCCACCCGTCGCGGATGCTCGACGTACTGCAGGGGTGCGGTGCACTTTCGCGACTGATGCCGGAAATCGACGCCGATTGGCAAGCCAAAGGCGGTCACGCCGGTCTGCTGCGTCGCGCCATCGACCTCAGCGCGCTGCGCGCCGCACCGCTCGCGGTGCGCTTTGCCGTGCTGACACACCGGCTGGATCGACCGGATCGTGGGCGTGGGGCGACCGGCGCCGCTCGGAGCGCATTGCAGTCACTGTGCGAGCGCTGGCGAGTTCCGTCGGATTGCCGCGAGGTCGCCGAAGGCGTCGCGCGGGAGCGCGAAGCGGTGCGACGCAGCATCTCCATGCGCGCCGAAGACCTGATTCAGTTGCTGGATCGCCTGGATGCCTGGCGACGCCGTGAGCGGTTCGAGCTGATGCTGCTGGCATGCGATTGCATCGAGCGCGCCGAGGCTACGCAAGAACTACCGAGAGGCCAACCGTCCCACGCCCGCCTCCGCCAGGCACTGAGGCGGGCTGCAGCGGTCGACGCGGGAGGCGTGGCGACGCACGCCGCCTCACAGGGGTTGCGCGGACCTGCTATCGCTGCGGCCGTCCACGCGGCGCGCGTGCATGCGGCGGATGCCGACTTGAACGACGAACCGAACGATTGAGGATTTGCAAAGTCACCACATCAGGCCTGCAGCAGGGCGGGAAAGTGCACGCGCCGACTGAAAGCCTGTTGATTGAAATGCGCTGGCTTGAGCCGAGTCATGATCCCCGCCTCTTCGGTCGGGGAAAAGAAATCCGGATAGAGCGACCGCTCGTTCTTCCCGCACTCCGGCTTCCCGCCGAACCTTGCGATCTGCTCACGCGCATAGGAAAAATCCAGGCACAGCAATACGGCCGGCGCGTTGACACGTGGGTTGAAGCGCTGAGGCCCAATCACTTCGAAGCCCAGCATCCGACGGTAGTAGGACACGTGGCGCGGATTGACTTCGATCAGCAGATTATCGGCATCCATAACGCGGTGGGCATAGATGTAAGCCGAATGGAATAAAGATGCCAAGACCCGGCGAGACCGCACCGCGTTGTCCATCGCCAAAGTGGTGAATTCGCAAATTGCATGCCCTGCATCTCGCAAAGAATTGGCCTGCTCCGCGAACAAGGCGTCGACGTGCAATCCGTCCGGGGAATCGAATCCCACGGTGATGGTGCCTACCGTGGATTCGTGTTCGCTTGCAACCAATGTGACTCTGGAAGGCTGTGGGTCATCAGGGAGCGGCTTGCTGGGATATCCGCGCGAGGCGTACATCCGGTTGATCAGAATGCTGGCCGAACTGCGCTGGCCCGAGGAGTCTGCGCTGCGAATATTGAAAAGTCTCTGGCTGATTTCACAGCGATGCAGGTCCTCACTTTGCGAAGGGCTTTGGAGCATCGAGTGCAGGGCGCGATGCACTTCGGGAGACAGACCGATCGTCGAATTGCTTAGCACGAGAAAGCCCTCAATGAGGTTGAGGTAATCGGCGGACCGATGAACGGAATCGCCGGGGTGGGCTATTCAAACCAGGCATCATTTAAACGGAATTTTCACACGCTTGGTGGGAATTCAAGCAAGCATTGGTAACAGACGGCGGCGAAGGGTCGGGACCAGTCACCGGATTCGGATGGAGTCCCAAGCAAGTCCTGACAGCACCCGATTGCCCGACAGGCTGCTCGTGAGGCACGATGCGCTTGGATGCCTTTTGCTGGCATTTCAACCACAACGACTCATCGACAGGACAAGAACATGATCAAGGTCAGCGTCTTCTACGCCAACACCCCTGGCAGCCATTTCGACCACGGCTACTACTGCAAGACGCACATGCCCATGGTGGCCAGGCTGATGGGTAGCCACCTCAAGTCGTACTCGGTCGACAAGGGCATCGCCGGCGGAGCGCCGGACAGCCCGGCGACGTACATCGCGGCGGGACATCTGCTGTGCGAATCCGTCGAGGCGTTTCAAGCCGGTTTCGGCCCTCACGCCGCCGAAATCCTCGGCGACATCCCGAACTACACCGACCTGAGTCCGATCATCCAGATCAGTGACGTACTGATCGGCTGAACTGGCTCGAGGGACCGTTGCACCATAACCGTCCCTCGGCCGGCGGCATCGACATCAAGGATGCCGCCCGCTCGGGATTCGGGTCAGAAAAGCTTGCCCAGAGCCAGCGCGATCATGCTGAGCAGCACGCTGCTGCCGATCGGGAGGAAGAACTCCCTGCCGAAAAGCCGGAACCTGAAATCCCCGGGCAATTTACCCAGGCCGATCCGTTCAAGCCAGCGGTGCAGTCCACCGAAGATCATCAGGATCAGGAAGATCGCGATCAGCCAGCGAATCACGTTGGCTCCCCGCACTCGCGCACGATCCCCAGCCCTTGGCAGCCAAGGGCATGGCCATGGCGCCCTTCACAGCGTGTGTGTGCGATCGCCATGAGCGAATCCGATCGGTGAAGTGGTGAAGGCGGGATCGCACCGCCTGGCGAAGCCGATGACCTTGAACAGTTCGCCCATCTCGTGCTCGGTCAGCAGTTTCTGAGCGTTGGCTATGGTGCGGATGTCGGCGCCCTCGAGCAGGTCGAGCAGGCCGCAGTTCATCAGGAAGCGGGCCTGGCTGGTGTAGCCCAGCACGTCGAGACCGGCCGCCTGCCCGGCGATGGCGATCCCCGTGAAGTTGACGTGCGCGGTGATGTCCTTGGCTGCAACATCGGCCAGCGGATCGGCGTCAGCGCGATGGGCGCGATGGCACATGAGCGTTCCGCCGCTGCGCTGCGGGTGGTAGTACTCGGATGCGGGAAAACCATAGTCGATGAAGAATGCCGCGCCGCGTTCCAGGCGGTCGCCCAGGGTGGCGATGAAAGCCTCCGCCTGCGGGTGGATCTCGGTGACCGTGCCAGGCGCGAAGACCATGCCGGCTTCGTCGACCGGCGGCCGCAACGCGGTTTCGCGGTCGGCCCAGATCCACGGCGATGAACCTGAAGGCCTGTCATCGGTCGCCTCGCGGGCATCACCCACCGCCACCCCGCGCTCGAGCCAGCGCTGCCCATCGAAGTGCAGCAACTGCACGGGCATGGCATCGAGCACCTCGTTGCCGACGATCACGCCTTGCATCGTCTCGGGGAGCGCATCGACCCAGCGCACGCGGTCGAGATGCAGGTGCAGCACCTCGCGCTGCCTGTCACGCAACGCTCCCGACAAGTCGACGATGGTGTATCGCCCGACCCGCGCACCGAGCGAGTCGAGCAACTGGCGCGCGAGCACGCCCGAGCCGGCTCCGAACTCCCAGAGTTCATCGGTGCCGCTGGCGTCGAGCGCCTGCCGGACCTGCTGCGCCAGCGCCTGGCCGAACAACGGAGACAGTTCAGGTGCGGTCACGAAATCGCTTCCCGACGAGGGCAGCGTGCCGAACTGGCGATCTCCGCGGGCGTAGTAGCCGAGGCCGGGTGCATAAAGCGCAAGCGCCATGTAGCGATCGAATGGCAACCAGCCGCCCTGGCGAACCAGAACCTCTCGGATCAGCGGGATGATCGCTGCGCTGGGCGAATCGGGGGGCGCCGATACACTTGACGGCTGTTCGTTGGGCATCGCCCGGATTGTAGAAACCATGTCCGATCGTTCGCCCCCGGTATCGCGCGAATCGCACCCCGGGACCCGCCCGGTCGCACTGGTCACCGGTTCGGCGCGTCGGCTGGGCCGCGAGATCGCACTCGATCTTGCAGCGCACGGTTTCGATATCGCGGTGCACTATCGTGGGGAAGCCCGGGAGGCGCTCGAAACGGTGTCCGAATTGCTGTCACTGGGTGCCGGGGCGCACGCGTTTCACGCCGACCTGTCCATCGAATCCGCCTGTCGCGAGTTGCTGCCGCAGGTCGTCGCGCATTTCGGTCGGGTCGACGCGGTCATCAACAACGCAGCGATGTTCGAGTACGACACGCCAGCCACCTTCAGCCACGCGGCGATGGACCTGCACTGGAAGGCGAACACCGCACCAGCGGTGCTGCTGGCACAGGCGCTGCACGATCACCACCGGGACCATCTCGCCGCGATTGACCCGCCCGCCTGCGTTGTCAACCTGATCGATCAGAAGCTCTGGAATCCGAATCCCGACTATTTCTCGTACACCTTGTCGAAGGCGGCACTCGAGGCCGCGACGGTGATGCTGGCACAGGCGCTGGCACCGCGGGTGCGGGTATGCGGTGTCGCCCCCGGCGTGACGATGGTGTCGGGCACGATGACTCACGCCGAGTTCGAGCAGGCCCACCAGCTGACGCCCCTGAAGCGCTCCTCGACTCCGGCGGACATCGCTCGGACGGTGCGTTTCCTGATCGACAGCCCGGCGATCACCGGCACGACGCTGCTGGTCGATGGAGGCCAGCATCTGCAAGGCCAGCCGCGCGACGTGATGTTCCTCGCGCAACCGACAGCCCCCGCTGAATCGCCATGACGCATCCGCTGCTGCACCCGACCCTCGCCGATTGCCGCCGGCTGTTCCTGCGCAACCACTGCGTCTCCGTCGCCATCGGCGCGCATGCGTTCGAGAAGCAGGCTCCGCAGCGGGTGCTGTTCAACGTCGAGCTGTATGTGCCGCTGTCGTTGTCGACGCCTGCAAACGACGCGCTTGGCGAAGTGGTCGACTACGATTTCATCCGCAACGTCATCGCCGAGCGGGTGGCGCGTGGCCACATCGAGTTGCAGGAAACCTTGTGCGACGACCTGCTGGCGGCCATGCTGGCGCATCCTCACGTCAAGGCCGCCCTGGTTTCGACCGAGAAGCCCGACGTGTATCCAGACTGCGAGTCGGTCGGCTGCCAGGTGTTCGGCCTGAAAGCCGAAGTGCAGTGACGAACGCAGCCGTCTGTTCGAAGGAACCTTCATGAGTGCCGTACTCACCGACTCCCCTCCAGAGATCCACACGCCCGCCGATGCGAAGGCCGCGAACGAGATCAACAAGCTCAGCAAGCGGCTGCACCGCTTGACAGGTCAGGCCATCGTCGACTTCAACATGATCGAGGAAGGCGACCGCGTGATGGTCTGCGTGTCGGGCGGCAAGGACAGCTACTCGCTGCTGGACATCCTGCTCAACTTGCAGAAGCGCGCACCGATCCGTTTCGAGCTCATTGCCGTCAACCTCGACCAGAAGCAGCCCGGATTCCCCGAGCATGTGCTTCCCGAACACCTGTCCAGGGTGGGCGTGCCCTTCCACATCGAGAACCAGGACACCTATTCGATCGTGAAGCGCGTGATCCCCGAGGGAAAGACGACTTGCGGGCTGTGCTCGCGGCTGCGGCGCGGCATCCTGTATCGGGTGGCCGGCGAACTGGGCGCGACGAAGATCGCGCTCGGCCACCACCGCGACGACATCGTGCAGACGCTGTTCATGAACATGTTCTTCGGCAGCAAGATGAAGGGCATGCCACCCAAGCTGGTCAGTGACGACGGAAGGAACGTGGTGATCCGCCCGCTGGCGTACGTGGCCGAAACCGACCTGGAACGCTGGGCTGAGCATCGGCAGTTTCCGATCATTCCGTGCTCGCTGTGCGGCAGCCAGGACAACCTGCAGCGGGTGCAGATCAAGCAGATGCTGCGCGACTGGGACAAGCGCTTCCCGGGCCGTGTCGAGAATGTCTTCAGCGCGATGCAACACATCGTGCCGTCGCACATGGCGGATCGGAACCTGTTCCCTTTCGCACAGCTCCAAGCGAGTGGTATTGCCGATGTGAATGGCGACCGTGCGTTCGATGACGATGAGGATTGCGGCTCCGTTTCCGCCACAGGCACCGATGCGGTGGTCACCCTGCAGAGGCGCGCCGAATCCTGAGGAGGAGTTCCGTGATGCGCCGTTTCTGCGGGATCGCGATCGCCTGGATCGCCGTTTCAGCCCTGGCCGGATGCGCCAGCAACACGCTGAGCAGCGAGGTGTCGACCTTCGGTGGCTGGCCCGCCGATCGCCAGCCCGACACCTACGCGTTCGAGCGGCTGCCATCCCAGCAGATCGCACCTGAGGCCCAGCAACGGCTCGAGGACGCCGCACGTGGCGCACTCGAAAGCGCGGGATTCAGGCCGGCCGACGATGCAGGCACCGCCGATGTCACGGTCCAGCTGGCAGCGCGCGCCGACGCGATGGTCCGGTCCGCTCTGGACGATCCCCTGTGGAACAGCGGCGGTCTTTACCGGTCGCGGCTGGAGTACGCAACATTCGGCGGCTTCAGCGGTGGCTTCGGATTCGGCCACGGTTTCGCCATCGGCTTCGACGAAGGCATGCATCGTTACGCACGCGAAGTGACCGTCCTGATCCGTGACCGCAAGTCGGGTACGGCCCTTTACGAAACACGGGCCACCAGCGACGGGCTGCTGCCCCTGACGCCTGCGCTGCTGCGTGCCATGTTCCAGGCTGCGCTGCGTCCGTTCCCGACCCGCGAACCCCAGGCGATCAGGGTCACGACACCGCTGACGCGCTGAGCCGCGTCAGGGCGCCGCTCTGGCTGCCAGCCACCGGGCATCGTCCTCCCAATCCTTGAGCTGGTCGGCCGCCCTGGCACGCTGTTCGGGCGTGGACATGTTGTGCACCTGCGCGGCGAATGCGCAGTTGAACTTCACCAGTCGCTGCTGGTAATCGCGGTACTCCTCGTTCGGCGACACGCGCGAGCGCTGCACCAGCACCCGCAACGCAACCATCGCCTGTTCGACCGTGGCCTGATCGCCGCTCAGCCGGGTGAGCGTCTGCAGCGTGTCCTGCTGCCTCCGCCTGCGCTCGGCCAGCCAACGCTGAGGGTCGAAGGGCGTCTGCAGCGCCAGAGCGGCAATGCGCTCGCGCTGGGCACCGCTCATGCGTCCGTAGATCATCTCGATGCGGTCGAGCGCGCGGTTGAACTGCACCTTGACACGTGCTTCGGGACGGTCCTGGAGGTAGTCCTCGGCGAGCGTCTCGTTGTTTTCGGCGTACTTGTGCTCCAGATGCGCGACCTGCGCCGGCGACAGGTGCCGCATCACGTCGGCCAGCCCGGGCAACGCTCGCTCGAAGGCGGCGTCGAAGCGCACATTGAGCTCATCGAACCAGCGGCAGGCCTGCTCGGCGGTCGCGGGACCCGAGACCTCGGCACGCGCACGCGACAGCAAGGTCGCGTACTGCGGCAGTTCGGTGCGCCGATGCCAGGAAAACCAGTCGACCAGGGCCTCTTTCGCTCGCAACGACTGCGGCTCGCTGAAGTCGACATACCCGTCGAGCCACCAGTAGGTGATGTCGGGCGCCTGGTTGTAGGCCAGGCGCACCGCACTGCAGCCAGTCAGCCACGCCAGGGCGCACAGCGTGATCACCAGCCTCAGCGCGGCCCATCGCCGAGAACGAGGGACGTGCGTAACCCCGCCGATAATTGCGTCCGACACACCAGGTGCATTCGAGGCAGGGGAACAGGACATGGCGTTGGACATCGTGATCATGGCGGCAGGCAAGGGCACGCGGATGAAATCGGACCGCCCCAAGGTGCTGCACGCCCTGGCGGGCCGCAGCTTGCTGGAGCACGTGCTTCTCACTGCAGTCGAAGTGGCCGCGGACCGCATCGTCGTGGTCACCGGGCACGGCGCAGAGCAGGTGGAAGCTGCCGTGAGAGCGCCACAACTGCAATTCGTTCGCCAGGCCCCGCAACTCGGCACCGGCCACGCGGTGCAGCAGGCAGCCCCCCTGCTGCACGCTGAAGGCATCACGCTCATTCTCAACGGAGACACGCCACTGATCGAGGCGGCGACCCTGCGCGCCCTGATCGAAGCCTGCGCAGGCGAGCGGCTGGCCCTGCTGACGGTACATCTGGCCGATCCCACGGGCTACGGCCGCATCCTGAGACACACCGATGGTTCCGGAGCGACGCGGGTCCAGGCAATCGTCGAGCACAAGGACGCCAGCGCCGAGCAGCGTGCGATCACCGAGGTCTACACCGGCGCGATGGCGGTGCCGACCGCGCAGCTGCGGCGCTGGCTGGCACGGCTCGACAACAGCAATGCGCAAGGGGAGTACTACCTGACGGACGTCGTTGCGTTCGCCGTGGCCGACGGCGTGCCGGTGGTCGCCGCGCAGCCGCGACGCGCGTCCGAGGTGCTGGGCGTGAACAGCCCCCAGCAGCTCGCCGAACTCGAACGCCTGTGCCAGCGCGATCAGGCCGATGCACTGATGATTGCCGGGGTGCGGCTCGCTGACCCGGCACGGATCGACGTCCGAGGCAGCCTGCAATGCGGCACCGACGTGGCCATCGACGTCAACTGCGTCTTCGAGGGCACGGTCAGCCTGGGCAACAGGGTGCAGATCGGCGCGAACTGCGTGATCCGCAACGCGGAGATTGCCGAAGATGCGGTCATCCATCCGTTCACGCACATCGACGGCGACACACTGGGTGTCACCGTCGGACGCGGCGCACTGGTCGGTCCGTTTGCCCGCCTGCGCCCCGGCGCAGTGCTGGGTGCGGCGGTACACATCGGCAACTTCGTCGAGGTGAAGAACTCGACGCTGGCCGAAGGCTCGAAGGCCAATCACCTGGCTTATCTGGGCGACGCGACGGTGGGCGCACGCGTCAATTTCGGCGCCGGCAGCATCACCGCCAATTACGACGGGGCCAACAAGCACCGCACCGAGATCGCGGACGACGTGCAGATCGGCAGCAACTGCGTGCTGGTGGCCCCGTTGACGGTCGGTGCCGGAGCCACGATCGGCGCAGGCTCGACGATCACGCAGGATGCGCCAGCTGGACAACTGACGCTGGCGAGAAGCAGGCAGCAGTCGACCGCATTCTGGAAACGGCCGGTCAAGCGCGGCTGAGCACGAAGACCGGCGGCTCGCCAGGCGCATCGCCTCGCACCACCATCGTCGCGAGGCCGGGCCGGTCGGCTTCGATCAGCGCCGCCAGGACACCCAGGTCGCGCCCGCCGGCGGGCAGCGGGACGCGAGGAAGCATCCAGTCGTGGCGAGGCACGACGTGCCACACCGGCTGATCCGAGCCGAGCAGTTCGCCGAGCCGATCGTGCTCGATCCAGAGGCCCTGGAGATGCGCGGGATGCAGTCCCGGCGTGCGGGGCACCGGCCTGTCGTGGCGGTAGAAAAGGCGGCCTCGCGTGCAGGCGGCAGGCGTCCAGTGCTCGTTGTCCCAGGGCGGCGGCGGCAGGTGGCTCAACTGACGCTCGAACATCTTGCGCAGCTTGGTGTCGAAGGTCTCGGCCCGATCGGGGCCGATGAAGTCGGCAGCGCTGGCCTGCAGGCCGGTCGCGGTGCACAGGAAGAACTTCACCGCAAGCTCCCAGTGCCACGGCCGGCCGGAACGGTCGTGCAACAGGAAATCGATTTCACCGACCGTGGTGCAGTCACCCTTCGGCGAAACACGCCGCAGCGGGATGTTCGCGGCCACCAGCCGATGCGTCGGACCATGGCGCAGGAAGAACTCCATCAGCCGTTCGGCACGCCGCCCCAGACGCGGCGAAGGTGCGCGCGGCTGATCGGTTGGGCTGCTGCCGTCGGATCCTGACCGATTCATTGGGTGGACAAAGTCGAACAGCGCAGCGGGATCGCGCTCGATCACATCGAGCCATCCGGAGATCGTCTGACGCTCGGCAGCGCTGAACTGCTGCACCGCGGCCGCATGTGCGCCGGGCGCGCTGTCGAGCAACGGGGGCGAAAGCAGCAGCCAGCGCAACTCGCGCGCTGTCTGAGCGGCAGGGTCAGTCACCGACCGCGCCGTGCACCGGCGCGCGGGCGCCAGCCTCGACGGTGTCGAGTGCCAGGCACAGGTCCTCCCAGGCGCGGGCTTTCTCCGGCAGGTTGCGCAGCAGATAGGCCGGGTGGTACGTGACCACCAGCGGCACACCCTGGTAAAGGTGCACACGCCCGCGCAACTGGCCGACAGGCGCCGAACTGCGCAGCAGGCTCTGCACCGCGAAACGTCCCATCGCGAGGATGATCCTGGGCTGCACCAGTTCGATCTGACGGATCAGGAAACCTTC
>ENA-UOWO01002695-UOWO01002695.1-activated-sludge-metagenome-genome-assembly--contig:-NODE-2695-length-21691-cov-13.036190_pt1 | contig 21691 bp, 17 predicted proteins | sample MGYA00238148_ERZ761564 | MGnify/ENA primary metagenome ERZ761564 (study PRJEB28885, sample SAMN05720194) | activated sludge metagenome | isolation source: Anaerobic digester | place: USA... | reverse complement strand
CGACCTGGGAGACGCCGGAGCTTTGTTCGGAGCTGGCGGCACTGATTTCTCCCATGAGGTCGGTGACCCGGCGGATACTGCTGACGACTTCGGTCATGGTGACACCGGCCTGATCGACCAGGGCGGAGCCTTGTTCGACCCGCTCCACACTAGCGTTAATGAGGGTTTTGATTTCCTTGGCGGCTTCGGCGCTGCGACCGGCCAGACTGCGCACTTCAGACGCCACCACGGCAAAGCCACGACCCTGTTCGCCGGCACGGGCGGCTTCGACTGCGGCGTTCAGGGCCAGGATGTTGGTCTGGAAGGCGATGCCGTCGATGACGCTGATGATGTCGGCAATCTTTCTGGAGCTGTCGTTGATGCCTTTCATGGTCTCCACGACCTGACCCACCACTTCTCCGCCTTTGACGGCTACGGTACTGGCGCTCATGGCCAGCTGGTTGGCCTGGCGCGCGCTGTCGGCGTTTTGTTTGACGGTAGCGCTGAGTTCTTCCATGGAGGCAGCTGTTTCTTCGAGTGCGCTGGCTTGTTGTTCGGTGCGGGCAGAGAGGTCGTGGTTGCCCTGGGCAATCTCGGCGCTAGCCGTGGAGACGCCTTCAGAGCCCAGTCGAACATCACCCACGATACGCGCAAGGTTGTCTTTCATGTCCGACAGGGCGCGCAGCAATTGCCCAGTCTCGTCGTGGCCTGAGACCTCCAGGCGAGCAGACAAATCGCCTTGCCGAATGGATTCGGCTGAAGCTACTGCGCGCTGCAGGGGCACGGTGATCGAACGGGTGGCCAACCAGGCGAACAGCAGGCCCAGCACGGCAGCCAGAATGGCACCGCTACCAATGATCATCTGGCTGGTACGCGCAATCGACGCAGCCAGGGTCTGGCTCTGCGCAAGCCGTTCGTTCATGTTTTTCTCAAGGTTATCCATGGCCTTGAGATAGTCTTGCGCCAAAGGCTTCAAGCTGCGGTCAGCATCCGCAGAAACGTTGTCACCAGCGAGCTTGCGTTTCAACAATTCAGCACGCGGGCCACTGTAGAGTTCACGCTTTTTGGCAATGTCGGCCATCAACTCCTTGCCCTTTTCGTCCTGAATCAGTGTCACCATGCGTTTCTGGGATTCACTGATGGATTTGGATGTCTCGCTCATGTCTTTCTGAAGAACGGCGACTTCTGCCAAATCAGCGGCGTGCAGTGCAGCCGATGTGCGGACCCAGTTCAGGTTGATATTGGCAGTCCAGCTTTGGGCCAGGGAGTTGCGCTCCAGCTCTATTGTGGCCAGATCTTCACTGGCGACTTTTAGGGTATTTAGGCGCCAGATGGCCATGCCGCTGATGAGCGCTGTGATGACCAGCACCAACCCGAATGCCAGACCCAGGCGGGCCCCAATTTTGAGATTTTGTAAAACGTTCACGGCAGCTCCTTAGGCCACAATCAGCCCTATCAGCACTTTACTGAGGGGCCGATTGCTTGACGCGACGAAAAGCGCCGTTTAACCGGGTCTATTTCTTGAGGTTAAGCACTTTAGCCACCGGGTGGTGGCGCAGCCGGAACGCGTCCGGCATGCCTGAACCCAGTAGCGGACGCAGGTACAACCGGAAGGCATCGGTCACATCGGTGCCGCTGGCGGTGATGAATTCGTCCTCCATCACACGCGTTTTGCCCGCCACGGCTTCCAGCGGCAGCAGCTCGTAATCCACCGAATAGAACCCCGTGCGTTTGATGGCGACGGAACCATCGCGTTGACCCCACATGGCAAACTGCACGGCTTTTTCGCCCACCTCGCGCGCTTCGCGCTGGTCTACATCCGACACGCAGCCGATGAACGAGCGTTGCAGGTAGCCAAAGGTATCACCCCGCACGCGTTTGATGCCGAGTTTGGACTTGATCTCTTCACACAGCAAATCGGCCAGCGCGCCCGTGCCGGACAGCTGCACGTTGCCATGCGCGTCGTGCTCCAGCTCCTTGGCGAGCAGACTCAGCACCGGCGTGCCGCTGGCATCGTGAATGCCCTCTGATACGGCTATCACACATCGGCCATAGCGCTCATAGGTGGCTTTCACATCAGCCAGGAATGTTTCCAGCACAAAGGTACGCTCGGGCAGGTAGATCAGGTGGGGGCCGTCTTCCGGAAACTTTTTGCCCAGAGCCGATGCTGCTGTCAAAAAACCTGCGTGGCGCCCCATCACCACGCCCACATAGACGCCAGGCAGGGCCGCGTTGTCCAGATTAGCGCCTGCAAAAGCCTGCGCCACAAAACGCGCCGCGGACGGAAAGCCCGGCGTGTGGTCATTGCCGACCAGATCGTTGTCAATTGTCTTGGGAATGTGGATGCTGCGCAGTGGGTAACCCGCTTTTTGCGCCTCCAGGCTCACGATGCGCACCGTGTCTGAAGAATCATTGCCGCCAATGTAGAAAAAATGCTCGATCTGGTGTGCCTGCAGCACCTTGAAGATCTCTTTGCAATAGGCCACATCGGGCTTGTCGCGCGTAGAGCCCAGAGCGCTGGACGGCGTGTTGGCCACAAGCTCCAGGTTATGGCTGGTCTCCTGTGTGAGGTCCAGAAAGTCTTCATTCACGATGCCGCGCACACCATGGCGCGCGCCGTAAATGTGCTCGACCTGCGTGAAACGACGCGCTTCCAGCGCCACGCCCACCAGCGACTGGTTGATGACGGCGGTGGGGCCGCCGCCCTGGGCGACAAGAATTTTTCCGGATGCCATTCACTATCTCCTGGTTGGGGGGCGGTCAGCAAACCAAGCTGAGCCATGCAGTGGGATTGTGCCTTTGATGCGACCCGCCTGTCACGCCAACATCCTACAATCCAGCCATGTGCTACTCACCGGTGTTCTATCTCTACTACTGTGCATTGACCAGTTACGGCTGAGGCTTGATCGGGTTTTGTTTTGGCATGCGCGCATGCCAGCTTCCTTTCAATCTGCATCACCGTGGAGAACACCATGCAAAACTTCATTTTTCTGGCACTGGCCATTGCGGCCGAGATCGTCGCCACTTCTTCGCTTAAAACGTCCTACGGCTTCACGCGGCTGTGGCCTTCCATGCTGACCATCGTGGCCTACGGGGTGGCGTTTTACCTGCTTTCCCAAACCCTCAAACGCATGGAAATTGGCGTGGTCTACGCCATCTGGTCTGGCGCCGGCACTGCGGCGATGGCGCTGGTGGGCTACTGGTTTTTTCAGGAAAGCATGAGCGCCATGAAGGCGTTATCGATCACCCTGATCGTGCTGGGTGTCATCGGGCTCAATCTGGGAGACGTGGTCACGGGCGGTAGGATGTAGGGCACAACCCGCTATATCCCCCAATGACCGACATCCTGACCGTCACCATGAACCCAGCGCTGGACGTTTCCACGTCCACCGACAGGGTCATGGATACCCACAAGCTGCGCTGTACCGTCGCCAACCAGCATCCCGGCGGCGGTGGCATCAACGTGGCCCGCGTGTTGCACCGGCTGGGCGGCGACTGCCTGGCGCTGTTCCCGGCGGGCGGTGTCACCGGGCAGCTGTTGCGGCAATTGCTGGACGAGGAGCGGGTGCCCAGCCATTGCATTGACATTGGCGGGGAGACACGCGAGAGTTTTTCGGTGCATGAAACGTCCACCGGGCGTGACTTTCGCTTTGTGCTGCCGGGGCCTGATGTGGCGCAAACGGAGTGGGCAGCTTGCCTGGCTTACGTGCGTGCGTTAGGAAAGTCCGCCAAACCACCGCGTTATCTGGTGGTCAGCGGCAGCCTGCCGCCCGGTGTGCCGACCGACTTTTGCGCACAACTCGCCCACGCCGCTCGCGCCGGTGGGTCCCGAGTGGTAGTGGACACCTCAGGCCCGGCGCTGGCCGCAGCTCTGGCGGCGGGCGTGTACCTGGTGAAACCCAGCCTGCGTGAGTTGCGTGACCTGACGGGCCGCCCCCTCACCACGCAAACCGAGTGGCGCGAGGCGGCACAGCAGCTGATCCATGACCGCCACGCACAGGTAGTGGCGCTCTCACTGGGCGAAGACGGCGCACTGCTGGTCACCGCCGATCAGGCGTTGCGAGCCAAAGGCGTATCGGTCAAAGTGGCCAGCTCCATTGGCGCGGGCGACAGTTTTGTGGCGGGTTTGATCTGGGCCTTGAGCCGCAACGATGATGTGGAGCAGGCGTTTCGCTACGGCATGGCCGCTGGCGCCGCCGCGTTACTGAGCGCCGGCACCGCGCTGTGCCAGCCTGCTGATGTAGAACGTTTGCACCATGAGGTGACTGTTGCCCGGGTCTGAGCTAGCACCCGGGATCAAAGGTGAATGCTATAAGTATAATAGCTACTCACCTATATTACACGAGGGCTAAGTGCCAATTCGGCATTTTAAATCCGCGTTTTCCATTGCTTCAATCGAAACCATGAACCACTCGCTGCATCTCGGCGCGCTGTCTCTCACACTGGGCTTACTGCTGACGGGCTGTGCCACTGGCGTCAAAACCAGCGACGACAAGCCCACACCCACCATTGCGTTCCAGAACCTGGCGCTGAACCCGGGCAATGGCGGCCAGCTGGTAGACGGCGCTGCGCTCAAGCCCGGTGACATCATCCTCACCGCCGACAACGGGTTGAAATCGTCCGGCATCCGCCTCGCGACGCTGTCGCCGGTCAGCCATGCAGCGGTCTATCTGGGCGACAGTCAGGTGGTGGAGGCTGTTGGAGAAGGCATTCGCCGACGCACGGTAGCCGATCTGTTGGCTGAGGAGGTGACCGTGGTAGCTTTTCGCCATCCTGCCATCACGGCCGAGCACATCAACAAGATGAATGCATTTGCCACCCGGCACGTGGGGCAGAAATACAACTACGTGGGCATCATGCTGCAGGCGCCGTTCACAATTGAGCGGCGGGCCTGCGAGCTACCGCTGGTGCCGTCTCTGGTGCGCGACTTCTGCATCCGCGGCGTGGCCGCCGTGCAGCTTGGACTGGGACGCAACGACCAGTTCTTCTGCTCGCAGTTTGTGCTGGAGGCCTACCGCAGCGCGGGTCTGCCGCTGACCGATGCCGACCCGCGCCTGATCAACCCCGGCGACCTGCTGCACATGCGCGAGGGCGATATTCCTTCGGTGCGGATCCATCAGGCACTGCAGTATGTGGGGCATCTGAAGTCCCCGCCACCGCAGGTTGTGGCTGCCAACAGCAGCGGTTCGGTCAAGCCTTGAGGGCAGCTGTTCCACACCCGTGGCAGAACTTGGAGAAAGCACTTTTGCGGGTGTTGCATTGTCCGCAGTGGTCATGCAAACCAATGCCGCAGTGGGGGCAGAAGTCGTTTTTGGCATCCTTCAATTCCACCGTGCGCTCACAGCCCGGGCATAAGCCCTTGGCCAGACGGGCGAGCGCGGTGTCGTAACTGAGTTCCTCACGGCGCTGCGCATCGGGTAATTGCTCGGTCAGTTTTTGCCGCTCCAGATAGCCGTTGAGGGCCAAAATGGCATATCGTCCCACCAGTGCGGTGATGCCAATACCAACGATGTAGCGAACGTAACCGCCGTAGCTGGGCAAATACGGTACCAGCTCCACAAAGAACGCAAACAGTGCAAAGAAGATGAACCCCCACACGAACGGCCAGTAGGTGCCTTTGCGCTTTTTTACAAACAGCCAGCCCGCCAACGCCAGCAGTGGCAAGGTGAGCATCAGGCGGTACAGAAACACACGCAGCTCCTGCGCGCGCCCGGCCTTGTGCCAGGCTACTTGCGCGGTGTTTTCAAAGTCTTGCAACTGCGTGTTGGCGCGGCTCTCCGTCTGGCTGGCGTTAAGGGCTGCTTGCTGTTGCGCTTCGACCCGCGTGAGAGCGTCCCTCTCGGTCTTGCGCAAAGCGTCCAGCTGCTCTGTGCGCTGGATGAGCTCGGTGTCCTGGTCCACACGCGCCGTGGCGCGACGGGTGGCGAGCCAATTGCTGAAGGTTTCGCGCGCGGCCTGGTTGTCAGCCTGCGCCACCTTGAGCTGGAGCTGGGCCTGCTCCAGCGTCTCCTGCGCGTCCTTGCCAGCGCGCTGTGCTTCCTTGATGGTCTGGCGAAGTTTCGGTGTGGCAACCGGGTCCATGAAGTCGTCCAGTGTCTGGCGCTGCTCCACTTTGGGCAGGTCGCCCACGATGGTGCCGCCCAGACCGATCAGGAAACTGGCAAACACAAACGCCACTAGCCACAGGCCGCGACGAAACCACTTTTCTGAAAAACGTAGAGCTTTGCTCATGAGTACCTCCAGGATTGAACACAGGTTTTTTGGCTTGCCGTTCAGCCGCCCACGTGCATGGTGAACAACGCACCGTTGGACAGCTTGCACTGGCCACTGCCCAGCGTGACCGAGTTCATCTGGTAGCGGCAATTGATGTAGCTGCCGCGGTTGCCTGCGCCATTGGCCACGCCTTCACGCGACGCACCCACGGCGCGGGTGGCTTCGCCCGTAAAGTTTTCACCATTGATGGCTGTACTGAAGGTGCCACGACCATTCAGGTCGTTAGTCACCAGGGCGCTGACCATGCCGTATGACGCGGCCAGATCATTGGCCGGGTAGAGACGTGCGGAAAAGGTCACTGGCGCAACGGGCTGTGGCGCCGGGGCATAAACGATAGGACCGGGGTTGTTAGTGGGTTGCATCGGCACGACGTAGCAGCCGGTCAATAGTGCCGCGGCACCTGCCATAGCGCCGATAAGGGTTGTAACGCGCGCAAAGCGCTGGACACGGGTAAAAGAGAGGGTCAGGGATTTCATAAAGGTTCCAGATTGCCCAAGCAAATGCTTGTGGAGGCAGTTTGTCTGGCGCGCCTAAAATAGTCTCTATATTCGATACAAGTAGCCTCCCATAAGACATTGAGTATCGAAATATTGAACTATTGACCCGTTCTATGCGTGCTCAAGGTGGCGTCTGAAGCACCTGAGTGATGGCCGTGTTGAATGCAGCAACGTCTTCGATTTGGGGAATGTGTCCCACGCCCGCCAGCACCGTGAGCCGGGCGCTCGGCATCAGGGCTTGAAGTACATGGGCCTGCGCTAGTGGTGTGATGGTGTCTTTTTCACCCCAGACGAGCGACACGGGCATCGCCAGTTTTTTGAAGTTGTCCGCCTGCACGCTCGCAGGTAACTCACAACCCGCAGCAAACTGATATGCCCAGTCGCCAAGGCCCGCGCTGAAATCCTGGTTGGCGAATGGCAGTTGGTAGATGGCTGTGCGTTCGGCCGTCACCACCTCTTTGCGGGCCACAAATTGGCTCAGAAGATATTGACTGAAACGGGGCTCGGTGGCTACAACCGCCATCAGGGTGGTGCGTAAAGGGCGCCAACCCAGCAGGACCTGAACGACTAACGGTGGCTTGCACGAAGGCTGCCCGCTGGACCGCAGGCCAATGGCCGCGTCCACCAGCACCAGATGCGCAACGCGACTGCTATCTAGCATGACTGCTTCGGCAGCGGGTCCGCCACCGAAGGAGTGTCCCAGCAACGTCACGGGTTTGTCACCCAGTTGCGCGGCTACCGCGAGAATGCGTTTAGCCTGCGCCCAGCGGCTGTAGTCACCACTGTTGGGGAGTGAGCTGTAGCCAAAGGGTGGTAGGTCCATCGCGACAACGCGAAAACCTGCAGCCGCCATCGCCTCGACATTGCTGACCCAGGTGCCGGTCCACGCTCCGGTGCCATGCACCAGGAGGAGCGGTTTGCCGTCTGCGGGCCCCCACTCCTGCAGGTGAACATCAACATCATCAGCGTGAACCCAGCGACCACCTGCCGCTGCAGCGCCTGCGCGCGGCTGCGTTTCAGCGTCTGCCATACGAACGCGGGCGTAACCCAGCCACCCTGCAATGCCAACCGCCAGCAAGAGTAACAAAATCGCCAGCGTCGAAGCCAGAAGCCTGAATATGGCCGCCAGCCAGCTGCGTTGTGATGTCTTGCGATTAGTAATCAAAAAGATGCTCCACTTGTACGCCGGAAGTTGACCACTCCCGCAGCGCTGCCCCCAGTTGTGGCACTTTAGCCGTTGCAACGATGCGTTTGCGCCCGGGCTGGGTCAGGATGGGTTGCTCCAGCAGGACCTTCTCGATGCCCCGCGTGGGCTGCCACGCGGTATCGCCTATCAGGCTCACCAGCATGATCGAACGGTTACCTGCGATCTCGCTGAAATTGATGTTCTTGGCAGCCAGCGCCTGGGCATAAACCATGAATGCCTCGTACCGTGGCACCGTGATGAGTGCGGCGCCGTCGGGCAAGGTTTTCAGAACTTTCAGCTCGGGCAGTTTGGGATCGGCTTCGGGCGGGGGTCGCACCACCATCGCCGTCACCAGAAGGGGCGTTTCGTAAATCGACTGGGTTGCCAGCTTGATGAGCTGCGCATAGACAGTCTTGATGCCGTATTCGGTGGTCAGTGCAAAACGGCGCTCCCATTTACGGATCATGTTGGGTCCGGTCATGGGTACATCGGTCCACAGCGCTTTCAGCTGGCGCCAGAAATCGTATTCATACCAGGGCAGCACACGAATAACGTCCACGTAGTCTTGGGCCACCGTGGCCGCGTGGATATCCTCCGGCGTGCGCGCACTGGCCGTGGCCTGGCTCAGGCGGCCAATCAGGCCCTCGTATACCGACTTCAGCGTGTACTCCAGCGTCGTGCTGACACCGATCACCATTACCATCAGGTGGTAGCCGAGGTTAAGGTCATGACCCATGGCTTGGCTCTCGTCGAATACCGCCTTGTAACCCTGCCAGAACTGACCCACGTGGCCCAGATAGGGAAACTGGTCCGGCGGCGATTTGTCGATGAAACTGGCGTATTCCGCCGGGCTGAACACCAGAAACCACTCGGGATAGGTCAGAAAGGTTTGCTCAACACCACGCTTGTGTTCTGCAGGCGTGATCACTGGCGCGGGAACCGGTGTTTGCGCGGTCTGTGCATGCAGCGCACCGACGCAGATCGCCAGCACCGCCAGCAGACGGAGGACCCGGCTCACACTGGCTCCTTGCGGAAAGCCAGCAACACGTTGTCTGACGGATCGTGCGCCTGCAACAAGCGTAGACCGGTGTGACGCAAACCCCGTTGCCCAAGGTAGTCAATCCAGTCCTCAATGGGACGGAAAAACCGTAACTCGGCGCGGTTGGTTGCCCATGGCACGCCCAGCCCGGCGTTGAACACGGTGTGCGCCAGCGCAACAAACGTGTTCATCTCGCTGGACACCACATCGTGGTCACGCAGGATGAAAAGCCCACCAGGTTTGAGAACTCGCAAGATCGAGGCCACAAAAGCGTCCAGCTTGTCGAGCGGGCAATGATGCAGGCCGATGTAGCAAGTCACCATCTCGAAACCACCATCGGGCAGCTGTGCGGCCAGTGGCTGGTAATCAGCCATGGAAACAAAGTTGCCAATCTTGCGCAGACCGCCCCGCTCGACGATATCCACCGGCGACCAGCCCGGCTCAACATCATTGACCAGCACGACAGGCTCACCCACGTCCACCCGTTTACGCAACTCGCTGATGTAGCGGCCGGTGCTGCCAATTTCCAGATAACCCTCGATGGACTTCTTACCGTCCATCAGCTCCAACGTCTGGCGGGCCATCTCGTCCTTCTGTTTGAACAGCGAAGGAAGTGCATAAGTCAGGTCTGCATGAAACGGCTTGATATGCCGCAATTCCTTTTGCAGATGCCGATAGACAGCCTCGTCCGTTTCAAACTGGCTGCAACTGGTTTTGATCAGCGTGTGGAAGCGATCTTCAGGGTAAAGCCGGTAGATATTCTGTAGAAATCGATAGAAGGCATCGTGCCAGCGCACATCCTCAAAAACAGCCTTGAAATCAGAGGCGGGTCGGGTATATTGCATCATGACAGGTTAGGTGCGTAGTATTTGTCCCAGAGGACGTTGCGGAACCGGAAGGCCGGATCGAGCCGTCGCTTGATTGCAAACAGCTCTTTCGCCCGCGGGTAGGCAGCATGAAACTGCTCAGGGGTTGCGTGGGGCTGGTACGGCAAGTAATAACAACCGCCCACGCTGACAGCAGCATCAATCAGCTCACGCGTCCACACCGCCACACGGTTCTTGGCGTTGTCACGTGTGCGCTGTTTGTAGTACAGCACAAACGCAAAGGTGTCACCACGCGCCCAGGCCATCACCGCGCCCGGGTCAGCCTGCGCATGGCGGACTGACACATTGAGCGCGTTCACGCGGAAGCGCTGCAAAATCTCCGCCAACTTCGGCACGAATTCATCAAACTTTTCGACTGGCACAAAATACTCTTGCAGTACGTAGGTGCTGCGGGTGCGTGAGGCAGGCTCCAGCTCGGCGGCATCATAACTGGCTTCAAAGTTCCGCCAATGGACCTTGCGCCGCCAGTACAGCAGTGGGTCAATCAGATACTCACGCCGCCACTTGCCCAGTGGTGTTTCCGTGATGGCCCAGACGAAGTAGCGCTCCAGCGCGTACCCCGCGCCTCCTTGATGCAGGCGCCGGGGCTCGGTGACTGCATCGTCGGTGCGCATCCAGGTCACGGAACGCGCTCGCACGTATTGCGGCGGGTAAAGATCTGCGTTGTGAAAAATCGCGTCGGGTGAATGGCGAACCTTGTCCCTGAAATGTTCCAGGTAGTCTTTGACCGACATCTTCTTCGCCAGCCGTTTGACCTTGACGTTTTCGGCCAGCGCCAATTCGACTTCAACGATCACACCCAATCCGCCATAACCACCGATGACGCTGTAAAACAGTTCGCTGCTGGAGTCAGGCGCGACTTCGACCACCGCGCCATCTGCCATGACCAATTTGAACCAGCGCACGCTCATGATGACGGGGCCTAGCCCCATGTAGCGCCCATGGACGTTCACACTGAGTGAGCCACCAACAGTGAAGTTGGCATAGGTTTGCATGATCTTGATCGACAGATCGTGCGGATCGATGAAGCGCTGAATGTCACACCAGCGAATGCCCGCCTGAACGCGAATGGTCTTCTCCATGGGTGAAAACAGGATGACCTGGTTCATCTCGCGCATGTCCAGATGCAGACTGCCAGGACTGGCGGTCTGGCCACCCATGCTGAAATGCCCTCCCCCGACAGACACGGGGCCATGGGTTCTTGCAACAGCATCCACCACGTCGGCAACGCTATGGGGCTTGTTGATCGCCCACACCGACACAGGGTTTAACCCGGTTACATCATTGACGATCAAATTTTCGTTTTGCATTTTCACTTCACTACCAAAAAGTCTCTGCTCTCGCGGGAAGGATGTGAGCCCCAATTGTTTCCGTACGCGACGCCGATGTGACCTAACTGCCACAGCAGCCACAAAACACCCACACCGGGAATCAGTCCCACCAGAAGCCAGCTACCAGAAAAGCCGCGATCATGCAGACGCTGGGCACAGGCGGCCACAATCGCCCACAACGCCACCGGATTCACAAACCCTGCGCTGATCGCACCGGCGAGCGGCATCAACAACGCGCTGGCCAACGCAAACAAAACGAGGATCAGCAGCAAGCGCCAAAAAAAGAAGCCTCGCGCCAACCGCCCGCTGAATCCAAAATGTGTTTTGAAAAACGTCATGCTGTGTCTTCCTGCAGAAGAGCACTGACGCGTGCAAACAGCATTTCCAGAGTGACCTGTTCGGGGCTGATGGAAGCCCCCACATTCAATCCCACCCGGTTGAATGCGCCTCGCCGGAAAGGGCGCACCATGGCACCCTTTTTTTCCACCCTGCTGAAAAAGGAGCCCCACAGGTTACTCAACGCCATGGGGACAACGGGCACGCTCAAGCCCTGATGGCTGGTGCGCTCCAGAATTTTCATGATCCCACCCTTGAACTCCTGCAACGTACCGTCGCGGGTGATATTGCCCTCAGGAAAAATGGCGAGAAGATCACCGTCGCGGAGAACTTTGGCTGCAGCATCAAACGCCGACTCGTACGCGAGCGGGTCTTCGGCGCGGGGGGCAATGGGAATGGCCTTGGCCAGCCGGAACAGCCAGCCCAACACCGGCACCTGAAAAATGCGATGGTCCATGATGAAGTAGATGGGCCGCGGGCTGGCGGCCATCAACAACACGGCATCCACAAAACTCACGTGATTGCAAGCCAGAATGGCTGCGCCAGTGGAAGGAATGTGCTCGTCGCCTGAAACCTTGAACCGGTACACAAAATGCGATAGCACCCAAGCCACGAACCGCAACAGGTACTCAGGCACCAGCATGAAGATGTAAAACGCCACGACCGCGTTGGCCAGACCCGTGAACAGAAATATCTGCGGGATGGTGAACCCACTCTTGAGCAACAGCCCGGCAATGACGGAACTGGCAATCATGAACAGCGCATTCAGGATGTTGTTGGCCGCAATGATGCGAGCACGATGTGTTGGCTGGCTGCGCAGCTGAATCAGGGCATACATGGGCACGCTGTACAGGCCCGCAAACAGGCTGAGCAAGGCCAGGTCGGCCATCACGCGCCAGTGGGCTGGCTGTGCCAGAAAGGCGCCCAGACTCATCACGTCGGACGACGGCAAACCTCTGGATGCAAAGTACAGATCAATGGCAAACACACTCATGCCGATCGCGCCCAGTGGCACCAGACCAATCTCGACGTGACGACGGCTCAGCACCTCACACAACAACGAGCCCGTGCCGATGCCGATAGAAAATACCACCAACAGAGCTGACGCCACTTGCTCATTTCCGTGCAGCACGTCTTTGGCCAGGCTGGGAAACTGGCTCAGAAACACAGCGCCAAAAAACCACATCCAGCTGATGCCGAGCAGCGACCGGAACACCACCAGATTGCCGTGCGCCAATCTGAGGTTGCGCCAGGTTTCCGACACCGGGTTCCAGTTGATCTTGAGGCTTGGGTCGGTAGCGGGTGCAGACGGAATATACCCAGCCACAACGCGCCCCACCAAAGCCAGCGCAACGCATGCAATGGCCACGTCACGATGTCCTGTGCCGGGAATGGCTACCAGCAAACCACCGACGATGTTTCCCAGCAAGATGGCAACGAACGTGCCCATCTCCACCATGCCATTTCCGCCCGTAAGTTCACGCTCGGACAACACCTGTGGCAGATAGGCAAATTTCACCGGGCCGAATAACGTGGAGTGAAGGCCCATAAGGAAGGTACACCCCAGCAGCAGGGGAACACTGTCCGTTACGAAACCCCAGGCGGCCAGCAACATGATGACCACCTCCAGGTTTTTGACGAAACGGATCATGGCCGTCTTGTCGTACTTGTCTGTGAGTTGGCCACTGGTCGCACTGAACAGCAAAAACGGCAGAATGAACAGCGCGCCAATCACGAGCCCGGCCATGGAGGGGGACAACCAGCCCACGCTGAGCTGATACGTCACCATCACCGTAAACGCAAACTTAAACAGGTTGTCATTCGCGGCGCCGGAAAACTGAGTCCAGAAGAACGGGGCGAAGCGGCGTTGTTGCAGCAGGGAAAACTGGTTCGGGTGATCCTGCTGGTTGGGCGGGGACATGCTTACTTCCTCTGCGTTTCGTTGTTTTGCGTTGCATTCTGCCTTGATCGGGACGCTCAACTTCGAAATTCGACAAGGGGTGGCCATAATCGGCCCAACGGTATCGCCATTCAATACTTTAAAGCCCATGAGCACCACTGCAGACCTAGTCATAGCCCTCAAGAAAGAACTCAAAGCCGCGCAGATGACCTACTCCGATCTGGCCACTGGACTCGGCATGGCCGAGTCCAGTGTCAAGCGCATGCTGGCCAAAGGCGACATGCCCCTTTCACGCATCGATGCCATCTGCCGGGCTCTGAAGCTGGACTTTGCTGACTTGGCACGCCGTGTGGCAGATGCCCAGCCCTTGCTGGCTCAACTCACACAAGAACAGGAACGCGCCGTGGTGGCCGACAAAAAGCTGTTGCTGGTAGCGATTTGTGTACTGAGCCAATGGACGCTGGAACAGATCGTGACGAGCTACCGGCTCAGCGAGGCCGAGGGCATCAAATACCTGGCGCAACTGGACCGGATCGGCATCATCGAGCTGCGCCCACTCAACCGCTACCGCCTGAAACTGGCAAAGACGTTTCGATGGCGACCGCACGGCCCGGTGATGGGCTACTTTCGCGAGAACGCTCTGCTCGACTACTTTTCAGGCGGGTTTGACGGCGCCGGTGAAGGTCTGCTGCTGGTGCACGGCTCGGTGAGTCGCAGCCTGGCGCCGTCGTTCATGGAGCGCATGCAGCGCGTAGCGCAAGACTTTGCCCAGCAACATCTGGCTGACCAGAAGCTGCCGGACAAGGAACGTGAGGGCTACACCCTGCTGCTGGGCATGCGTAGCTGGGAGTTTGAAGCGTTCACCGCGTTGCGTCGGTAGTCCGGCGCAACGACCATCGTCATCACGAACGAGGCTTGGTATTTTCGGGATCGTACAAGGCACCATAACCGACCGCTTCGACCTTGACCGGATAGACATCGTCAAAGTACTGAATCCGCAGCGTGCGCCCGACTTGGCAGTATTCATAGGGCAGATAGGCCAGCGCAATATTTTTGCCGATGGTAGGCCCAAAGGCGATGCTGGTGGTATAGGAGCGGCGGCCTAGCGCGTCGATCAGGGTCGCGCCGGTTGCGGGATCCATCACTGGAAGGTTGCCCAGTGGATAACGCGCCACACCAGTGCTATCGACGTTGCTGGTCATGGCAAGGGTGCAGAGGATGGCGGCCTGGTGTTCGCGTTCGCGGAATTTCAGGTGGGCTTCCTTGCCGTGGAAATCGGCGGCCTTCACCTTGGGGCGGGCCAGGTCGCATTCGAACAGGTTGTATTCGGTCAGCAGATCGGCGTTTTGCAGGCGCAGGCTCTTCTCCATACGGCGGCTGTTGGCATAGGTTTCCACACCCACCGGTGTAACGCCCAGGGCATACAGCGCATCCCACAAGGCCAAGCCGTCTTCATACTTGAAGTGCAGCTCCCAGCCTTGCTCACCCACATACGAAATGTGGAAAGCCAGCACCGGCACACCCTTGATTTTTAGTTCGCGCAAAGCCGCAAAAGGGAAGTTCTCGTTCGACCAGGCCTCGGGCTCGTCGGCCACTTTCTGGATGGTGGCGCGGGCGTTGGGTCCCCAAAGCCCCAGGCAACCGTACTGTGTGGTGGTATCGGTCACCGTCACGTTGGCACCGCGGTCTTGGGCCATGCGGCGTATCCAGGTCAGGTCGCGGTGCCCGGCATCGGCGCCGTCGACCACGCGGTAGTGGTCCTCACCCAGACGCAGAACTGTCAGATCGGCGCGCACACCACCCTTGCCGTCCAGGAAGTGGGTGTAGATGCCTTTGCCCACCGGGGTGTCGCCACCCACCTTGGCCACGCAGATGTATTCCAGCAAGTCCGCAGCATCCGGGCCAACTACATCAATCTCGGCGAAGTGCGAAACGTTGATCATGCCCACGTCTTCCGACATCTTGAGATGTTCGGCATTCGACACGCGCCAGAAGTGGCGGTTGTCCCACTCGTTGGCACGCACCGGCACCTTGTCACCGTAGACCGCCAGCAGATGCTCGTTGCTGGCATAACCGTGTGCACGCTCCCAGCCCGATAGCTCCATGAAATAGGCGCCTAGCGCTTTTTCGCGCTCGTAGAACGGGCTCTTGAAGATGCCGCGCCCGGCGCTGTAGGGCTCGCGGTTGTGCACCGGCGGGTTGTATATCTTGAAGGCACCTTCATAACAACGGTCGTGGATGTATTTTTCGTCCTGCTGGTACGGATAGATGCGGGCCACGTCGATGCGGGCATGGTCAAGATGGGTGTAGCCATCGGTCATCCAGTCGGCCACCAGCTTGCCTACACCCGGCGCGTCCTTCACCCACACGGCTTCAGCGTACCAAAGACCACGCACTTTGGACGATTCGCCGATCGAGGGGTTGCCATCAGTGGTGACCTGCAACAAGCCGTTGAAGGAATGTTTCTCGTCGTAGCCCAGTTCGGCCAGGATGGGTGTGAGCTCAATGGCCCGCTCCAGCGGCGCCATGATCTGCTCCAGCTCCAGGTCGCGCTGCGAAGGCGACAACCTGGCCTGCTCCTTTTCGAGCAGATCGCGCGGATGGCACATGCGCGGGTTCTTCTCTTCGTAGTAGCCCCATTCGATCTGGCCGCCTTCGGGTGTCTTGGGGTCCCCGGTGTCGCGCAGGTAGGCCGAATTGCCCTGGTCGCGCAGCAGCGGGTAGCCAATGTCCTTGCCGGTACCGGCAAATTTCAGATAGGGTTTGAAGAATGTGAGCGGATGGTCCACCGGCATGATGGGCAAGTCTTCACCAGCCATGCCCGCAATCAGGCGCCCCCACAAGCCGGCGCAAACCACCACATAGTCGGCGGCGACATAGCCTCGGGTAGTTTCCACGCCCTGGATACGGCCGTTTTCAATACGCAGCCCGGTGCACGCCGTGTTGGCAAACGACAGCAACTTGCCCGAGGCCACAGCCGCATCAACCAGCTCACCCGCCACCATTTGAGAACGCGGCTTGACCAGACCGGCATCGGGGTCCCACAAGGCACCCTGGATCATGCTTTCTTCCAGCAGCGGGAATTTGGCTTTGGCTTCTGCGGGCGTGATCATCTCCACCCGGTTGCCAAAGGCTTTGCCCGAGGCCACGCGGCGCTTGAGTTCCACCATGCGCTCGTCATCGCCTACCCGGGCCACTTCTATGCCGCCAATGCGCTCATAACGACCCATCTTGTCATAGAAGTCGATGCTGTATTTGGTGGTGAAAATCGTCATCTGATCGTGCATCGTATTGAAGCAGAAGTCAGATGCATGTGCGGTGGACCCCACATCCGTGGGGATGGCGGATTTGTCGATTCCGACAATATTGTCCCAGCCGCGTTCGATCAGATGATGCACCACCGAGGCGCCGACGATGCCGCCTTGGCCAATGATGACAACTTTGGCTCGTTCAGGAAATTTGGCCATTTATCGCTTGCTCCCAGAGGAATTGGATGATGTGACGTGAGTGTGTTCAATCCGTGCAAACCCACGCCAAACCTCGGTCAGTGGTCGTTTGCCGGTAATGAACAGCAGTATCTAGGGTAAATGGAAATTGAGCCTCAAGGCAACGTGGAAAAGTGTATTCAACCCAAAGGCGTGTGACGCTCCAAACGCGACTGTCGCTTGCGGAATCACGTCAGGGGATTCCCGGGGGCTCAAATACACCGTTTTACGAAGAAAATTGGCCGCCAGGCTACGTATCATATGCATGAGTGGCTATGAAACATATAGCAAAATACGTGACGATGTTAATGCCTGCTCGCAAACGCCCGCATGTGAAACGCCGCATGTTCCGGCTCGTAGGTGTGATCACGTCCAATCGGACAGGCACGGCGCGCCCGACAGCCGGACTGCATGCAATCACCTCCGTCAGGTGAGTGCAGGTGAGCGGCGCAAGCGTCCAGCCGATAGGCTGCGCCGGTAAAGGCTTGTACCGGGCAGGCGCTCAGGCAGGGCTGGCCGTCGCAGGTCAGGCACAGATCAGATCGTGCCGTGGCCGGGACGTGGGTGAAGGCGGGCAGGTCTTCCGGCAGCGCGACAGGCAGGGCCAGCGCAAACCGGTAAGCGTGCCACAAACCAAACTCGGGATGAATGCGCAGCATCAGCGGGCTGGCCTGCAGGGGTTCCGCACGTGTGGCCCACCGCTGAAAAGGGTGATACGGTGGCCCGTCAAACGGGAACAATGCCATGCCACCCCACTGATTGGCCAGCTCGCTGCCAATCGCTTGACTCCATCGATCCAGTGGATCGGGCTGGCCGTCCTGATAGAAAGACGTGGCTTTGAAGAGCGGCCAGAAGTCCGAACCCGTCACGCCGACCATCCACACCACCGCCGCAGTTTGTCCGCCAGGCAAGGAGGGAAGTGCATCTTCCACACCAGGTAGCCAGCCTCCACGCAGCCGCAACCCGTGCACCGACAGTGCTGCCACCAGTTGGGCTCTTGACGGAACGGATGTGGTGGATGCCGATGGCATCATGCATGACCTCCATAACGCTTGATGACGGGTGCGCCGGAAGCCGTAGCCGTTACGCGGGCTTCGAAGAACATGTTGCCGTCAATGTCGTTGTTGACGTTGTTGTCTTCCTGGCTGAACTCGACAATAACGCTGGCTGCACCCGCCTGCAGGGCACGGGTAGTGGCCTCTTGGCCCGCCAAATCCTGCGCGAGAGCAATGGCGGGCTCCAGACGATCAAAGTCGCGCGGGCCTGCCTGCGTGAACACGCGAAACACGCCTTTCACGGGTTGCGACACTGTGATGTGGACGCGCTGCGAAACCTGCCCCAGCACGGCCCCCACCGCATTGGCCACATCGGCATGCGGCGGCATGACCAGCTGCACACCGAGGCCGTGGGCAACCCTGGGGTAGTAGCTGGCAGCAGGTGCTCCGACTGCAACCAGCGGTACACCAGAGGCAAACTGCAAACTGAAAACTGCGGCCGGCCCGGTACCCGCTGTTCGGTGATGCAGGGCCATCTGGGTCAACAGGGCCGCCATCTTGTTGGCATTGCCTTCGTTCATCTGACCCGCGTCGTTCAGACCCGCCTCTATCAGCTTCTGGCAGATGGTGTCGATGACCTTGTCTACTACCTGCCGCGACGGCGCCAGTGCGTCACCCAGCACCCACGTGCCCAGACCATAAAGATGACGCATCTGGCGCGCCCAGATGCGGGCGCCAAAAATGGCTGCCTCCGTATTCCAGTGGTTGGACATGCCCAGCACGTGGGCGGCATCGCTTGGCGTGAAGCCACTGTAGATAACCAGGCCTTTGCGTTCCAGGCGGGCCAGCGCTTTGGACAACGCGCGGTCATCCATGTTGGCGCATTCCAAGTCCACAGGTCCTTTTGCCAGCAGCTCCCATGCGCGTAACTCATCGTCGGGCAAGCGCGCCACTGTGGCCTCATCGGCCTGCAGACGCTGGGCAAATCGAATTTGGCTGCCGTGTGGCGACTCGGTTTGCTGTCGCTCCAGAACAGCCAGCACGTGGGGGTGCTCATAAGCCAGCAAACTCAAGGGTACGACCCGGCGCGGTCCGATGGCCAGACCGTCCCCACCCTGAAAACGCACTTCACTGTCGCCGCCAAGGCCAATAGCGTAGACCTTGACCGCCTCCACCATAGGTCGCCACTGACCAATCATGGCGCCATCAAAACTCAGTTCGGGCCGGCCGTTGCGTACCACGGCGATATCGGTCGTAGTCCCACCCATGTCGGCAACTACGGCGTTTTCCAAACCGCTGAGAGCGCATGCCCCCAGCACGCTGGCGGCCGGGCCGGACAGCACGGTACCCACCGGACGCTGCAGCGCACTGGCCACATTGATCAAGGTGCCGTCGCCTTTGACCATCATCAACGGCGCATCGATCTCCCGTGCGCGCAAGGTGCGCTTGACCGAGTCAATCAGTGCTTTGACGTGTGAAATCATGCGCGCGTTCAGCGCTACGGTCATGGCGCGGCGCGGTGCACCGAGACTGGAAGCGAGTTCATGCCCACAAGTCACTGGCAGGTCGCACAGCGCTTCGACCCAGCTGCGAAGTTGCAGCTCATGCTCGGGGTTTCGCACTCCAAAGCTGGCCGAAATGGCGAAGGCCGACACACGGGGTGCATGGTGAAGAATGGCCGCACGAGCGGCTGCCTCGTCCAGCGGCTGGACGGGAAGCCCACCGGCGTCATGCCCGCCGGCCAAAGCAACGATGGCTTCGCTGCCGAGCAGTTCGACCAGTCCACTTGCTTTGACCTGCGGCGGGTCATAACCTGCCAGCAACACGCAAACAGGCGACCCCTTGCCTTCCACGACGGAGTTGGTGGTGAGGGTGGTGGACAGCGACACCAGCCCCACCTGAGACAGCAAGTTGGCGGGTAATTTGTCCAGAGAGGCGGCAATACCCAGAGCCAGGTCAAACCGGGTGGTTAGACTCTTGGCGGACGCGACAATGTTTCTGTCGGCATCCAGCAGAACCGCGTCGGTGAATGTCCCTCCGGTATCAATACCCAGGAAGTAGGTCATTGCCTCGGGGAAATTGAAACGAAATCAGGCGCCTGCTTCACACAGCCAGCGAAACAGGTAGTCGGCAAAACTGCGGCGCACCGTCAACTCAAAACTGGTAGCCGCTTCCAGGCACAACACCGTGGCACCCGCCTTGGCAATGTGCGTCTGCGCCAGCGCGCACGCAGGAAATACACGGGGATGCAAATCCAGAGGACAGCCACGAGACAGCAGGTCTGCTGCGGCAGGGCCCTTCACCGTCAGTGTCGTGTTGCCGTCGCCCACCTGCACCACGGATACGTGCTGGCCCTGCAAGGCAGTTCGCAGTGCAGACTCCATCGAATCGCCCTGACTATCCTGTAATTTAAGCAGCCATTCATTGGGGCCAAGCCACAAGAGTTGACGCCGGCCCGCAATACTGGCTGTATTGGGTAAAGTCGGCAACGCCAGGCCCGTAACGCTCAAAATGGTTTGCGTAAAAAGGGCATCGTTCGCATCACCCCGCAGATTCAGCATCTCCACAAAGGGCACTTCAGATAGTGCACACGACTTGCCATCTACAACAAGCACACGCTGCCCCAGACGGGCAATACCCGCCAAAGGACTTTCCATCACGACTTCAGGCATGGAGGCGTTTTCCTTCCGGGTCATAAAACACTGGACTGCACACCGTGGCGGCAACGTATCGGCCATCAACTAGTGAGGCGTAAATCTTCTGGCCCATGCGCTGGGTGCCCGATCGCACTACGGCCATCGCGATGGACCGGTTCAGCGTCGGGCTGTAATAGCTGGACGTCACGTGGCCAATCATAGGTACGGGAGGTGGGCTTGCTTGCGAGTTGTCCGTCAGTTGTGTGCCCTCTGGCAACACCAATTGGGCTTCATCGGTCATCAAACCCACCAGTTGCTTGCGGTCAGAACCGGCCGTGTGACTGCGGGATAAAGAACGACGCCCCAGGAAATCTTTGGTCTTGGCGACCATGCCGCCCATCCCCAGATCAAAGGGGGTGATGGAGCCGTCGGTATCTTGCCCTACGATGATGTAGCCTTTTTCGGCACGCAAAACGTGCATGGCTTCCGTACCATAGGGTGTGATGTTGAGATCAGCTCCGGCAGCCATCAACGCCTTCCACACGTGCGCGCCGGAGTTCGACGGCACATTCACCTCAAACGACATTTCGCCCGAAAAGCTGATGCGCATGATACGGGCTTTCACACCGGCCACCGTTGCGGCGCGCCAGCTCATGAATGGGAAAGCATCGTTGGACAGGTCCACATCCTTGCAGACGCGCCCGACCACCGTACGGCTTTCTGGCCCAACCACAGCAAACGTAGACCACTGATCCGTGACAGTGGTCATATAGACCTTCATGTCCGGCCATTCGGTTTGGGTCCAGCGCTCCAGCCAGCCCAGCACCCGCGCCGCACCCCCAGTGGTAGTGGTCATCAGGAAATGGTCTTCGGCAAGGCGCGCTGTCACACCATCATCAAACACCATGCCGTTCTCGTCCAGCATCAGGCCGTAACGGCACTTACCCACTTCCAGTTTTAGCCAGGGGTTGGTGTACACCCAGTTCAGCAGTTTGGCAGCATCGGGGCCGCAGATATCGATCTTGCCCAGAGTGGATGCATCCAGCATGCCCACACCGCTACGCACAGCCAGCACTTCCCGGTTAACAGCCCGGTGCAGGTCTTCATTTGCTTTGGGGAAATACCAGGGCCGCTTCCATTGCCCAAC
>ENA-UOWO01002694-UOWO01002694.1-activated-sludge-metagenome-genome-assembly--contig:-NODE-2694-length-21695-cov-7.458595_pt1 | contig 21695 bp, 16 predicted proteins | sample MGYA00238148_ERZ761564 | MGnify/ENA primary metagenome ERZ761564 (study PRJEB28885, sample SAMN05720194) | activated sludge metagenome | isolation source: Anaerobic digester | place: USA... | reverse complement strand
CGTATCCCTGGCTTCCCATCGCCTGCACCGCGAAATCCGCGACGGCGAAGGCCGCCTCGGTGCAGTACACCTTGGCGATGGCCGTCTGGACGAACGAGGAACCCTTGCCGCCCGCCTGCTCGACCGCGCGCCAGACGTGCAGCCGCGACGCCTCGACCCGCAGCGCCGCGTCGGCGAACCGCCACTGGATGCTCTGGAAGCTGCCGATCGGCTTGCCGAACTGCTTCCGGCCCTTGGCATGCTGCGCGGCATCGTCGTAGACCTGCTGGCTGAGACCGGTCGCAATCGCGGCGACCGCGATGCGCAGCTCGTCCATGAGCTGGTCATACAGGTCGAGACCGAAGCCGTAGGCGCCGATCAGGCTCTCGGGGGCGAGCCGCACCTTGTCGAAACTCACCGGTGCCGCCTCGAGGCCGTTCATGCCCATCGTCTGATGGGGGTTGCCGATCTGGATGCCGGCCGTCTCGCGGGGAATGGCGAACAGGGATGTCGCGGTATCCCCGGCGTCCTCGGCCCGTGCCAGGACGACGATATACGCCGCGCGGCCGGCCCAGTTCACATAGGCCTTGCCGCCCGTGACCTCGAAGGCGCCGTCGGGCAGCTTCCTGCAGACGGTGGACAGGGCGCCGAGGTCGCAGCCGGCTTCCCGCTCCGTCGCGGCGATCGAGAACAGGGCCTTTGCCGAGGCGGCGGCTTTGGCCAGCTCGTTCTTGGAGGCGAAGTTGAACGCCCGCCCGTTCAGGCGGATCCCGAGGACCACCTGCTGTGCGAGAAGGAGGGCCGTTGCCGGGCTGTGCCGGCCGACTTCCTCCAGCAGCACGGAAAGCTGGAACAGCCCGAGCCCTTCACCGCCGAGATCCGTGGGCAGGAATGGCCGCAACAGTTCGCGCTCACCCACGACGGCCGGAAGATCGTCCGGCAGACGGCCGGTCTCGTCGATGCCGGCGGCAAAGCGGGCGAGTTCCTCGTCCGCGAGGGCACGCCAGGCCGTCTGGCGCTGCAAATCCTTCTCTTCGAACTCGAAGTTCACAGGGGTGCGATCCTTTCTTGTCTCGTTGCGTCCCGGCCCGAACCGGCCGGTTCGGGTCAGTAGTCCTTGGCCTGCTCCTCGCCCCGGAGGACGCGGAGTCCGCCCATCGCCAGCGCGGCCAGCTCATCCTCGCCCGGGACGACGACGACACGGCCGATCGGCTCGATATACTCTTTTATATATTCCACCAGGTGCGTGCACTTCGCCGCGCCGCCGGTGATCACGAACGCCCGGATGTTGCCCTTCAGGGCCGCGTAATACGAGCCGATCTCCTTCGCGACCTGGTGAGCCATGCCGAGCAGAACGTTTCGCGCATACTCGTCCCCCTTGTCGATCCGGTCCGAGATCTCGATCAGGTTGCTGGTGCCCAGATAATTCACGAGGCCGCCGCGGCCGACGACCATCTTCTTCACCTCGGCATGGGTATACTTGCCGCTATAGCACAGGGCCGCGAGATCCAGCGTGGGCAGCGTGCCCGCGCGTTCCGGCGTATAGGGGCCCGACTCGAGGCCGTTGCTGACATCGATGCACCGGCCGCCCTGGAGGGCAACGACCGAGATGCCGCCGCCGAGATGGGTCGCGACGAAGTTGTCCTTGCTGAAATCCCAGCCTTCCCGGATACAGGTCTGGCGCACCACGGCGCGGATGTTCAAGGCGTGCCAGATACTTCGCCGCGGCATCTCTTTCAGGCCGGAGAACCGGGCGATATCGAGCATCTCGTCGACCACGACCGGATCGACGATATAGGCGGGCATGCCGAACTCGGTGTGGAAGCCGAAGGCAAGCACCGCGCCCAGGTTGCTGGCGTGTTCGCCGTATCTGCCGCTGCGCAGGTCGTCGACCATCTGCTGGCTGACCTTGTAGGTGCCGCTGACCATGGGTTTGAGCAGGCCGCCCCGGCCGACGACGGCGCTGAGCTCCTTCGGGGCGATGCCCTGCCGGAAGAGAAACGCGAGCATGGCGTCCCGGCGCATCGGATACTGGTCAAGAATCTTGGGATAGGCTTCGAGATCGGCAGGCGAATGGTCGATCTTCGCCGTGGTCACCTGCTTTTCATTCTCGAAGAGACCGAGTTTCGTGGTCGTGGAGCCGGGATTGACGACGAGGATTCGAATGGGAGAGCTCATGGTTCCTTTCCTTGCTTTGACGGGCGGAAGCGGCTTCTTTCTGTACGGGGGCCCTTCGTGCGCCCGCGGTGGGTGATCGGGTCATGACACCGGGAGAGAACGGACGAATGGTAGCATCGCCCCGGGAACCTGTCAAACCGCCGCCGGTGCCGGGTTTACTCCCATTCTCCGGTGAGGAAGGGGTTGTGCGCCGCCTCGTGCGCCATGCGCGTCGCCGGCCCGTGTCCGGGCAGGACGAGCCGGTCGCCGAGCGGCAGCAGCCGTTCCCGGATCGAACGGACCAGCAGTGCCCCGTCGCCGCCGGGAAAATCCGACCGGCCGACCGAGCCTGCGAACAGGGCATCCCCCGTGATCACCACGTCGGGGAAGGCGAGGGCCAGACCGCCCGGCGTGTGCCCCGGCACCGCGATGACCGTGCCCGTCGCGCGGCCGACCGTCAGCGTGTCGCCGTGGCCGGCGAACGTCTCGGGCGGTCGCGCCGTGAAGGCGGCATCGAGGAACATCGAAAGGTTGAGCCGCGCATCCCCGAGCATGGGGGCGTCTTCCCGGGAACACAGGACCGGTGCCCCGGTGTGGGTGCGCACGTGTTCGAGGCCGGCGATGTGGTCCGCGTGGCCGTGCGTGAGAAAAATCCGTGTCGTCTTCCAGGCCAGCTCCTCGAGCCGGCCGATCAGACGAGGATCGTCGTCGGCCGGATCGACGATCAGACCGTCCCCTGCCTCCCGGTCGTACACCAGGTAGGTGTTGACCTCGAGCGAACCGAGCACGAGGCACTCGATTTCGAGACTGCCGATGGTGTACCGTTTGTTCATGGGGATCGGCCGCCTCACCGCTCTCTCTCGTAGATATCGGGCTTGAGCACCCCGATGAAGGGAACGTTTCTATAGTAGTCTTTATAATCGAGACCGTAGCCGACGGCGAACTCGCTCGGCAGCTCGAAGCCGCAGTAGTCGACCCGCACCGGCCGCTGGTGGCACTGGGGCTTGCTGCACAGCGAGCACACTTTCAGGCTCTTGGGGTGCCGCGCCGACAGCAGGTCGATCAGATACGACAGCGTCAGTCCCGTATCGACGATATCCTCGACGATCAGCACGTTCCGGCCCTCGATGCTCTCGTTCAGGTCTTTCAGGATGCGCACCACGCCCGAGCTCTTCGTGGCGTGGCCGTAGCTGCTGATCGCCATGAACTCGGTGTTGACGGGCAGCTCGATGTGCCGGCACAGGTCGGCCATGAACAGGAAGGCGCCCTTGAGGATGCAGACCAGCACGATGGTTTCGCCGGCGTAATCGGCGGTGATCCGGCGGCCCAGCTCGGCGATCCGGGCCTGGATCTCCCCGGTTCCGATCAGGACCCGCTCGATGTCCGGATGCGGTGATGTCGACGTCACGGCAGCATCACCCCGCGCGCCCAATCGATCGTCTTCTGCAGCCCCTCGTCCAGCGGAATCTTTGGTTCCCAGCCGAGGAGGGTTTTCGCCCGGGTGATGTCGGGCCGGCGGCGCTTGGGGTCGTCGACCGGCAGCGGCTTCGACACGATCGGCAGCGTGCAGCCCGAAAGCGCCAGGATGCGCTCGGCGAACTGCCGGATGGTCAGTTCCACCGGGTTGCCGAGGTTCGTCGGCTGCTGGTCGCCCCGCTCCATGACGGCGATGATGCCCTCGACGAGGTCCGAGACGTAGCAGAAGCTGCGCGTCTGGGAGCCGTCGCCGAACATGGTCAGCGGCTCACCGCGCAGTACCTGGGAGATGAAGGCCGGCACGACCCGGCCGTCGTTCAGCCGCATGCGCGGGCCGTAGGTGTTGAAGATGCGGATGATGCGGGTGTCGACCTTGTGATAATCGCGGTAGGTGATGGTCAGTGCCTCGGCGAACCGCTTTGCCTCGTCGTAACACGAGCGCGGTCCGACCGGGTTCACGTGGCCCCAGTAGTCCTCTTTCTGCGGATGGATTTCGGGGTCGCCGTAGATCTCGGACGTCGATGCCAGGAGCATGCGCGCCTTGTGCTGCTTGGCGAGGCCGAGCATGTTGTGGGTGCCGAGCGAACCGACCTTCATCGTCGGAATCGGCAGTTTCTGGTAATCGATCGGGCTCGCCGGCGAGGCCAGGTGATACACCCGGTCGATCCGGTCGCCGAAATAGATGGGCTTGCTGATGTCGTGTTCGACGATCGTGACGGCGTCGGTGCCGGCGTGACGCGCCAGATTGTCCCGGCTGCCCGTGACGAAATTGTCCAGGACGATGACCTTGTGGCCCAGCTCGACCAGCCGGTCGACGAGGTGCGAGCCGACGAAGCCGGCCCCACCCGAAACGACGATGCGCATCAGCGATCTCCTGTCTGCGTGATTGGAAGTGCCTATTCAATCATCCGGTCAGGGAAAAATCAATCGCGATTTCGGGAACTTTTGCCCGGCCGCGCGGTCTGTATCTTCCGAACGATCTCCTCAACACCATCGATTCTTCAGGAGGCATCAACATGAACCATCCGCTGATCGGGCGCGCCCGGCTGCGCCTCATCCTGCTCGTCCTTGTCCTGACGGGCTTCCTCTATGCTGCCGCAACGGCCCAGGCCGAACCCGGCCAGGCGGCCCGCGAGCTCCAGGCGGCCTTCACCAGCGTCGCGAAGAGTCTCAAGCAGAGCGTCGTGAATATCCGGATCGAACGCACGATCGGCGGCGGGGCCCAGGGTGACGAAGAAGAAGGTGAAGACCAGTTTCAGGGCACCCCGTTCGAAGACCTCTTCAAGGACTTTTTCCGGAACATGCCGCGCGGCCGCCGGTTTGGTCCGCGGGGTCCGAACAAGACCGAAGGCGCGGGGTCGGGCGTGATCTTCGCTGCCGACGGCACGATCCTGACGAACAACCACGTCGTCAAAGGGGCCTCGAGCATCACCGTCAAGTTCCATGACGGCCGTGAAGCCCGGGCCAAGGTCGTCGGCCAGGATCCCCAAAGTGATCTGGCCGTCATCCGCGTGAATGTCGACTTCCCCTTGCAGCCCGCCACGTTCGCCGATTCCGACAAGGTCGAGGTCGGCCAGTGGTGCATGGCGATCGGCAGCCCGCTCGGCCTCGAGCAGACGGTCACGGTCGGCGTCGTCAGCGCCGTCGGCCGTTCCGGCATCGGCGCCACGGCCATCGAGGATTTCATCCAGACCGACGCGAGCATCAATCCCGGCAACTCGGGCGGCCCCCTCGTGGATCTCGACGGCCGGGTCATCGGCATCAACACCCTGATCTTCACCGCCCCGGGGTCGGGAATCGGCTTCGCCATCCCCTCGTCGATGGCTTCCCGGGTCGCCACCCAGATCGTGAAAACCGGCTCGGTCGAGCGGCCCTATATCGGCATCACCATGCAGGCCGTCACCTCGGAGCTGGCCGAGCATTACTCCCTTCCCGACAAGTCCGGCGCCGTGGTCATGGATGCGAACTCGGACGCCCCCGCCGCCAAGGCCGGCCTGAAGCAGATGGACATCATCCGGGCGATCGACGGCAAGGAGATGAAGTCCACGAATGACGTCCAGAAATACATCCTGAGCCGCAACGTGGGCGACACCGTCACGATGGAAATCCGGCGCAACGGGGTGAAACACGAGATCCCGGTCAAGCTCGAGCGGATGCCCCGGACGTTCGGCCTGCGTGATCCCGAAGACCTCGTCCGGCAGCAGGAAGGGACGAAGGAAAAAGCCGAAACCGCCGAAACGGCTGCCCGCCGGCTCGGCTTCACATGGACGCCGGTGACATCGGATCTGGCCTCGACCCTGAAGCTCGGCAAAACGTCGGGCATCATCGTGAAGGACGTGAAAGAGGGGAGTCCTGCCGACGAGGCGGGCCTGATGCCCCGGGATGTCATCACCCAGGTGAACGGGAAGGCCGTGACGGATGAAACATCGCTGGCAGAGGCGCTGAACCAGCCTTCCGGCACGAAGAAGAGTTCGGTTCTGGTCGTGCAGCGGAATGGGGCACCCTTGTTTCTCGTCGTTGCCGAGCCGTCGGAACACTAACCCTTGTCCCTGCGCCGGCCGCTTCCACTCTATGGGAAGCGGCCGGTTTCATTTTCGGACAAGAATCGTTAACGAACTTGCCTGATCAGCCGATACACCGTCCATCCAACTGGTCGTGAACCGACCGTCGCTGATCAGGAGTCGCCTCACATGATGAAGGAAGTCGTCCTTGCCATCGCACTCACCCTCTTCTTTTCCGTCGGAGTCGGCGTGCTGTTCGTCCGAACCATCATGGAGATGCTGGAGATTCTTTTCACGGAATCCCCCTCGCAGCGGGAGCATCACGGGCAGACCGGCAAGGGGAACTGACGAGCCGGCGATCAGTTCTGGCGGAGAATGCCGTGGAGGGAGCAGCGGAACAAACGCCGCCCGTCTTTATACACGATCGAGTACTCGCCGCCATCCGGACATCGTGGTGTATCGACAAGTATTTTTTCTGACTTGAGCTTGTCCGGATCGAACTTGAACATCTTTTTGCCCGTTTTCTTGTCGTAGTACAGGATGGCGAGGATCATCGACTTCATGATCGAGAAGCAGCGCAGCTTCTGGTCTTCCGCGTAGCTCGAGATCTTTTTCAGGACATCCTGGTAGCGGCGCTGCGCCCGGCCGTATTCGGAAAACATCGACCGATGGGTCTTGATGTCGACGCTCGGGGTATTGAACGCGTTGATGTTCTGGATCAGGTTCAGGTACGTCTGCTGGAACTCGGTATGCACTTCCTTGAAGCGCACCTGCTCGAACACGCTGCCTGAGGCGATTCCGGCGGTTGCGGTGGCCGGTCGTGCCTGGGCAGGCCGGGCTGTGCGTGGGGTGGATTCCGGGGGGGTGACTCCGCCACAGCCGCACAGGAACAGGGCGAACGCCAGGAAACAAAGAACCGGTCCGCATACCAACCGCGTATGCAGACTGAGGGTGATCGACTGCCGGTTCTCGTTCTGGTGACTGTCCACGTGCGTGACGGAACATCTTACCCGCCATAGAGCGAGGTGTCAATCGGATCTGCGCCGGTCTCGTGCCGCCGGCGCCGCGTCTGAGGGTGAATCGTGCTGGCGGAGCGGATTTGAGCTGTTTGTTGAAGCACGAGGGACCCTGTGGTATACTCCAGCGACTCTTGAGAATTTGAGGGGGAAGCCGCATGGCCGACGAATCGAAGAAAACCGTATTCCGGAGGATCGTGGTTCCTGACGAGGAGAAGAAAAAATACCTCGTCGGCAACACGCCGCCGTTTCTCGGCAAACCGTTCGAATTGTCGCGCGAGGATTTCACGATCGGTCGCGAAGAGGGCCGTTCCCTCCAGATCCCGAGCGACATGGTCTCCCGCCTGCATGCGACGATCGGCTTCAAGGACGGCAACTACTACCTCGTCGACAATGACAGCTCGAACGGCACGTTCCTGAACAACAACCAGGTTGCCGCCGCGACGCCGATTCAGCTCAATCACAAGGACGTCGTCAAGGTCGACACCTACGAGTTCATCTTCATCGATTCTGCCCGCGCCGACCTGTGGGAGACCCTCAAGCCGCTCAACCGCACCGGCGCCCAGATCGTCACCTTCTACAGTCCAAAGGGCGGCACGGGGCTGACAAGCGTCGTCTGCAACCTGGCCCATGCGATGGCCACGAGCACCAAGAAAAAAGTCGCCGTGGCCGACTTCAATCTGCGGTTCGGCGACGTACTGACCTATATGGCCGGAAAGCCCGGCCTTGGTATTCATGAACTGATCCAGGATCCCAATATCACGGGCGAAACGATCGGTAAGTTCCTCCGTCAGGGGCCTTCCTTCAATTACCTCACGGCTCCCGTCAAGACGGAATACGCCGAGCTGGTGAAGGCGGATCACGTCAAGAAGATCCTCTGGAGCCTCGAAGCGAATCACGATTTCGTCATCGTCGATCTGAAGAATGAAATCGACGACGTCTCCCTCACGACCTGGGAGATCTCGAACCTGATTTACCTCGTTGCCCAGCCGGAAATCGGCCAGATGCTCGCCCTCAAGAAGATTCTCGACATCATGGGACAGCTCAAATATCCCGAGTCGAAGGTGAAGGTGCTCATCAACCGCCTCGGCCGGCCCGGCACCCTCTCGGCCGAGGAAGTGAAGGCGATCATCAAGCGCGATTTCGTAAGCCTGCCGTTCGCCCCCGAAGATGCGGTTCTGACTTCCCACGGCGGCCAGTTGTATGTGAAGGAACGGCCATCGTCAGCTCTTTCCCAGGCCGTGATGAACATTCAGCGCACGATCTGCGGTGAGGAGACCGTTGCGGCGGTCGAAGGCGGCATCTTCGGCAAGCTCCGCTCAATCCTGGGCTTCTGAACAGACTTCCGTGACCGACTACTGCGGGAAGAAGGCCGGCAACTACACCATCACCCAGAAACTGGGAGATGGCGGATTTGCCACCGTGTACCTCGCCCAGCACACCGTGCTCGAGAAGCGGGCGGCCGTGAAGTTCCTGCTCGAGGAGTGGGTCAACGAACCCGACGTCGTGAGCCGGTTCTTCGACGAGGCCCGGACGATGGAGCGACTGAAGGAAAGCCCCAACATCGTCGAGATCATCGACATCGCCAGCAAGGAGATCTGCGATCGCGAAGGGCTTCCCCCCTACTTCATCATGGAGTACATCGACGGGAAGTCGCTCGAGGCGAAGATCCATTCGGATGAGGGGTTCACGCTCGAGTTCATCGCCGAGGTGATCTCCACGGCCCTCGCGGCTCTTGCCCATTGTCACGACAAAGGCGTTGTACACCGAGATATAAAACCGAGCAATATTCTTCTCACCGCCGATGGCAAGGTCAAACTGACGGATTTCGGCATCGCCAAGGCGAAGCTGAACACCAGCAAGACGGGAAGCGGCCTCACGCTCGGCTCGACGGACTATATGTCTCCCGAGCAGGCTCTGGGGAAGCGCGATCTCGACCACCGCTCCGACATCTACTCGATCGGGGTCACCTTGTACGAGATGGTCGTCGGAAAGCTGCCGTTCATCTCCGACAACCCCAACTCCGTCGCCTTGATGCACATCCAGGAACCGCCCGTCGCGCCCATCGAGGCCAACCCCGCCTGTCCTCCGCGGCTGAATCACATCATCCTGAAGGCGATGGAGAAGAAGCGGGAAGACCGCTACCAGACCTGCGAGGAGATGATCGAGGCGCTCCGTCACATGGACGAGCCGGAAACCCCCGTCACGGCCGATGTCGAGACGGTCGATCTGGCCTCGATGAAGCCCGAGCTCCCCGAGGATGGCCTGAAAGACAAGGAGGCTGTGCCTCAACCCGGCGACGAGGGGCTGGCTTCCCGGGCCACGACCAAGATCACGCAGAGCCTCGCTTCGAAGCCGGTCCGGAACTCGATGTTCATGTTCGGCCTGGTGATCTTTTTCACCGTCCTGTTCCTGGGCATCTTCAAGGGATACAACGCCTACGTCCAGGGGACCATCTCCATCGAAACGAGCCCGTCGGGCACCGAGATCGCCCTCGACGGCAGGCTTGTCGGCACCAGTCCGATCACCCTTCCGCTGCCGCCCGGCTCATACCGGGTCGTCTTCTCGTTCCCGGGATATGCCACGGCGGCCGTCAAAGCGGATCTCCCCGAGCATGGGGCTGTCACCGTGCGTCGCGATCTGCGAAAGCTCGTTCCCAACATCGACGCGCTGGCCGGGAACGCCTTCGAGGGGCTTCCCCGCGCCGCTGACGTCGATTCCCGCAAGAGCCGGCAGGTGGCCCAGCAGACCGACGCCCTACGCCGGATCGAACGGTTCCTTTCCCAGTATGACGAGGTGCCGGCGGCCCATCTCGCCTGGGAGCGCCAGGCTGGCGGGCTCGGCTATCTGTCGACGGCCGAAGGCTACTACCGGCAGCGGTCTGCCGAACAGCCGCGCAATGTCCTTCTGATGACGATGCTGGGGCGCATCCTGCTGGCCCGCGGGAAGATGAAAGAGGCTCTCGACACCCTGTCGAACGCCTGGGCCATCGATTCGAACGATATCCTGCTGTTGAACTCGCTCGGGGACTACTTCAAAAAAGAGGGAAGCACCGAGAGGGCGCGACAATACTACCAGTTGTCGCTGTATCTCGACCCCGGGCAGACAGCAATTCTCGAGACCCTGAAAGACCTGTAGCCGCGAGAGGAGAGGGGGGAGGAACGTGGAATACAAGGTATTCGGCCGCTCCGATGTGGGAAAGGTGCGATCGAACAATGAAGATACCTATTTTGCCGCCGACCGTGACGGCGTGTTCCTCGTTGCCGATGGCATGGGGGGCCACAAGGCCGGCGAGGTTGCCTCCGGCCTGACCCGCGACGTGCTCGGCGCGAAGCTCGCGAAATTGGATAACGGTGCAAATATAGAGGCGTCTATTCGAGATGCGTTTCTCGCGGCGAACGAGAGTGTCCGCAACACCGCCTCGACGAACACCGATCAGCAGGGAATGGGGTGCACCTGTGTCCTGCTGATGCTGCGCGAGCAGAACTTCTTCATCGCCCATGTCGGCGACAGCCGCGTCTATCTCTTCCGCAAAAGCCAGCTCAAACAGGTGACCCGCGATCACTCCTATGTCGAGGAGTTGTTCATCCGGGGCCTCATCAACGAGGAAGAGAAGAAAGGCCACCCCTACCGCAACCAGATCACCCGGTATATCGGCTGCTCGGCGAAGCTCGAAGTCGATATCACCTCGGGCCCCGTCTGGAACGACGATGTGTTCCTGCTGTGCAGCGACGGGCTCACCGAAGAGGTTGGCGACAAACGGATCCAGGAGATCTTCGAACAGAACGCCGATCCCGAGGCCTCCGCAAACCGGTTGATCGAAGAGGCGCTTGCGAACGGCGGCCGCGACAACGTTTCCGTAATCGTCGTCCAAGTGACGGGCAAAAAAACCAGCTTCTTCAAAAAGCTGCTCGGCTGGTGACCCCGGGCCGGTGCCCGGGGCCTCTGAACTGCCTCAGAGCCCGAACACGTCCTTGATCATCGAGAACATGTTCCAGGTGCCCTTGTCGGCCTCTTCGCCGACCAGGCAGCGGCACAGCCGCTCCACCGACACGACGAGCGGCGAGTTTTCCGGTGCGTCGAGAACGAACGGGGTTCCCTTGTTGACCGACGGGATGACGATGTCCCCCTCGCTCGGAATGAAGTAACTGATGGCATAGCGCAGCGAATTCTCGACGCGCGACGGCTCCAGACCGAGGGTCTTGAAGGCGCGGTTCAGCACCACCTTCACCTTTTCCCGTGGAATTTTCATCCGCTGGAACAGCTCGAGCAGCAGCTTCGTGTTCTTCACGAACGTCAGCTCCATCGTCATGATCAGCATGACGAGATCGCTGATTTCCAAAAGCCGCAGCTCCAGGTCGGTGAGCTGGTTGTGGGTGTCGAGGATCACGTAGTCGTAGTTCGCCCGCAGGATCTCGATGATCTGCTCGATGAAGTCGATCCGGATCCGCTCAGCCATCTCGGGAAGCGGCGGCGGGAGCAGGATCTTGAGCCCCGACTTGTGGGTCGTCAGCTGGGCTTCTATTTTCTCCAACTTGAGCGGCCCCGGAGCGTTGTACAGTTCGTAGATGTTCCGGTCGTTGGGAAGGCTGAGCAGGATCGCCTGGTCGCCGAACGACAGGTTCAGATCGACCAGCACGACGCGCTTGCGCCACTTTTTCGCGAGCATGACGGCCGTGTTGGCCGACAGCACGGACTTGCCGGCCCCGCCCTTCACGTTGAAGAAGGTGACGATCTGGCCGAAGGGTGTCTTGGTCAGCCCCTGTTCGAGCAGAACGGTGGCTCGGCGGGTGTACTGTTCGCGCAGTTCCCGGGCGAAGCCGGCGTGAAGACCGATCAGGCGGAGAACGTCGTCCTTCGGAATGAACAGGATCTGGAACTCCTGGTATCCCACCAGGGTCGTCAGGGCCGGCGTCCCGTTGAGGATCTCCACTTCTCCGTAGGTGTCACCCGGGTCGAGGGTGAACAGGGTCTTTTTGCGCCCGTCGTGTGTTTTGATGACCGAAAGCTGTCCTTCGACGACGAGGAAAACGTCCTTGATCTCCTCGCCTTCGTTGAGAATCCGGGTGCCAGACGTGTACTTCTGGATCCGGCAGGTTTTCTTCAGCTTCTCGACTTCGCGGGTCGGAAGCGTGCTGAAAAACGGAAATGTTTTCAGATCGATCATCGCTTGAACATCCTCGGCGTGGATTTCGACACGGGCGAGTATAGATTGACAGGGCGTGTTCCTGCAACCTCTTTGATTCCCTGCCCCGTTCTTCCGCTCGAACACCCGATCCGAAACCGGTTACACCACAAATACACAAAGACACGAAAGAATACGCACCACAGAGATACTCCGTTGAAATTTCCCTCGGATTCAAGAACGCATCCGCAGATGGAGGGCAGATGAACGCAGATGAAAAACCAGAGAGGAACGAACGCCTGGCCCCCCCTTGTATCCAGTATGCGCCGCAAACTCCATGGTTGAAGACGCTCAGGATTTCATCTGCGTCATCTGTGTCATCTGTGGATCGGTTCTTTTGACGAAACCCACATACCAGACACAGAGACACAGAGATTTTTCCTTCCACCTCGCAAATAGCCTGTAGGGGCGGGTTTCAAACCCGCCCGGGAAATCGATCACGACGAATATCCTCCACGGTTCCTTCGCTTTTCATGCTGTTCATCCGCGACATCCGTGCCATCTGTGGATGCGTTTCCCGCCGTGAATGGCATCGCGCAGGCAACCAGGGCACAATGAACGGAGCCGGACGCGAACGAAGGTGCTTGAAACTTTTCCCCGGAAATGGGGTAGAATAAGCACAATTCGTCATGGGGAGAATCGCGTATGAACGTCAGACGTCTGTTCGTTGCCCTGCTTGCTTTGCTCATCCCCTTCGCTCCGACGGCCATCGCGGGTGAAAACCCGTTCTCCGGCCAGGGTGTCGAGGTCACCGACGACGGGAAGACCGCCGCCGCACCGGCGTTGCCGCCCGTGAAGGATGGCCAGAAAGTCCAGGGAACGGTCGATGTCGAGTCTTCCCTGAACGTGCGTTCCGGCCCCTGGGGCGAAGTCATCGGCTCGCTCGGGCCCGGCTCGAAGATCACGATCGTCGGCCAGCTCGGCGACTGGTACAAGATCGAGTACAACGGAAAGACGGCGTTCGTGCATTCCACCTACGTCAAGCGTGCCGGCGAAGCTCCCAAGACCCTCCCGACCAGCGGTTGGGTGAACACACCTCTCGGCCTCAACGTGCGCCGCGTTCCCAACGGGGACATCATCGGCACTCTGAAAGACCAGCAGGCCGTCGAGATTCTTGGCGCCACGAAAGACTGGTACAAGATCAAATACGGTGACAACGAGGCCTTCGTTTCCCGCAAATACATCGACACCGATCAGCCCAAGGCCAAGCCGGCGGAGGCGACCAAGGTCGAGTTCACCGGCTACGTCAATGCCGACATCGGTCTGAACGTCCGCAGTGCTCCCTGGGGCTCCATCGTCGGCTCGCTTCCTGACGGGGCATCGGTGCGGGTCATCGGGAAAAAAGACGACTGGTACCTGATTTCCTATCAGGGCAAGACGCGGTATGTCCACGCCGACTACATCACGAAGAACAAGCCTTCGAGCTCGAGTTCCTCGTCGTCCTCTTCTTCTTCGAGCAGCTCGGCGGCATCGGGATCGCTCCAGCAGCGGATCGTGCAGGAAGCGCGAAAGCTCGTCGGCAGCACCAAGTTCCGCACGGCCGACGTGAATTACGGCACGCTCGCCTGCGCCAAGGTCGTCACGACGGCACTGAAGAATGCCGGCGCCCTCGACCGGGTCTCCCTCAACTGCCGTGAAACCGTGAACATGCTCCACGCCAAGGGCTGGAAGGACGTCTCGGCGCCCCCCTACAAGGAAGGCGACGTCATTCTCTGGAAGACCTACGACTACACCGGCGACGGCGTGAAGGATCCCGACACGCACATCGGCATCATCGTCAAGGAAGGCAACAGCTACATGGCGATGAACAACTCCTCCCGCCTCCGCACGCCCCGCATCACCGAACCCTCCGCGATCGGCCCCGTCACCCGCGTCATGCGGAAGAGCTGATCGACCGCCCTCCGAAATCCAACAATCGAGGAACCTATGCGTCTCGCCTCTCCATGGAAACAAGCGGTTCTCGCCCTGATTGTTCCCGGCTTCATCGCATCCGCGGCTCTGGCGGCTCCGGCCGGGTGGGCGCTGAAATACGGCACCGGCCCGTCCGATGTCGGCTACTACAACGCCAAGGTCAATCCGAAGATCGAGGAAGCGAGCCCGCTCGGCCCGCTTGCCTTCCGTGTCGTAGGCGGCGACCTCTGGATCGCTGACTCGATCGGCGGCCGGGTGCTCCAGCTCGGCCCCACCGGGGCGGTGAAGGCCGCGATGAGCGTTCCGGGCGTCGGAACCGACACCCTGCTCGAAGACCTCGCCCTGACCGGCTCGACCCCGGGGAAAACCGATGCCGTCTGGGTTGCTGACGGCGCCGATCTCTTCGTCCGCAAACTCGCCGTTCCCGCCGGAACGGAGATGATGCGGGTCGGCGGTCGTGGAGAGAATCCCGGCCAGTTCGCCCAGATCCACCAGGTGGAAACCGGTCCGACCGGGAAATTGTATGTCGGTGACTATGGCAGGTCCGTGATCGCCGTTTTCTCCCCCGAGGGAAAGCTCCTTCGCGAACACCCGTGGGAGCGTTCCGGCTTCGCAATCGATGATCGTGACCGGCTCTCGACCGTGGCGTTCATCGACGGGGCCGGGTATGTCTGGCAGCGGTACGATGCCGAAGGACGGCTCGAACGGTCGGTGCATCTCGGGCTCCAGGCCCTGCAGAATCCGCGTGTCTGGTGGAACGAAGCCGACGGCGGCCTGAGTGTCTCGTTCATTCCCGCGGGCGGCTTCCGCGGCTCCGTGACGATGCATGTCTTCTCCGCCGACGGGGCGGTTCTCCGGAAATACCCCATCCGGCCGGCAGCCGGCATGAACCGATACGTCGACCGCGACGGCTCCGCCTTCTGGACGGCCGCCGCCGATGTGGATGCCGCTCCGGCCGGAGCGTTCCGCATCGAGTCGCTGAAGACGGACGGGGAGGCCCGCCCGGCCGCGAAAAAGCAGGCGGCTGACCCCTGGGCTGCCCTGAAGATCACCCGCGAAGCCGTAGTGAAGTTCCCAGGCGTCGATCCCTCGACGCTGATCGGTATCCGGACCGAAGGCCCGAACGGCTTCCTGCTGGCCCGCGACGGCGCTCTCACGACGTTCGATCTCGCATCGGGGAAGACCACCCCCGTTCAGCCGCTCGCCGGAGCCGGCACCAGACTTCTCGACTTCGCCCTGGTTGTCGGAAAACCGGTCGCCCTCGATGCGTCCGGCGCCCTGATCGGTGCGAAGCCGGCGAACTGGCCAGCCGGCCCCTTCGCCGCCTGCCGGATCGACGCGTCCCAGGGCGAGGCCCTTCTCACCGGCGGAACCCGGAGTTTCTTCCTCGCCGGCACTGCCACCTCGGCCGTCGAACTCCCTGCGACCTGCCTGGCCATGCCCATCCGTGAAGGGTTCCTCTGGAACCTGAAGCGGCCCGGCCTGCGCGCCTGGGAAGCCCTTCTGACGGATGGCTACGGCAACCTGATGAAGCGGGTGTCAAAGTTCACCACCGAGTTCGATCCCACGGGACTCACCTTCGGTCCCAACGGCCCCGAGGGCGAGCTGCTGATCTCCTGTTTCGGCGGCACCGCCCGTGAAGTCTCGCTTCTTGGCCAGAACGGCCGGATGCTTTGGAAACTTCCGATGCAGAACGCCGTCGTTCCTCGCGACCTGGGATGGGACCAGGAAGGCAACCTGCTCGTCCTCGAACGGGACGGGGACGGGCTCGTCCTGAACCGGATCACGTTCGCCGTCCCCCAGGGCTGAACCCCGACCGAACCGATACCGCCCCGCACCGGAAGGTGCGGGGCGGTATCGCTTGTGATGTATATTATAAAGTATTGTAAATCAGGAAAGAGGCGCGTTCGGCGATGAACGGGGCGCATTCGGCCGTTGCGCGGGCTTCGATCTCGGCAGGGGGCTTGCCGCTCAGCAGATGCTCGCGGAGCCAGGCGTTTCCGGCGAGATGGTCGAAAAAGGGGTGGGGCAGGGTGGCGCGGCCGGGGAACTCGACCAGGCCCGGATGGGTCCGGAGCAGGGCATGGAGCGACCGGATGCCGATGCCGACGGCGTTTGGAAGGATCGGAAGGGAGGTGTCGAGGCGGATTCCCCGGCATTCGATCCCTTCGAATTTCGAGAAGGTGGGCCGGAATGTCGCGGCCGAAACGGAGACTCCCGGCGGGAGCAGCGGCGAAAGGGCTTCGATCCAGAGTTCCGGGCGGGCCCAGGGGGCGCCGAGAATCTGGAAGGGAGCGTCCGTGCCGCGGCCTTCCGAGACGTTCGTTCCCTCGTAGAGGCAGGTTCCGGGGTAGAAGCGGGCCGTATCGGGCGATTTCATGCTCGGCGAGGGCTGGACCCAGGGGACGCCGAGCCGTTCGAACGGAACCCCCCGGACATACTCCCGGCAGGCCCAGACCGTGAGCCCGGCCGGCTTCGGCAGACGCGCGTTCCACCAGCGGGCCAGTTCGCCCGGGGTCAGACCGTAGCGCAGGGGCACCGGGAGATGGCCGACGAAGGAGCCGAAGCCCGGGGAAAGCATCGGCCCCTCGATCTCGAGGCCGCCGAGCAGATCGGGCCGATCGAGCACATGGAATGGCAAACCCGCTTCGGCTGCGGCCTCAAGAGTGTTGCGCAACGTCGAGATGTAGGTGTAGAAACGCACGCCGACATCCTGGATATCGAATACGAGGGCGTCGAGGCCGTGCAGATCGGCAGGCGCCGGCTTCTTCTTCGGGCCATACAGGCTGAAGATCGGCACCCCGAGCCGGGGATGGACCGAGCTGTCGACGGCTTCCCCGTCGGGGGCGTCGGAGCCGAATCCATGCTCGGGAGTGAAGATCGCGGCAAGGGTGGCGTGGGGATGGGCGGAAATCCGGTCTGTCAGATGGACGCCGTGCCGGTCGCGGCCCGTCGCATTGGTGACGAGGCCGATTCTGCCGGTGGCGTGGGGCGACTCGAGAAAGGCTTCGAGACCGTAGTCAAACATGGCGGGCCTTGTGCCGGCGCAGATACTCGGCGACGAGATACAGCGAACCGGTCACCAGGATCGAGCCGGCGCGGGAGCCTGCCACGAGGGCCGCATCGAGCGAATCATGCGCGTTCCAACGGCTGTCGGACGCGAGAATGCGGCCCACTTCGGCGGCCGGAATCGCCCGTGGGGTGGGTGGGGAGACGTAGGCCAAGGTATCGGCCCGGCGGGCCAGTTCGGCGGCCATGCGCGGGTAGGGCTTCTTCTGGAGCGCCCCGAAGATCAGATGCAGCGGGCGGGGTGGCGGAAAGGCATCGAGATAGGCCAGAAGGCTTTCGAGACCCTCGTCATTGTGAGCCCCGTCGAGAAGCACCGGCGGAGAGCCCTCGTGCCACTCGAGCCGGCCCGGCCATCGGACGTTTTGGATCCCTTCGGCGACGCTTTCCGCCGGGATGTCGAAGCCGCGGCTGCGCAGGCAGTTCACGACTTCGAGGGCGATCGAGAGGTTTGTTACCTGGTGCGCCCCGGGCAGCGGGAAGAAGATTTCCCCATCGGCGCCTTCGAGCTCGAGACGATGACCCCGTGCCGTGCTTTTGACGAGGCGGAAGCCCTTTCCGGGAGCGACCCGGTGAAGGGGGATTTTCTTCCCCGCGATCGCGGACTCGAACAGGGCGAGGATGGCCGGATCCTGCTCGCCCGTGACAAGGGGCACTTTCGGCCGGATGATCCCCAGCTTCTCGCGCGCGATCGAGGGCTTGTCGGGGCCGAGCAACTCCTGGTGATCCGTTCCGATGTTGGTGATGACCGACACCTCGGGATGGACGATGTTCGTCGCATCGAGGCGGCCGCCGAGTCCGACTTCGACGAAGGCCAGATCGCGTTCTGTTTCGCGAAACGCCCACAGGGCGAGAGCGGTCACGATCTCGAAGAAGCTCGGGGCCCCGATCGAGGGCTCGCGATCCATCGTCGTCACGATCTCCTGGAGCGTTTCGACGCCCCTGATCCAGAACGACTCGTCGAGCGGTTCTCCCTGGATGCGGATGCGCTCGGAGAGCTCGACGAGGTGCGGGGAAACGGTCGAGCCGGTCTGGTAGAGGCCGCCCGCGACAATGATCGATTCGAGAATGGCCGTGACCGAGCCTTTGCCGTTGGTGCCTCCGATGACCACGCAGGGCACGTCATGCTGCGGGTTGTCGAGCTTGTCGGTGAGGTATTCCATGCGGTGGAGGCCGAACGGCCCCGTGATGAAGTCGCGTCTGCCGATCCATTCGCGTGCGGCTGAAAAGTCCATTGCTGCGGTCCCTGGCCCGAAAATATGCCTCATCAGAAGCGTGGCTACTATATCAGAAACGCGGATATCCGAAAAGATTCCGGTTCCGCTCACGTCCTGAACGGCCAAATGGGGATCGCCGGGAAATACGAGAGCCCCGAACCACAGATGCCGCAGATTTCGCAGCTCTCCTTCGATGTGTTTCTTTCATGGAATCTGATCCGATTCTAAAATCCGTGGATCTGCTGTTTCAGGCGATGAGGTTCGCCCCGGGGGTTATCCGGAACCTTGAATCTGCCGATGCATCTATGGTACGATGCGTTTTTCTCATTTGCGGGAGTAGGTCATGATGAAACCTGAAGAACTGAACCCTCTCGAACCGCGGGAGCCCGACGAGAGCCCTCTCGAGAGCGAAGAAGAGGAAGAAGAGTCCCTTTCCGTCACCCAGTGGCTGATCGGCTGGCTCTGGTTCCTGTTCAAATGCGGATTTGCCTTGACAGTCATCGCGATCGTCGTCGTCACGGGCGCCGTGATCGGGATTGTCAAAGGCTTTTCCGAACAGATTCCGATCGTCTCGGATCGTTCCTATCGGCCGAACCTGACGACACAACTGTTCGACTGCAAGGGCCGGCCTCTCGCCAAGCTGCATGCCGAGGAAAACCGGACACGGATTCTGGCTGCAAACGAGATTCCCGTGATCATGCGTCAGGCTGTCGTCGCGATCGAGGACGAGCGGTTCTATCAGCATTACGGCATCGACATCGTGGGCATCACCCGTGCCATGGTCAAGAATATCCAGGCGGGGCGCGTGGTTCAGGGGGCTTCGACGCTCACGCAGCAGCTCGTGAAGAACGCCTTTCTGACCAGTGAGAAAACGTTCCGGCGCAAGCTGATCGAGGCGATGATGGCCTTCCAGCTCGAGCGCAAATACTCGAAGGAAGAGATCCTGACCCTGTATCTGAACGAGATCTACTTCGGCCATGGAGCCTACGGTCTCGATGCGGCTGCCCGGATCTACTTCGGAAAAGATCCGAAAGATCTCACGTTGATCGAGTGCGCCACGCTGGCCGGCATCCCGAAAAGTCCGGTGGCATTTTCCCCGTTCAAATACCCCGAAAACAACCGCCAGCGCCGTGAGCTCGTGCTGTCGAAGATGGTCGAGCTGGGATTCATCTCTCCGCTGGAGTATGAGGAAGCCCGCAAGCAGCAGCCCGTCCTTTCAAAAGAGAAGTCCGAGACGATGCTGGCGCCCTATTTCGTCACCTACGTGCGCGACCAGCTCCTGGAAAAATACGGCGCGAACCTGGTCTACAACGGTGGTCTGAAGGTATACACCACCGTCGATATCGATTACCAGAAGTATGCCGAAGAGGCGATGGACAACGCCGACATCATGAAGAGCCGGCCGGTCGAGAAGGACCCCGACATGAACGGTTCGCTGGTCTGTCTCGACGTCAAAACGGGGCATATCAAGGCGATGTACGGTGGTCGCAGCTTCGAGCGGTCCCAGTTCAACCGCGTCACCCAGGCGTTGCGGCAGCCCGGCTCCTCGTTCAAGCCGTTCGTATACGGATGTGCGCTCGAGAACGGAGCGCTGCCCGGCGACATCATCGTCGACGAGCCGATCAGCTACACCAACCCCTGGACCCACAAGGTGTGGGCGCCGAAAAACTACGATCTCAAGTTCCACGGGGCCGTCACCTTGATCAAAGCCGTCATGAACAGTTTCAACGTGCCAGCGGTGCGCGTTCTCGACAAGCTCACCGCTGCCAAGGTCATCCGGTTCACCCGCAAGCTCGGGGTCACTTCGCCGATGGAACCCAATCTCTCCCTTGCCCTGGGATCCGGTCAGTTCACTCCGCTGGAAATGGCCTCCGCGTATGCGGTTTTTGCAAATCAGGGAATATATACCACCCCGGTTGCCATCACGAAGGTCGAGGACCGCGACGGGAACATTCTTGAAGAAGCGCTTCCCCACGCGAAGGAAGTGATGAAGGCGGTTCATGCCGCCATGCTGGTCGACATGCTGCGCACGGCCGTCGAGCGCGGCACCGGCAAGCGGGCCATGGTGAAGAACCACGCCGTCGCCGGCAAGACCGGAACGACCAACGATTATGTCGACGCCTGGTTCAACGGCTTCACCCCAGAACTGGTCGCGGTTGTCCAGTTCGGCTACGACCGGCCCAAGACCCTCGGCGCGAAAAAGGCGGGCGGCACGGTCGCCGCCCCGATCTGGCACGATTTCATGGACAAGGTGCTCAAGGATTATCCTCAGAGCGACTTCCCCGTTCCCGACGGCGGCGTCCGGCTACGGGTCTGCATCACCAGCGGCAAACCTGCTTCGGCCGGCTGCCCGAAGGAAGTCGTTTGCGGCCAGGTATATCCGATCGAAGCCGTGCCGAAGAATGAATGCCACATCCATTCCGGTGGCGGCCAGTTCGCGATCGACGAGGAGGAAGACGTCGAGTTCGCGGCGGGCCAGAACGCCGACATGGTCACCCAGAACTTCGCTCCGGATCCCGACTTCTTCCAGGCGGATTATCGCAAGCCGGCTCCCGCGCCCCAGGCAGCCGGTGCCGGAGCCTCGGTGATTGCCGTTCCCTCCCGGATGAACGATGAGGAAGAGGAAGAAGAAGAGGATATGGATGACGCCCTCGCCAATGCCGAGGCGGAAGAAGAAGGCGATTTCGCCTCGCCGCACGAACCCGGCGTCGTGATCCAGCCTGATTGACCTGAACACCCTGCGAAAACCAGGGCCCGCCAGGAACTCTCCTGGCGGGCCCGTTTTCTTGTGTCATCCGGGCGTTGCGGCCCACTTCCCGCATCCTGTGGGGCGGGGCCGCCCCCGAGCGACGGAACGTATGGTTTGCGGGCCTTGCCGGCCCTGTTGGAGGGAAAGGGTCAGTTGACCCGGGTGGATCGAGCGGATGCCCCAGAAGCGGCGGGAGTCTTGGCGGAACGCCGCGCTGCCGTGCGGGTGAAGGCGGCTGCGACCCGTCCGAGCTCGGCAACGGTGATCGGATCGTCGCTTCCGAAGACGGATTCCTCGCGGGCGAGATCGATTCCGAGGCTTCGCAGGGTCCGGATTGGGATGGTCATGTAGTGGTGACGGGGGATGTCGGTGAAATCCGGTTCGGCTTCATCGCCCGGAGAGGCATCGAGAAGATCGCTGGCCACGCGGTAGAGGAAC
>ENA-UOWO01002690-UOWO01002690.1-activated-sludge-metagenome-genome-assembly--contig:-NODE-2690-length-21709-cov-5.266879_pt1 | contig 21709 bp, 22 predicted proteins | sample MGYA00238148_ERZ761564 | MGnify/ENA primary metagenome ERZ761564 (study PRJEB28885, sample SAMN05720194) | activated sludge metagenome | isolation source: Anaerobic digester | place: USA... | reverse complement strand
CCACTTTGGCGTGCACTGGGTGGAATTATGGACGAATATGCAAAAAATCCATTTACGCTTGAAAAATTGCGCCGTGCCATTAAATTAGATCCAGAGGTTTCACGCAGTGTTGATAACTATATAAATCGTGCTGATGGATTTTTACGTCATTTAACTGCAACTGAACCTGATGGAATTTTATCAACTACCTTTACTGATGGTCTGTTGGGTCAATCTGTGACATTTTTCGGACAGGCCAAACAGCTAGCTGCCGCGGAATAAAAAATGCAAAAACTTTCACAGGATCTTATTCGGGAAATTTCTGCCCTTCGAAATGAACCTGACTGGTTGACATCTTGGCGTCTGGCTGCTTTTGATTCATGGAAAAAAATGACTGAACCTCACTGGGCGGAAATAAATTACCAACCAATCGATTATGATTCTTTAAACTATTATAATAATCCACAACCTGTTGATAATTCTGATTTGAAATCTGTTTATGAAACAATGGGATTACCAGAATCGGAACAAAAAGCTTTGATGGGTATGGCAACAGATACTGTAATAGATAGCCGTTCCGTTCACACATCTTATACCGAAGATTTATCCAAACTTGGTATTATATTTTTACCATTCTCCGAAGCAGTTGAAAAACATCCAGATTTAGTAAAAAAATATTTAGGTACAGTTGTACCACCAACCGATAACTTTTTTGCAGCTCTGAATGCAGCTGTTTTTTCCGATGGGACATTTGTTTATATTCCAAAAAATACTAAGTGCCCTATTGATTTAGCCAGTTATTTCCGTATTGAAACTGCAAAAATTGGACAATTTGAAAGAACGCTTATCATTGCCGAAGAAGGTTCAGAAGTATCGTATCTAGAAGGTTGCAGTGCACCACGTCGACCAAATCATCAATTACATAGCGGTGTAGTCGAAGTTGTAGCATTGGATAATTCAATTGTAAAATATGCAACTGTTCAAAACTGGTTTGCTGGTGATTATAAAAAAGATAAAAATCAGATTGGTGGTATTTTAAACTTTGTAACCAAACGCGGAAAATGTTTTGATGGTGCACGTCTGGATTGGACCCAGGTTGAAATTGGATCTTCGATGACATGGAAATATCCTTCAACGATTCTGGCTGGGGACAATTCATCCAGTGATTTTTATTCCCTGACAATTACACGTGGTGCACAACAAGCAGACACCGGCACAAAAATGATTCATCTTGGAAATAACTCTAAATCAAACATTGTTTCATATGGCGTTGCATTGGAAGATTCTGTTCAAACATTCCGCAGTCTTGTTTCTTTTTCTGGAACTGGTTGTAAAAATGCTTGCAAGTGCGACAGCAGAATTATCGGAAACGATGCAATTGCAAATACTATTCCCAGAATTATTCACAACAATGGCGAAAATGAACAAAGCCACGAAGCAACAACCGGTTCAATTGATTCAAACACCATGCTTTATTTGGAACAATCAGGTATTGATGAAGACGAAGCGACCGCACTTATAATCAGTGGTTTGGCAAATCCGATTATTTCACGGCTACCCATGGAATTTTTGGTTGAAAGTAAACAATTGATTAAAATGGCATTATCAAAAGAGTAAAAAATGTTATTAGAAATAAAAAATTTGTCCGTAAGTCTGGGTGATAAAAAATTATTAGAAAATATAAATATGTCAATTGATAATGGTGAACGCCATTTGTTGGCTGGACATAATGGCAGTGGTAAATCAACACTGGTCCAGACAATTGCTGGAAATAATGAATATAAAATTGACAGTGGTAAAATAATTTTTGATGGACGCGATGTAACAAATGAAAATGCAACAACACGCGCGCTGATGGGAATTTTTCTGGGTGCCCAAAATGTCCCAGAAATTCCAGGATTAACTGTAATAAGTTTTTTAAAACATTCTGCAATTGCGCATAGACATTTCCAAACCGGCAAAGATCTTTCTATGGGTGAATTTTTGACAGAATTAGAAAAAATTCGTGAACGATTGGATATTCCAAAAACTTGGTTAAACCGCAGTATAAATGTCGGATTTTCTGGCGGAGAACGCAAAAGATTGATGTTAATGCGATTATTAATGACAAAACCAAAGTTGGCAATTTTGGACGAACCAGATTCTGGTGCAGATAAGTCCGTCCAGGAAATGATAGTAAGTGTTATAAACGAAATGAAACAGACAACTTTCCTATTTATCAGTCACCAGGAAAAGTTTACTGAACTTGTCTCTCCATCAAAAACAACATATTTGTCATCAGGCAAAATTATGTTATAATTAAAGCAATTAAGAAAGGATTATAAAATGGTACAAAAAACAACAAAATCAAAACTGTTATCCTGGCTTTTTTCAGAACCTGTCAGATTCGCAATAATATCATTTTTGTCTGTTTTGGGTGTGTCTTTTGTTTATATATTAGCACGCGAAATTTTTTACAAAGATATGGTTATGTCATCAATACCATTTTTAATTCTGATTTTCTTTGTAATTCTTATAAATACTGTTTTGTTAATTAAACGACTTCCCAAAGATATTTTGGACAGACGTAGTTTTATTGCAATTGATAATGGTCTTAGTATTATTTATTTTTCAATATTTATTATTATGACTTTGTTTATCGCCAGCAGCGCGCGTGATTTGGTATTCTATACAATTTGGTTGCAAAATTATTCAATGGTATTTTTCTTGTTAACTGCAACTTTGGGATCATTAGTTTATTTATATGTAATAGGTTTAATGATTTCTAATATTTATGTGATATTCCGTCGCGCAGTTTCAATGGGTGTACCAAAATGGAAAATTATTTTATCTATGCCTTTTATGTTTTCAATGTTTTGGGTTTCTAATTATCTGTTACCAGAAGATAAAAAAACAAAAAGTTCTATTGATATTAAAACAAAATGGTACTCCAGATTTACAGACTGGGTTATTTCAAAACCTATTAACACTATGATAGTGTTTCTAATAGTTACGATTTTATCTGGATTGTTCTTTGATACATATTCCAGCACACTGACTATATTATTTGCATTGGTATTTGGTGTATGGGTATGGGCTACAGGCTTGAACAAGTTTCAAAAATCAATTGGTGGGACATTTTCAACATTCGTTTGGATTATGAATATTGCAATTATTCTTACATTTACAGGTTTTTTGTTGTTTTCACCAAAAACAGCAAATGTATCAATGCAATATGAAACAGTCCAAATAACCGATAATGTAAAAAAATAAAACTGTAATTAACACAGGACGATAATATGAACGGTTTAATTTTATTTGTAGGTGTTGTTTTTATTCTTTGGTTGGGACGATCTATTTTTATACCTATATTGGTCGCTGCTTTTATTTGGTATTTAGTTAATGCGATTTCAGCATATTACAGAAAAGTAATGCCATTTAAAATAATTGAAAAAAATAAATCAAAAATACCATCCAAGATTTTTGATTGGGTATCCAAAATTTTAGCAGTAATAACATTTGGTGGATTGACGTATTTATTTATAACTCAAATCAGACCTATGTTTTCGGAACTGATTGCTGCTTTGCCAGAAATTCAACAAAAATTGATTTTGTTGGGTGATTATTTATCTGGATTTTTTGGATTTTCATTTAACCCTGATAATTTGCCAAACATGTCAAACATTATTACAAATATCAGTTCTTCGGCGGCTGGAATTGTCACAACAACCGGTATGGTTTTAATTTATATATTCTTTATGTTTATTGAACAAAGCACTTTTGGTAAAAAATTCAGTGCACTGTTTCCAAACAAAACACAATCAAAAAAGACACGTTATATTCTGACCAGCATCGATGAAAATATGAAAAAATATATGTTTATGAAAACGTTTATTTCTGCATCTACTGGTATATTATCATATTTCTGGTTGCACTATTTGGGATTGGAATTTGCAGGAATATGGGCATTTATTGTATTTATAATGAATTATATTCCAACTTTTGGTTCTATTGTTGCATGTGCACTACCAATAATGTATTCATTAATAACTGCTGATACTATGAACCTGCCTATTTTAACAGCTGTTGGATTGATTGGACTGCAAATACTTCTGGGAAATATCATAGAACCCAGACTGACTGGCAAGACATTAAATCTATCTACTTTGGCAATCTTGATAAACTTGGTATTTTGGGGAATGTTATGGGGTGTTGCTGGAATGTTCTTCAGTGTACCATTATTGGTGGCGACATTTATTATCACCGCCCAGTTTGATTCAACTCGTTGGATTGCAGTATTACTATCGGCCAACGGTGAAATTCCAGATAAAAAGGACGAATAACTAAAAACCGCCAATCGGCGGTTTTTTACTTTGGATTGTATCCAAAAATATCGCGTTCGCCCCAATCCATGTCAATTTCACATCTGGTTGGTAAAAATTCAAAACATTTATTTGCCAATTCAAATCGATTTGTATCACGCAATGCATCAACCAAATAATCTTTTAACATGTGCAAATACATTACATCAGTTGCAGCATACTTTTGCTGATTCTTGCTTAACTTTTTTGTCCAGTCTGAACAAGTCTCGGACCCATCCATTTCAACTTTGAACAATTCTTTTAATACATTGTGCAGTGCGTGGCCTTTTTTTGGACGCGCCAATAATGTTCCAATTTTTGTGCAAAAAACAGGCATTGTCCAAACCCCAAAACGTTTGTAAATCATCAGCATATCCATACGCGCATAATGAAATATTTTTGTAATTTTTGGATTTGATAGCAATTTTGCCAAATTTGGATATTCCTGATTATCACGAATCTGTACCAGATAAAAATCATCAGAATCACGCGTACGTAATTGAACCAAACACAAATGGTCCCCTTTGACATCCAGTCCGGTCAATTCGGTATCCACTGCCAGATCTGGTGATTTTGATAATTCTTTGACTTGTTGATCTGACAAATCATTTTGCAAATAAATTATATTCATTTTCTTATTCTTTTAATTATTGCGATTGCATTTTCCAATATTACCTTGGCGCTTTCGGAATCCAATACATTTTTTTTGTTACGAATGCCAGACAAGTTTTCACCTGCTTCGAAACTGGTTAAACTTTCATCAGTAAAAACTATTGGCAAATTCGTTTTTTTTGACAATTCATTTGCAAATCCACGCACCATTTTTGTAGTTTCTGATTCCGTTCCATCACTGCGAATTGGTAATCCTATAACTATACCCACTGATTGCTCTGTTATTGCGATTTTCACAATTTTTTCCAAAATTGGTTCATTTTTGTATTCCAATTGTGGGCGGACAAAAACAAATTCCTGGCTGGGATCAGACACAGCCAGCCCCAATCGCCGTGCACCCCAATCAATTCCCAATATACGCCCCGTTGTCGGAAAATCCTTGAAATCTGGCAAAATCATTGTATAATCCTTTGAATTTTAATGATAGGATTAACAATGTCATTTAGCAAGCAACAATTGCAGAAATTTGCCCATTTAATAAGAATTGAAATTTCAGATGAAAAACTGGAAAAAATGAAAATTGATTCAGTTATAGAATGGTTGGATAAATTGCAAAAAATCGATACAACTGGTGTTGAACCGATGCTGTCACCGGTACAGCATTCACTGCTACGCCGTGCTGATATCGTAACCGATAAAAATATTCGTGATTTATTATTAAAGAATGCACCTGATGAAACCGGAAAACGCGCTGGATATTTTGCCGTACCAAAAGTTATGGATGAATAAAATGAACCTGACAGACCTGACCATTACCGAAGCTTTAGAAAAACTGAAATCTGGTGAAATTACTGCTACCGAATTGACAAAAGCTTACTTGGACCGAATTGAAAAATTTGGTGACCAATTAAACTGCTATATCACTTTGACACCTGAACGTGCCCTGGCGGATGCAGCTGAATCTGATAAAAGATATGCGGGTGGAAATCCCCTGCCCTTGGATGGTATTCCAATCGGAATGAAAGATTTATTTGCCACACGTGGTATTCGAACAACTGCGGCCAGCCACATTTTGGAAAACTTTACCCCCGAATATGAATCAACAGTATCACAAAAATTTATTGATGCTGGAACAGTACTGTTGGGAAAAACAAATTTGGATGAATTTGCAATGGGTACTTTCAGCAAGACCAGTTTCTTTGGCGCACCCATCAGTCCATATCAAATTGAAAATAAATTAACAGCTGGCGGATCATCGGGCGGCACCACCAGCGCAGTTGCAAGCGGACTTGCCATTGGTGGAACCGGAACAGACACAGGTGGTTCAATTCGTTTTCCTGCTGCAATAACTGGATTGGTTGGAATGAAACCAACATACGGTTTATGTTCACGTTGGGGTTGTGTTGCATTTGCAAGTTCGCTGGATACACCTGGTCCGATTGCTCGCACTGTTGATGATGCTGCATTGTTATTATCTGCGATGACAGGTTATGATGAAAAAGATTCAACATCTGCAAATGCGGGATTTTATGTAAAAGATCGTTTACCACAAATCGGATTAAACAAATTAAAAATTGGTGTTATAAAAGAATTTGACGATGTCGAAATATCACCTGATATGAAAAAATTATTTGATGAACGGATTGAAAATTTGAAAAAATCAGGTGCTGAAATTATAACTATTTCAATTCCAAACATTTTGGACGCTTTGGCTGCTTACTACATTATTGCCCCAGCCGAGGCATCATCTAACCTGGCGCGATATGATGGTATGCGTTACGGATTGCGGGTCGAAGGCAAAGATTTAATTGATACATATAAGAAAACACGCGCCGCCGGATTTGGCGAAGAAGTTCAACGTCGCATGGTTGTCGGAACGGCTGTTTTATCCAGCGAATCGTATGAAGTTTATTTTATGCAGGCGGCACGCGTTCGCAGATTGATTGCTGATGCATTCAATCGCGCTTTTGAACAATGCGATTTAATTGTATGTCCATCCAGCGCCGGAACCGCTCTGCCTTTGGATTCAGATTTATCGCCTTTGGAATATTATGCATTGGATTTATTCACTGTTGCAATGAACCTGGCGGGAATACCGGCATGCAGCGTACCATGCGGTTTGGCAGAAAATAAATTACCATTGGGAATGCAGGTTGTTGGCCGCGCTTTTGATGACATGCGCGTATTACAATTGGCAAAACACATCGAAGAATTCGCAGGATTAGATAACAAACCAAGTACAGTTATGGGGAAATAAAAAACCGCCATGCGGCGATTAAAAATAAGTCTGGTGGCTGGGTTTGGGGCTCGAACCGCCGACACAGGGATGTTCGCTTGACCGCTTTGCAGTCTGCGCGTATCCTCAATAATTATTCGAACAAGACTATGCTTGTTCTCATATACTCGGATTCAGTCCCGGACTTCAAATCCCTGTATATAACCGGAATTACATTTCGGCACAAACAACAGGGATAATAAAAAAATACCCGCAAGCGGATATTTTATTATTATCTGGTGGCTGGGGACGGAATCGAACCGCCGACACAGGGATTTTCAGTCCCTTGCTCTACCAACTGAGCTACCCAGCCAAAACAAGACGGATTTGATAATAAAGCACAGGATTAAAAAAATCAAGGAAAAATAAAATGTTTAATAAAAGTTTGTTCAAATTTTATTTAGATGAACAAGGCGAGTATAGAACCCTACTTGGTATGCTTGGTGGTCAAGATGCCAGCAATACTGTTAATCGTGCATATCAATATGGAATCCCCGCTGATATAGCATCAAAGGTAAAATATGGAAAAGATTGCCCGGAACTTAAATCCTTTTTACATAAAAAATATAAAGAATTCAGTGCAGAATTAAAACAATCTTTAAAATTTCATAAAAAGTTTTGGAAAAAAAATAGTCCTTTTTATAAAGAAAAAATTGAAAAAATCTTAGGACACAAAATGCCAACTTATTTAATCAGGCTTAACATGCAAACAGACGGAATCAGTAATTGGTCTGGTACAGATATTTCAATTAATGCTTTTAAATATCTACAAAGATTCAAATCTGGGCACATGATTCTGGATATTATTTGGGAAAGTATGCTTTCGCAAACTTTTATTGATATTAGAAAAAAATATTCAAAAAAGGATATTAATGATTTAAATGTTTGGGGCATTTCTGAATTAACTGCAACGATTGGTATTTATCAAAATGATATTTCACCAACCAGCATTTGGGACATTGGATACATGGAATTGGTTCCATATCAAGATACAATTAGAAAACTTTACAAAAACCGTAAATCTTTTGAAGATTATCTGGATAAAGTTGTAGAATATTTTAAGAAAAATCCATTAAAAGGAAAATAAGTTATGGCATACACAATACATGGTAAAACAGGCGATTGGGAATTGGTTATTGGACTGGAAACTCATATAGAAGTTACCAGCAACAGTAAATTGTTCAGCGGAGCATCGGCCGACTATAATCCATCGGTTCCTGCAAATACTCAGGTGTCTTTTGTTGATGCCGCAATGCCGGGAATGTTGCCGGTTTTGAATGAATATTGTGTCGAACAGGCGATTCGTATGGGATTGGGTCTGAACGCAGAAATTTCAAAACGCAGTAAATTTGCACGAAAACAATATTTCTATCCTGACCTGCCCCAGGGTTATCAGATTTCACAACCCGCCGAAGAACCACCAATTGTTGGTCGTGGTCATATTGAAATTATTGGCGATGACGGTAATCCAAAAAAGATTTTGATTGAACGCGCACATCTGGAACAAGATGCTGGAAAATTAAAACATGATGCACATCCAACCAAATCAATGGCCGATTATAACAGAACTGGTGTCGCACTTTTGGAAATTGTTACTTTTTTGGATACTAAAAACCCAGGAAATAATTCATTTATAACCAGTCCCGATGAAGCTGAAAAATACCTGCGTCAAATTCGTGAAATCGCACGTAGTCTGGGCGTATCAAACGCAAATATGGAAGAAGGTTCAATGCGCGCCGACGTAAACGTATCCGTTCGTCGCGTTGGTGCAGCTGAATTTGGAACCAGAACCGAAACAAAAAATATGGTTTCATTCAAATTTATTAAAACAGCGATCGAGTACGAAGCACGTCGCCAAATCGAAATAATTGAAAATGGTGGTACTGTTTCCCAGGATACAATGCATTACAACCAAGATTCTGGTACAACAACCGTTATGCGCAGTAAAGAAGACGCTTTGGATTATCGTTATTTCCCAGATCCAGATTTATTACCATTGATTATCGAAGATGATTTGATTGAACGCATACGTGCCACCCTGCCCGAACTGCCATCTGTACGTCGTGCAAGGTATATGTCAGAACTGGGATTATCGGAATATGACGCTGCACGTCTGACAGAAAGCGTACAGATTTCAAACTGGTTCGAATCCGCGGTCGGCGATAAATCGGTGCGTGCAAAACCAATCGCAAATTGGATGATTTCAGAATTGTTCGCTCATCCTGAAAATTTTGTATTGGACGAATCAATACAACGTGATGAATCAATTCGCATAATTGCACCATCAGATTTAGCAGAATTGGTAGATATGATTTCGGAAAACGAAATCAACGGTAAAATGGCCAAGGATATATTTGTTAAAATGTTGGATGGTGAAACTGGGTCACCAAAACAAATTGCTGACAAATTTGGATTAAAGCAAATGTCTGATACTGGTGCAATTGTTTCAGCTGTTGATGATGTAATTGCAAAAAACGCTTCCCAGGTTGAACAATATAAATCCGGAAAAGTAGGACTGATTGGATTTTTCGTAGGCGCTGTTATGAAGTCAACCGGTGGCGCTGCAAATCCAGAATTGGTTAATAAAATATTGAAAGAAAAACTGGGATAATAAAAACACAAAATGACAGTACAAGATTTACAATCTTTACAAAATACAAATATGGAACCTGTTGTTTCCAGTATAACTGTTTTCTTATTATTGGTTATTTTTGGCGGTGGGGCTTTTACATTAACAAAGAAAAAGACAAAAACTGTTCCTTGGTACACCAGGTTGAATCCACAATTTTTTATGCCCGGTTTTACAACAGTTGAAAAGTTTGATTTTGAACCACCAAAAAAACAAATAAATTTATGGAACCAAGATCGATTACAAATCAAATTTAACCCAAAAAACTTTTCAAAGTAAAAGGATAAATCATGAATGCTGTTGATTTTCTTTTGAATAAATACATTCCATTTGATGATTTGGAACGTACAGATATTGAAAAGTTTCGTAAATTTGTATCTGAATATAACGGTAATATTTTTGATCGCACCCCTGGACAACCGACAATAACTGCCAGCGCATTTGTAGTTAATCCCAATTTTACCAAGACTTTGATAATGCATCACAAGATTCATGGATTTTATAAACAATTTGGTGGACATGCGGACGGTAATCCAAATCTGGCAAGTGTTGCAACTGCAGAATTATTCGAAGAATCTGGAACAAAAGGACAAATTGTTCAAACAGATCCAATTGATATAATTCGTTGGAATTTTCCAGAAAGAACAAAAAACGATATTTTCTACCCTGCACATGATTGTTTTGATATTGCATTTTTATTCATAGTTAATGAACTTGAAAAATTAAAAATAAATAAAAATGAAGTAATTGACACAAAATGGGAAATGTTGGAAACTTGGCGCGATTATTCACCGGACAATATTACTTATAAAACAAATCCTCAAAACTTTGATTACCAACAAAGAATGTATAAGAAAGTAAAACTTGCCCATAAATCTTTATAAAGACTAAATAACAGATGAAAAAATTTTTTATGCAAACTTTTGGTTGTCAAATGAACGTTTATGACGGGCAGCGTATTTCCAATATGTTAAAGGTTAATGGTTGGACCCAAATTGATAATTCAAATGATGCTGATCTGATTATTCTGAATACTTGTGCTGTTCGTGAAAAAGCGACAAACAAAGTTTTCAGCGCACTGGGACGAATTCGCGATTCGAAAAAACCTGACGCCTTGTTTGGAATTGTTGGTTGTGTTGCCCGCGAAGCGGGCGCGGATGCTTTTAAGCGAATTCCCGAACTTAATTTTGTTCTGGGACCACAAAGTTATCATAAATTGCCTGAAATTTTGGAAAATCCTGATGCAAAATTATTAAACGTTGATCTGGGTGGATTAGAAAAATTTGATGAAATGCCACAAATGGTCGAATCACCATTAGTTTCATACATACCAATCCAAGAAGGTTGTAATCACTGTTGTACTTATTGCATTGTTCCGTATACTCGTGGACGCGAAATATCACGACCATTTGACGACGTAATGCGTGATGTACATCATGCAGCAGACACTGGTGCAGTTGAAATATGCTTTTTAGGACAAAATGTTAATGGTTATCACTTTGAAAACTATATGTTGTCCGACCTGATTCGAGAAACAGCAGCAATAAATGCCGTAAAACGAATCAGATTTACGTCTAGTTACCCAACAGAAATGACCGATGATTTGATAAAAATGTTCGGAAATCAGCCAAAATTACTACCTTTCTTGAATTTGCCTATACAAAGTGGTTCGGTCGATGTATTGACAAGAATGAATCGACCATATTCACTGAATCTATATATAGACATTATAGATAAATTAAGGGCTATCAGACCAGATATTCAAATATCCAGTGATTTTATTGTTGGATTCCCAGGGGAAACCGATTCGGATTTCGAACAAACAATGAACATTGTTCGCCAGATAGGATATATAAATTCTTATTCTTTCAAATATTCACCCCGTCCCCATACAGCAGCGGCATTAATGAAAGACCAGATTCCAGATAATATAAAACGTGAACGGTTAAAAATGCTGGATGGATACTTAAATGATATTCAGCGTGAATTTAATGAATCTTGTATTGGAAAAACTTTTGAATGTCTGTGCGAAGGTCCAGATAAAACAGGAAAACACTTGCTGTTTAGAACACCATACATGCAGCAGTGTATTGTTGAAAACCCGTCTTCGGGAAAAATTCCGAATCTGGTTGATATAGAAATCACAGCTGCAAATAAATCTTCGCTTCGTGGAAAAATTAAAAACTGAATTTCAAATTAAATGAAATTTTGTTTGAAAGTCCAATTTCATCCTGTATTACCTGGTAAATTAAACTACCACCGGCTGCATCATCTATTGACCAAACTTCCATTTTTAATCCACCGCTTATTATCTTATCGGTTTGTGAATTAATAAATGCAGAATACCTGTATAACAAACCCATATTCATAACATTAAACCCAAAAACACATCCAATATTGCCAAAAACAGAAGAATCGTATTCATGGGCAACGGATTCTTGGGTACTGCCAAATCCAACATATGGCGACAAATAAAATCCATCATATCTAAATTTTACCCCAATGTTTGAGAAACCATAAATCATGTTACCTTGGGGATTATTTATTACCGTATTATCTTCCAGTATTGTTCCAGCATTAAAATCTGACTTTGTATAACCAAATTTATTATCCATCCACATGTATTTATTGTCATATCTGACACGAATATCACCACCATAGAAACTTCCTGAATATTCGTTTATATCATCAGATACATTAAAATATCCGCCATAACCAGATATAGAAAAAAGAAAATTTCTAGTCGTGTTAATAATTGTAGATTTTGCCGCATACATACTTAAACCATTCGAGAATATATAAATAGGCTCTATTATTGCTGACACGCTTTCGGATTTTCTTCGGTTTTTTATTTCGGAAAACCTTGTATTTTCAAATTCATTAAACAACTTTATAGGACGCATCAAGTTTATTGGATTTAATATGATTGATTTTCCAAGTATTCCATAAATTTCAGAAATACTACCTGCTCTGTCAATTGCACGTATTGTTGGATTATATGGCGAACTGGTTCGTAAGTTATTTATGAATTCTCCTCGCGAATCACCCAGCAATTTCTGATAGTCTGTTTCTCGATAAATTTTAAGATAAATATCACTGTCACGACGTTCAACCATAGCATTATAAAGCGGATCCAATCCATAAACATCAACTGTAACGGCCCCATCACCAGAAACATTTGATAATAAAAGAGCACCATTTAATTCATTTGAATTATTTAATTTGATTTTTACATTTCCTAATAATTCAACATTTCTTGGTGTTATATTTCTTACTGTTGTATCGGATGTTACGTTATCAATCAAAATAACTGTATTATCTAAAACTATTTTACTGGTACCCCCAGAAATTGGCAAAACATTGGAAAGATTTACCAACTCGCCGCCTTGTATTAAAATTGAATAGTCAGAATTTATAACATTCATCTGTGTTATATCAGAGTTCATTTTTATTACTTGAACCAATTCTGAATGTTCGCCCAGACTTATATCACCGGACATAATTCCGCTATTTTGAACATTTAACCTGCAACCATCACAAACAAATACATTACTGGTAATTTCACCAAGGTTTTGAAGGTAAATTGAATTTTTTATATTAAGATTCGTTGAATAAATTGCAGAATCTTCAAAAACTGTTAAATCATTAAAAACGTCAAAATTATCACCGCCAATCAAAAATGATTCTTGTGCAAATGCGGCGGTATTAATAATTGATGCAATTAAAAATATAACTGCTTTTCTCATCTCTAGGGATACAGGTTAGCAAATAGGATTTTTTTCTTAAAGATATTTTTTTGTGATTTCAAAAAGATATACAAATTAAAATTTTTAGATTTTTTGGGCTTCTTGAAAAAGTTCTTATGGTGCCTACATAGTAATTGAACCCAAGAAAGGAGCAGAACTATGTATAATATATTAAGTATAAAAAGAGCCAGTAATAAAATTTCTGCACAGCGCGATTTGAACGCAGTTTTGACATTTTTAAAAACAAAAATGAAACATGAACTGGATATGGCAAGACTGAATCCAACCATTTCTATTAATAGCCCACTTTTAACCGAAGCTGTAAGTTTTGTTGAATCTGTGATAAATAATATAGATGGGATTAAAAAGAAGATAAGGCTTCAAAAAGAAGAGCTGCTTAAATCAAAAAAAACGTCCGGGGCTAAGATTTCACCAGATGAAAATTACTCTATAGAAATGGCTTCTTTGCGAGATATTAAAAAATCCGGACTAAACAAAAGATTGACGATAGAAGAAAAAATGTTGTTAAAAGACGCTGTAACCCAGTTTGAAAAAGCTTATTCTGCTGAATCAAAATCAATTAAACACAGAATAAATAATCAACACGCAGTAATAAGATAAAACCTTTATAACCCGGGGGATACACAGAAAAAACTTGCATTTATCAGACAAAGATATATAATCGGCAGGTCTTTTTAGACGTATTATGACCCCGGGTGCGTAGCTCAGTTGGTAGAGCAACTGACTCTTAATCAGTGGGTCTGGGGTTCGAATCCCCACGCGCCCACCAAAAATTAAATCGCCGTTTATGGCGGTTTTATTTTTTTATCAAAAGTGATACAATATGAATATATTCATATTTATTACGAGGTCTATAATGGGTACCACTATATACAGAGATACAGTCGAAAATTCTGATTTTTCAGATTTAACAGAAATAAAAACTTTAAGATGTATGAACGCTCTGCAATTAATACAGGACATTCGTAAATTAATACCTTTGTACAGTCAAAAAACTGTTTTAAAAGAAAACAATAATTATAATTCCACAGTTTTAGTAAAAGTTAATTCCAAAACAACTGTAGGAATAGAAAAAATTGATTCTTTACTATTAAGATTATATCAAGAGATCCAAAACATAGATTATGATTCTATTGAAAAAATTTTATTACTATCAAAAGAAACTGATGGTAATAAACTGAGAATTTTTTTAAAAGAATACTCAACTCTTTCGCGCGAAAAAATCATGTTACAAAAAGAATTATCAACACTAATTAATCGTTAAAAAAACAAAAAAATTTGATTTTGTTTTGTTGTATATACACGATTTTTTTTATTATTTTTTTTTGTATATACATGTCAAAAAAATCATTATTAAAAACTGCTGAATATCGCAGAATACTTGGGTTTTATTAAATAAAAAAATTATTTCATAACAAAAAAATTCGTATCGTCAAGTCATAAAAGTGTGTTTCTTTGATTGCAAAGTTTGCATATGGTCCTAGGATTAGTTTCGTAATATGTAAGGAGGAGAAACATATGAACAATATTATCTTGTCGATAAGAAAAAAATTATCTGCTTATTATTCAACTAGAACTAAACAAACATATAATTTTGGAAAACCCAGTATAAGTATAAATTTTCATGATCAAGAAAACATTTCTTCTTTATTGGCAAAAAGTTTTGAAAAATCACAAGAGATAATATTAACATGTACACAAATAGAAGTTTCATTACTCGAAAAATCAAAAGTTTCAAAAGAATTATTAACGCAACTTGAACAACAATTAAGAGATTTTGATAGAATTGATTCACCAATTGTTGAAAAAATAAAAAAAGCAACCCCGGCAGAAATTAACAATGAAGAAATTCGTCTTAAATTGATTGATCTTGGGTATATTGATAGGGCTTTGGTTTCCGCAAGAAACACTTTTAACAAAATAAAAAATTCGCATACAGTAATTGCTGCCAATAGAAGTTTAGAATTACAATATGCATAATGAAAAATTTATAATAAAACGCCCCGTTTGGGGCGTTTTTTATTTACGCGGATTTTTAACCGCCGCCTGGGCAGCAGCCAAACGTGCAATTGGTACACGGAACGGACTGCATGATACAAAGTCCATACCACAATCATGAAAGAATTGAATTGATTCAGGATCACCACCATGTTCACCACAAACACCAACGTGAATATTGTGTCCTTTGACCTTGCGTCCCAGTTCAACAGCATTCTTAACCAATTTACCAACACCGGCTGTATCAATTGAAGCAAATGGATCAGCAACATAAACCCCACGTGCGCGATATTCTTCCAAGATTGCACCTGTATCGTCACGTGACATACCCAATGTTGTCTGGGTCAAATCATTTGTTCCAAATCCAAAGAATTCTGAAATTTCTGCAATTTCATCAGCCAACAATGCTGCACGTGGTAATTCAATCATAGAACCAACCTTGTAATCGATTCGTGCACCTTTTGCTGCAAATATCTGTTCGGCTGTGCTGTCTATTACAGATTTAACAATATCCAATTCTTTTTTGGAACCAACCAATGGAACTTCGATTTCTGGCATTACTTTTACACCGGCATCTTTACATTCAAGTGCTGCTTCCAATATTGCACGTGTTTGCATTTCAGCAATTTCCGGATAAGTAATCGCCAATCTGCAACCACGATGTCCCAACATTGGATTTTGTTCATGTAATGCATTGCTGCGTTCTTTTATAAACTCAATCGATTTTCCAGTATGTTCTGACAATTCTTTGATTTCTGCATCTGTGTGTGGCAAAAATTCATGCAGCGGTGGATCAATCAAACGAATCGTTACTGGTAAACCATCCATGATTTTGAATAAATCAACAAAGTCTTGTCTTTGATATGGTAACAGTTTTTCTAATGCAATTCTGCAACCTGCTTCATCAGATGCCAATATCATCTCTCTCATATCTTGGATACGTGATGGGTCAAAGAACATATGTTCTGTACGCGCCAAACCTATACCTTCGGCGCCAAAGCCACGTGCAGTTTTTGCGTCGCGTGGAGTTTCGGCATTTGCTCGAATTTCCAACGATTTTATTTTATCAACCCATTCCATTAACTTTCCAAAGTTTCCTGTCATTTCAACCGATACAGTTGGAACCTGACCTTCAATAATTTCACCCTTTGCACCATCAATTGAAACCCAGTCACCTTCTTTTATAACGGCGCCAGATGTTGTTTTTAGCGTTTTTGTAACATAGTCAATCTTGATATCAGCAGACCCAGATACACATGGACGACCCATACCACGCGCAACCACAGCTGCATGCGATGTCATACCACCACGTGCAGTAATAATACCCTGGGCAGCATCCATACCAGCAATATCTTCGGGGCTGGTTTCAATACGAACCAACATTACTTTTTCGCCCTTCTTTTTCCATTCTTCGGCATCCCCCGCTGAAAATACAACGCGTCCAACAGCTGCCCCTGGGGATGCTGGTAATCCTGTTGCAATAACATTCTTTTGTGCTTTTGGATCCAACATTGGATGTAACAAATGATTTAATTGATCCGCACCAACACGCATAATTGCTTCTTCACGGGTCAATAAACCTTCTTCTACCATTTCAACTGCGATGCGAACTGCTGCTGCTGCTGTTCGTTTTCCATTTCTGGTTTGTAACATCCACAGTTTTTTGTGTTCAATGGTAAATTCCATATCCTGCATATCTTTGTAATGTTGTTCCAGTTTATTTCTAGCAGCAAACAATTCTGCATAAACTTCTGGCATTGCTTCTTCCAAAGATATACGACCACTGTTGTCTTTTACCATTGGTTGTGGCGTACGAATACCTGCAACAACGTCTTCGCCCTGGGCGTTAATCAAATATTCGCCATAGAATTTATTTTCGCCAGTTGCTGGATCACGTGAAAAACATACACCAGTTGCAGAATCATCACCAGAATTTCCAAACACCATAGCCTGGACATTAACAGCAGTTCCCCAATTTCCTGGAATGTTATTTAATTTACGATAAGTAACAGCTTTCTTGGTCATCCAAGATCCGAACACTGCACCAATTCCGGCATATAATTGTTCCCATGGATCTTGTGGGACTGGCTTACCAAGTTTTTCACCAATTTCTTTGAACTGAATAACAAGATGTTTTAAATCATCAACTGTCAGTTCATTATCAAATTTATAACCTTTTTCATCTTTCATGCGTTCCAATGTATGTTCAAACAAATCAATATCTGCTTCCAATACAACGTCCGAGAACATCATTAAAAAACGACGATATGAATCATATGCCATACGTTCGTCACCAGTAAACTGGGCCAGACCTTTTACAGTTTCATCGTTCAGACCCAAATTCAAAACCGTATTCATCATACCAGGCATAGAAACACGAGCCCCAGAACGAACTGATAACAATAATGGATTTTTAACATCACCAAATTTATGGCCCATAACGGTTTCGATATGGGAAATTCCTGATTCAACCTGATTTTTAAAATCATTTGGATAACTTTTATTATTATCGTAATAGTAAGTACAAACTTCTGTTGTAACCGTAAAACCCGCAGGCACCGGTAACCCAACTAGATTCATTTCAGCCAAATTTGCTCCTTTGCCACCCAGCAAATTTTTCATATCTGCACGACCTTCGGCTTTTCCGTCACCAAAGGAATATACCCATTTATTAGCCATCTTTTTTTCTCCGTTTTTTATTATCAGATAAGTTGAAAAACAACCAAGTGATTATAACAAAATAGGCTTTTTATTTCGAGCTAATTTTTGGCAAAAATCAAATAAGTTTTAATAGTAAAATATTATCTTTTTAGCTGTCTGGACGGGTCATACGCCTTTGTACCTTTGCGTATTTCAAAATGCAACTGTGGGCGATCAACTTTGCCTGTTTGACCAACAGATCCAATTTGTTGACCAACCCTTACCTTGGCACCACGTCTGACCAGCATGTTATCCATGTGAGCATAAACAGTCATCCATCCACCAGAGTGTTGAATAATAACCAAATTACCCATTCCTTTTAATTCATTACCAGCGTATGCAACAACTCCATTTTCAGAGGCAACTACTTTTGTTCCTTGTCTTGCCCCGATATTAATACCATCGTTGTAAAGCCCATTTGACTTTGCTCCAAAGTCGGACAAAATATTACCCCTGACTGGCCAACTGAACTTTGACGAAGAACGCGAAGCAATTGTTGGCAATGCCTTGGAAGGATCAGAAGATATTTTTGTTTTTGTAACCGGAGCAGATTTTACAATTGGAATTGTTTCTGGTTTTCCAACATATTTTCCTGATTTTTTAACAATCGCAACCTTAGCTGGTTCTGTTTTAATTTCGACTGGACTTATTTCTTTTAATTTTGGAACCTTTAACTTTTGTCCCAAAGATAATGTAAACGGCGCAGAAAGCTTATTCATAACTGCCAAATCATTAACCGGTATAGAATATTTTCTAGAAATTGAATACAGCGTATCACCAGGCCCCACTTTTATTTCAGTCAGTTCAACTTTGGTAACTGCCACAGGTTCGATTTTTTGTGGTTGTGATTTTTCATTTTTATTTGATGTGACTACAACTGGTACACTTCTTAAATCTTGTGGTTTTGGAACTTTTAATTTCTGGCCTATGGATAATTTATATGGTGCAGATAAATTATTTAATTTTGAAAATTCATCAACAGACATTAAGTGTTTGTGTGATAACGAATAAACAGTATCACCTGATGCAACCCTGATTTCATTTGTTTCATTAAGCGGACTTCTGTAAACAGGTATTTTTAAGTAATCATCTGGAACAGCCGGAGTAATTTTTTGCTGGGCCACAGATTTTTGGCTTATTTTTGTCTGCTGGGGCTTTAAAGTGTAATCATCAACACTAGCGTATAAAATATAATCTTCGACGTCTGCGTTTCCGTACAACTCTGGCGAAGCATAAACACCATAGTCGCTTGCAGCTGAATTATAAATTTCTGGTTGAGTTTTAGGATCCGCCAACAAAGCCGGATAACGTGTAGAGATAAATTCACCAACAGAATCAGGAATTGATGCAATTTTAGGTTGTAAATCGCACGCTGACAGTGCCAGTATCACACAGCAAAATAAAAATTTTATGAATCTATTCACGATACAAGATTATACCATAAAAATATCAACAAATAAACAATTGTAGTTATATTACAAGTTGTCTTTTTTCATAAAAAGAATACTGATTTCAAACAAAGCAATCATTGGTATTGCCAATAAAATCTGTGAAATAATATCGGGTGGTGTTAATATTGCTGCCACAACGAAAATAAAAACTATTGCATATCTTCTGAATTTAACAACCGCAGCCCTGGATAAAACCCCCAGTCTGTTCAACAAAACCATAACCAGTGGCATTTGAAATGCAATTCCAAAAATCTTTAACAAACCTATTGAAAAAGACAAATAATCTTTCATTGCTGGCATTAATACACTGGGCACTGGTGCCGATTGATTCAAAGTCACAAAAAATTTGAACACAAACGGAAATAAGATATAAAAAGCAAATGACGCACCCATCAAGAACAAAATAGGAGATAAAATCAAAATCGGTAATATAAATTGTTTTTCATTTTTACGTAGTCCCGGTGCAACAAATTCCCAAATGTGCCATAACACCACTGGAATTGCAACAATTATTGCCAACAATGTTGCCAGTGAAAATTGAATCAGAACCCCATCTGCCAAACCAGTATAAAGCATTTTTCCATCTGGCCAAACCGCCATCAGTGGCCCTGTTAAAAAATCCTGAATAAAAGGTGAAACAAACCAACCAACCCCAAATGCAATTGAAAAAATCAACAACGTCCATAAAACACGTCTGCGCAGTTCTGCAAAATGTTGCTGCAATGTCATTTTCATTTTTTAGATTTTGCCTTTGGTTTGGATTTTGTTTTACCAACTTTTGAATTGGATTTTTTTATACTTGGACGAATTGATGAAAAACTGGATAACACATCATCGGTTGTATTTTTTATCAAATCATTTATTGGTTTTTCCAGTTCAATCTGTTCTTTGATATTTTCGGAAGCATCTGAAATTTTCCAAATCAGATTTCTTATAAATTTTATAATTTTTGCTAAAAAACGTGCAACATCAGGCCAATTTTCCGATGGTATTATCAGAATGGCAATTAAAACTACTACAAATAATTCAGCCCAACTAATTCCGAACATCTTACATTTCCAAGTTATTAATCATAATAAGAATCCCCACCAGCAACGGAAACTGTTTTATGGCGTTGAATTTGAAAATAATTTTTTCCAAAATCTGTTTTGGTTTTCAAACCATTAAAAACAACCTCGGTTTTTGTTCCTGTTGCATCAACCACAGTCCAAGAATCCAAACGAACGGGATCATTATCAAAAACAACAGTCATATTTCCAACACCTTCGTTATTGCGAAGATGCATCTTCAAAGAAAATGTTTTTGCATCCGTTTGTGTATCAGAAACAGTTATATCCGAATTTCTTAAATCAATATGTTTTCTGATTAAAATACCAGCTGGTGTACTGGTCAATGGAACCGTTGTTATTTGATCTAATGATTTATCAAAAAAATACAAATCTTTACCATCTGCAATTAATTGAACTGGTAAACTGCTGTAATCCAGTCTGACGCGCCCGGGACGCAACATTGAGAAATCACCAGAATCTTTTTTACCGTTTGCAATCTGTGTAAAATTTCCTGATAGGCCTGTTATTGAATTCAGATATTTTTCGGCTTTTTCAACCTGGGACGAATCCACTGCTGAATAAGCTGGTAAAGAAACCAAAAATAAAAACAGTGATAATAATTTTTTCATATTTTAATCCGTATTTTTATACAGTCATATCTTCCAGTATGAACTGGGCGGATACTCTGCCCTGATAATCATTTTCTTTCAACTTTCCTAGCATTGTTATTTTAGTATTTGTATTTGTATCGTCCAGTAAAAAATCACCAATTTTTGTTGAAGCTAAATTAAATCCAACAAATGAAAGTTGTTTACCACTGCTTGTGTTAACAGTTCCACGAATATGTGATCCATTACCCATTTTCGAAGCATAAGCCAAAGTTGCACCATGTAATACTAACATAGGTTC
>ENA-UOWO01002689-UOWO01002689.1-activated-sludge-metagenome-genome-assembly--contig:-NODE-2689-length-21721-cov-8.576110_pt1 | contig 21721 bp, 16 predicted proteins | sample MGYA00238148_ERZ761564 | MGnify/ENA primary metagenome ERZ761564 (study PRJEB28885, sample SAMN05720194) | activated sludge metagenome | isolation source: Anaerobic digester | place: USA... | reverse complement strand
CTTTATACAATTAGGGGCCGGGCTTACAGGTCTGAGTGGTTATCTGGTTTCCTGCGGAGAGAAGCGGATTATTCCCGGATCCATCATTGGGTCCAATGCGACCCGTGGCCATTTACTGCGTGACAATAAAATAGAGAGGGCCACTGATTTTAAAAAGAAAGAAGTGGTCATTGTAGGGGGTGGTATCAGTGGATTGTCGGCTGCCCGCTGGCTGCGTAACAAAGGGATGAAGGACGTGGCCTTGCTGGAACTGGAAGATCATACCGGGGGTAATGCCCATTTCGGTAGTAATGGCGTATCCGCTTATCCCTGGGGTGCCCATTATATCCCGGTACCTAATAATGACCTGAAGGAGTATCTTGATTTTCTGTCCGAGTGCGAAGTGATTGTAAATACGGATACTGGAGGTTTGCCTGTTTATAATGAACTCAGTCTTTGCTTCGATCCGCAGGAAAGATTATACATTAATGGTCGCTGGCAGGAAGGACTGATTCCTCAGTTTGGTGTCCCCAGCGAAGAACTGCAACAGCTGGAACGCTTTCTTCAACTCATGGAGCAATACCGTTATGCAAAGGGGAATGACGGAAAGGATGCGTTTTCTATTCCAGTAGACTGGTCCAGTAAAGATCCGTTGTATACACGTTTAGATGAATTAACCATGAAGACCTGGATGGTGCAGCAGGGATTCACGAGTGGCTACTTGCAGGAGTATATCAATTATTGTTGCCGGGATGATTTTGGTACCCCCATGCATCAAATCAGTGCCTGGGCCGGGATTCATTATTTTGCCAGCCGCAAGGGCAAGGGATTGAATGCGGAGCATAGTGATGTACTCACCTGGCCGGAAGGCAATGGATTCCTGGCCGAAAATCTTCGCCGTGCGGCCAGTGATTTTATAGAGACAAACCGGTTGGTTATCCGGGTAGTTCCAGGCAAAGAGGGGATAGACGTAGAATACCTGGATCCTGAATCCGGTAAAATATCGGGGTACCGGGCCAGTCATTGTATAATGGCCGTGCCACAGTTTGTCGCGGCGCGTTTACTGGAAGATACAGCCCGACAGCAATTCGTAAAAGATAAAATGCAGTATAGTCCATGGATGGTAGCGAATCTTACGGTGGAAAATTTAGAAGAGCGTTCAGGAGTGCCTTTGAGTTGGGATAATGTGCTGCATGGAAGCCAGTCCCTGGGCTATGTGGAAGCTTCTCATCAGTTAGTACAGCAGGATAAAGCACAACGTAACCTGACCTATTACCTGCCTTTAACGGAAGAAGAACCCGCTGCGGCCAGGAAAACGGCACAGGCAAAGACACATGCGCAATGGGTAAAGAAAATACTGGATGAACTGCGCATGGTACATCCTAATATTGATGAAGCAGTAAAAGAAGTGAATATTCTCTTGTGGGGACATGCCATGACACAGCCCTTACCCGGAATGATCCATGGCGGTTTACGTCAACAGCTGGCCATATCCCCCGATCCCCGTATTCATTTTGCCCATACCGACCTCGCCGGTATCAGTATATTTGAGGAAGCTTTTTACCAGGGAATTGGAGCGGCGGAGAGAGTAGTCGGGAGTCGGGAGTCGGGAGTCGGTAGTCAACAGCCCATCCTATAAACCTCTATCTGCTCTATGACATTATAAACCTTTTGAACCTCTTAAACCTCTTAAACCTCTTAAACCTTTTAAACCTCTTACCCCCCCCTTTGAACCAACATCTATCACAACAGCCCTGGATCGGCAAACCAATCGTGGATATCCTTTTTATCCTGTTGCCTCCTTTTGTCTGCCTTGGAGTGATTATGTTATTTCCATCTTTGTTTCAGAATGATAAAGGGATGCCGGATGCGGCCTGGGTGGTATTGATTCTGCTGATTGATGTGGCCCATGTGTACAGTACTTTGTACCGGACTTATTTTGATCCGCAGTCTTTCCGGAAACAAAAGAACCTGTTGCTGGCGATTCCGTTCATCAGTTTTGTAGCAGGCGTTTTATTGTACTCTGTAAGTGCGTTATGGTTCTGGCGGATATTGGCCTATGTGGCTATCTTTCATTTTATCCGGCAACAGTATGGATTCATGCGGGTGTATAGCCGAAGGGAAACGCCTGGTACCTGGTTTGCTATTATCGACAAAATCACGATCTATTATGCGGCCCTTTACCCGATGCTGTATTGGCATTTAAAAGGGCCACGAAATTTCAACTGGTTCCTGGAGAATGATCTGCTCTATTTTCAATCACCTGTATTATTACAAGTACTGACGGGTATCTATTACCTGATTGTAGTGGTTTATATTCTGCGTGAAGTACTGAGTTTTATTAAATCCCGTTTTGTCAATCTTCCCCGTTTGCTGGTAATCGCCGGCACCCTGATCTCCTGGTATGCCGGGATTGTATATTTTAACGGGGATATGGCTTTCACCCTGCTCAATGTGGTTAGTCATGGTATTCCCTATATGGCCCTGATCTGGCTTTTTGGCAAGAAAAATTATACAGCACCTGGTAAGGGAAACCGGTTCCTTCAGCTTTTATTCAGCAGCAAAGGGCTGATCATTTTTATCGGATTGCTTTTTGTCTTTGCTTTTGTGGAGGAGGGGCTCTGGGACTGGGCGGTCTGGCAGGAACATGCCAAAGTATTCAACATGACCTGGTTGGGTGAAATCTCTGTTTCTACCAAAGCTTTGTCATTCATTGTGCCTTTACTGGCTTTGCCCCAGATTACGCATTATATTCTGGACGGCTTTATCTGGAAAATCAAAAAAGAAGAATTCAGGTGGAGCGGGGAAGCTGACATAAAATAGACACTCGCAGGTAAACTGATTACTCAACCCCCACTTCCTAATCCTCATTTCCTATTCCCATTTTCCAATCCCTTATTTTTATACCACAATTCTTTTTATGAAACTGGCGGTAGATGCTATTGTATTCGGATATAGTAAGCAGGATGGAGTCTCTGTACTGCTGATACAGCGGAAGTACGAGCCATTTAAAAACAGCTGGGCCATACCCGGTGGGTTTGTACTGGATAAGGAATCACTGGAAGAGGCGGTGCGAAGGGAGCTGCAGGAAGAGACAGGAATCACCGTGCACTACCTGGAACAACTCTATACATTCGGTGAGCCGGACCGTGATCCGAGACAACGGGTTGTATCCGTAGCCTATTTCGGGCTTGTAAAAACCAGCCAGTATAATGAACTTAAAGCGAGCACTGATGCGGAAAACGCAGCATGGTTCAGTATTCAAAAACTACCAGTACTGGCATTCGATCACAAACAGATTTTAGCAATAGCTATTGAACGGTTGCGGACCAAGATCCGCTACCAGCCAATTGGTTTTGAGCTGCTCGATAAGAAATTCCCTTTCTCCGACCTTGAGAAATTATATATGGCATTGCTGGGCCGGGATATCAACCGGCGTAATTTTAGTAAGAAAATTCTTTCTTTTGGCTTTCTCGAAGAAACCGGCGAACTCTCCAGGTCAGTAGGGAAGGGCCGGCCAAGTAAAATGTTCCAGTTTAATCAGAAACGGTACCGAGAATTACTGAAAGAGGGCTATCATTTCGAGATCTGATCAACAGCAATCCCAGTTAAAAAGCACTTTTGAAAAATCTTTTTTAGCGAGATCATCCGGGTGAATAAAAAAATTAGCCACGCCGCAATCCCCCCACATTATTTCATCATCGGTATCTAATTGAAACAGCAGGATATATTTACCGCTTTCTTCCTCTTTCTCCCTTGGGTCTGATTGTGTGAAATACGCGTAGCCTCCGATTTTATGGCCATTACAACCAAATGTATCCCAGGCGGCCGTTGCCAGTTCATCTGCAACATCTTCCGGGTAAGCAGCGATGAACCGGGTAAGATTAAATGCCGGGTGGAAGCTGCTCCGGAAGTCTGCAGCACCCAGGTAGTCTGTTTTTTTCTCGAATTGGAGGACATGAGGTTTGTACACAGGTGACATGTCTGAACGTAGCGTTTCCTCGAGGAAGGCGAAGTCGGATCTGAAGTCTTTAACTTCTTCATCTTCAAAAAACAATACACGGAAATTGACCTGTGATTGTGGATTTTCAAAATCCATACCGAATGCGTCGTCAGTAATTGAGATATAAAACTGGAGATAACCCGAACGAGGATACCCTTCCAACTCCGGAATTTCACTGAAATTTAATTGGGCCAGCGGGTACATAAAGGCACCCTGGCTGTCTTTGGGGTAGTCAGCACCAGCAGGCATCATGGGGAAATGCCCGAATTTACTTTGTGCCAGCGTCAGGTTTTCAGACACATTAGCTTTTATCTGAATAGTGTGTATGGCAGTACCCTTGATTTGTGACCACTGACTTTCAAAGGCGGCAGGTAAGGATATGCCCGGTGCGATTTCCTTTGTAATAAGTTCACGGCTGTAATCCAGTTCAGCTTGCGGTTTTTTAGCGGATTTGGAAGCCGGTGTCTGGGCAGGTTTACTTTTTTCAGCCCGGCCAAACAGAAAATCAAATAAGCCCATTTTTTTAATTTAAAGCTACAAAAGCCGCGGCGAACCTGGAAAAAAATAAAATGCTTCAAAATGAAGCAAAATTTGGATATCCGGGATTTTGAATTTAAATTTGCTTATAATTAAAGCAAAATAAATGAAAACGATCAATCTCCATACCGGCACACATACCCGGTTCACGCTTTTCCCCGATAACCAGCCGCATGTAACCATCATGGGCGTAGAAGCAGGGGAGGAAGTGCAGGTGATTGCGGACCTGACCAATTCTGTAAAACTGATACAACTGCTCCAGGTGGCCAATGCGATCGGTCATGCCGGCGCTGTAAAAAAGCAACTGGTGATTCCCTACCTGCTCGGTGCCCGCTACGACCGGATCATGCAACCAGGCGACAGTTTTGATCTCGAAGTGATTGCCGGGATGATCAACAGTTGTGGCTTCCTGGAAGTACTGCTGTTTGATGTGCACTCTGATATTGCCCCGAGCCTGATTCAGCACGCCACTGCCATATCCAATAAGAGAATGGTGCAGGCATATAAAGAAAAAAATGCCGTACTGATCTGTCCGGATAACGGGGCAGCGAAGAAAACGGGTGAGTACCGTGACTGGAATAGCGGGATCAGTGATATTGTGTATTGTGAGAAAAAAAGGGACCTGTCAACCGGTAAAATAACACTCAAAGTGACAGAACCCGAAAAATGCCTGGGAAGATCTTGTGTGATCATTGATGATATCTGTGACGGGGGCGCCACTTTCCTGGCTATTGCGGATCAGGTCAGTCCTTCTGACATCACCTTAGTGGTTTCGCACGGGATCTTCTCCAAAGGTTTTGCATTACTGGAACAAAAATTTGACCGGATCATCTGCAGTAGCAGTCTGGGCCAGGTCTATCAGCATCCAATCGTTCAAACAATCGACATTGACTGGACTTCTTTAAAAACACTTTAATATGAAAACGAATCCTTTTTTACTGACTGATTATTACAAAGTGGGCCACGTGTTTCAATACCCGGAGAATACCACCTTGGTATACAGTAACCTGACACCGCGGAAAAGCCGGTTGAATGGCGTGGATGAAATGGTTTTTTTCGGACTGCAGTATTTTATCAAAGAATACCTGCAAGACTACTTTAATGAAAATTTTTTCAACCAACCCAAGGACACGGTGATGGCGGCCTATAAGCGCCGGATTCAAACTTCACTGGGGGCACCTCTTCCTTCGTATAAGCACCTGGAAGACCTGCATGACCTGGGTTACCTGCCGGTTGAGATCAAGGCCTTGCCCGAGGGGAGTAAAGTACCGATGAGGGTGCCCTGCCTGACCATAGAAAATACAAAGCCGGAATTTTACTGGCTCACTAATTTCCTGGAAAGCCTGATGTCCGCTATTACCTGGCAACCTTCCACCAGTGCTACCATTGCCTGGCAATACCGTAAACTACTCAACCGTTACGCGGTTGAAACAGGAATGCCGGCTGATTTTATCCAATGGCAGGGACATGATTTCAGTTTCAGGGGCATGAGCAGCCTGGAATCCGCCGTACTCAGTGGAATGGGGCACCTGCTCTCTTTTTCGGGAACGGATAGTATTCCTGCCATTGATGCGCTGGAAAAGTATTATGGTGCGGATGCGGATAAGGAACTGATCGGGGGAAGTGTGGCAGCAACCGAACACAGTGTAATGTGCAGTGGCAGCCAGGATGGGGAGTTGGAAACCTTCCGCCGGCTGATCACCGAAGTTTATCAGGATGGCATTGTAAGTATTGTCAGTGATACCTGGGACCTGTGGAAAGTCTGTACAGATTATTTATCTGCATTGAAAGAAACAGTACTTAACCGGAATGGGAAAGTGGTGATTCGTCCTGACAGCGGTGACCCGGTAAAAATTATCTGTGGGAATCCGGAAGGGAAAACAATCGCCGAACAGAAAGGGGTGGTGGAATTGCTCTGGGATATTTTTGGCGGCACCATTACGGATAAAGGATATAAGTTTCTGGATAGCCATATCGGGGCCATCTATGGAGATAGTATTAATCTCGAACGGGCGGAAGCGATTTGTGAAGGATTGAAATTAAAAGGTTTTGCCAGCCAGGTGGTCTTTGGAATCGGTAGTTTTACTTACCAGTACAATACCCGTGATACATTTGGTCTTGCCATGAAAGCCACTTATGTAGAAATCGGCGGCGAAGGCAGGGCTATTTTTAAAAAACCAGTCACCGATGATGGTACCAAGATTTCTGCCACAGGTCTCTTGCAGGTGATTGAAGAAAATGGTAAATATGTACTCCGGGATCATGTCAGCCGGGAAGAAGAAGCCCAATCAGCTTTGAAAACAGTCTTTAAAGATGGAAAGCTGATCAGGGAATTTACCTTGTCCGAGATCAGGGAAAGAATAAATTCTCATCAATGAATAATATGAGGCAGTGACTATAACTTTTCAACAATGGAAAAAAATCTAAAGCATCTCAGCAAATTCATCAGTCTCGTTCTCCGGCATAAGCCGGAAGAAATCGGACTGTTGCTGGATGCCAATGGCTGGGCCGATACGGAGGAGCTGATCCGGAAAATCAATGAAAAAGGAGGGGGGCTGACCCTTTCTTTACTTGAAGAAATTGTTGAGACCAACGATAAGAAGCGGTTTGCCTTCAATGAGGATAAATCCCGCATCCGGGCCAGCCAGGGACATAGCATTGATATCGAACTCGGACTGGAGCCCGTGCAGCCTCCTGAAATACTGTATCATGGGACAGCAGATAAAAATCTGCCTTCCATTCTGGAGAATGGTTTGGCCAGTCAAAGCCGGCAACATGTACACCTGAGTGCCACAACCGATACTGCCAGACAGGTCGGTACCCGTCATGGAAAACCGGTGGTGCTGACCATTGATGCCGCCGCGATGTATAGGGACGGACATGTCTTCTTTCTGTCGGCCAATAAAGTCTGGCTGACCCATTCCGTACCATTGAAATATATTGCAGTATGAAAAGAACACTAGTCATTGGCGACATACATGGAGGTTTAAGGGCATTGAAGCAGGTATTGCAAAGAGCCAATGTAACTCTCGATGACCGGCTGATATTCCTGGGCGACCTGGTGGACGGCTGGAGTGAATCGGCCCAGGTGGTGGATTATGTGATGGAACTGGCACTACAACAGGAATGTATTTTCATCAAAGGAAATCATGATGAATGGTGTGAGGACTGGTTGCGTACCGGACAGGCAGACAGCCGTTGGCTCCCTCATGGCGGTATGGAAACGCTCAGCAGTTATGATGGATATAAGGAGGAAACAAAGAATAAACATCTTGCCTTTATTGCAGGGATGAATTATTATGAAATCGACCTGGAAAACCGCCTCTTTATTCATGCCGGTTTTACATCCATGCATGGTCCGCACGCAGAGTTTCATGCGTCTAATTTCAGCTGGGACCGAACCCTGTGGGAAACAGCACTGACCATGGATAAACAATTGACTAAAGAATCACCGTATTATCCAAAACGGCTGAAATTATTCAGTGAAATTTATATCGGGCATACTCCCACCCAGTATTTCAACTGTGATTTGCCGATGAACGGAGCCAATGTCTGGAATATCGATACCGGTGCCGCGTTTAAAGGAAGGTTGTCTGTCATGGACATACACAGCAAAGAGTATTGGCAGAGCGATCGCCTGACCGATCTGTATCCCGGAGAGAAAGGCAGGAATAAATAGATATAAACGATTTATCATATAAATGTCCTGTTGTATAATGTGATACCTTGCACTTTGTTTGTTATTGTTTTGTGCTGATGGTAAATTCTACATTATGCGTACTAATCTCCCCGCTTTCCTTGGTCTTCTCCTTTTGCTTGCCTGTGAAAAATCAACTCCTGCGGCAACAGGGCCGGTGATCTCCGGACTGGATTGTTCTTCCCTGAGTTTTAGCGGAACACCCACGGCCGGTATTGCCTTTAATGGCACGGTAACCGTAAACTATTCCGGTGGAAATGGTAAAACATATTCTGCGGGAACGATTACCAGTTCTTCAGGGGTAACCGGGTTAAATGTAAGTCTGCAATCAGGCACACTGGCCAGTGGGACCGGAAGTCTGGTTTTTACGGTTACCGGTACCGCATCTGGTCCGGGAAATGCCGGATTGAGTATCAGTTTTGGAACCAAAAGTTGTTCCGTTATTTTGCCGGTTGCCGAGAATAACAGCTATGAACAATATGGTACTCCCTTTGCCAATGTACCGGACCGGAAGGATGCTATAATATATCAGGTAAACATGCGGGTGTTCAGCACAGCCGGAAATTTCCAGGGAGTCATTAGCCGGCTGGATTCAATCAAGGCCATGGGCGCCAATGTCATTTACCTGATGCCCATTTACCCGGTTGGTGTGGCCAATGCTTTCAATTCACCTTATTGCGTGAGAGACTATAAGACCGTTAATTCAGAATTCGGATCACTGACTGATTTACGGGTGCTGGTGGATGGAGCACATAGCCGCAATATGAGTGTGTTGCTGGATTGGGTGGCCAATCATACTTCATGGGATCATTCCTGGATCAGTTCACATAATGACTGGTATCAGAAAAATACAGCAGGCGCCATCATCAGTCCGCCGGGCATGGGCTGGAATGATGTGGCCCAGCTGGACTTCACCAATGCCTCGATGCGGCTTGAAATGATCCGCAACCTGAAGTACTGGGTATACACGGCCAATATTGACGGATTCCGCTTTGATTATTCAGATGGTCCACCTTTTTCATTCTGGAGACAAGCGGTGGATTCCTTACGCCTGATCAATACCCATAAATTATTATTACTGGCGGAAGGCAGCCGCGCGGATCATTATGCCGCCGGTTTCGATTATACATTTGGGTTCAATTTTTATGGCGGACTCCGGGGGGTATTTGGAAACGGACAACCGGCCACCAACTTTGATGCCCTTAATAATTCGGAGTTTTCAGGAGCTACGAACGGACAGCAGGTTGTTCGTTATACCACCAATCACGATATCAATGGATCCGATGGTACACCACAGGAACTATATGGAGGATTAACCGGCTCCATGTCCGCCTTTATTGCGGCTTCATTGATGAAAGGGGTGCCGATGATTTACAATGGACAGGAAGTCGGCACGCCTTACCGGCTGACCTTTCCATTTACCAGTGCGGATATCAACTGGACACTGAACCCGGATTTAAAAGCCGAGTATAAACGGATACTCGCTTTTCGTAACAACAGTGCTGCCATTCGGGGTGGTACACTGACTTCTTTCAGCAGTGCCGATGTACTGGCTTTTACCAGGGAACTGGGAACCGAAAAGGTGTTTATACTGTCCAATGTCAGAAACAGCAGTATCAGTTACACCTTACCAGCGGCATTGTCGGGTACTGGTTGGACGAATGTAATGACCGGAGCCCCGGTAAGTTTGGGAACTTCGGTTAACTTACCGGCTTATGGGTACCTGATTTTAAAGAATTAACAAGAACACAGGCTGAGTTTGTTTTCTGCCCGCAGAAATTATGTTTCATACGGGGCTTTCCATCCTGAAATATTTGCAGCCAGTTCTTATCTTTATAGCAATGGCCTTATCTGATTTTATTACAGATCTTCTGACGGAAGGGCGCGTGGAAGTGACGGGAAAGCCCGGACCTTTTTCAAGAGAAGATATGGAAGATACCCGCTTATTGCTGGAACAATTGTATCGGGATGAATCTACTCATCTGGCCGGTAATGCTCCTTCTTTTGATGCTGCCGCAGCGGTCTGGGCGGCTATTTACCTTTACAACAGCATTCATTATATAGTCTGGAGGGATATCGGTGAAGCGGAGATGAAAGCCGGTCTGCAGCCCTGGCCCGGACAATATACCCCCTCTTCAGCCTGGTCGGTTGATCTTATACTTCGTCACCTGCCCCGTTTAGTTGAACTGGGAAAAGGACTGTCACCTGGAGATATCCTTGTGAGTGAACTTAGAAGCACCGCTGCACAATGGCCTTTGTCCTCCCCCGGCATTGAACTGGATGAAACCTGCGAACATAGACCGGTACCGGATCATCCGGGTCTGCGTCTGCTGTACCTGGACAGAATAATTAAAGAAAGAGATAAATCAAAACTTCAAGATACTGTTGTCAGGGAAGGAGTCAGGGAACTGACGGGTAATCAATTGTCCGTTTTCTGGCCCGGAATTGAAAACGATTAAACAGATGCGCATGGAAAAAAAAGAACTGGACCTGATAGATCAGCTGAACCAGGTGTTACAGCAACTCAGGAATAAATTTGTTGGCAAGGATGAAGTCATTGACCTGATGGGTATCTGCCTCGCCGGACGTGAAAATATTTTTCTGCTTGGTCCTCCCGGTACAGCCAAAAGTGCGATGGTGAAAGAACTGTCGCGGATGATCAATGGTAAAACATTTGAATACCTGTTGACCCGCTTTACTGAACCCAATGAAATTTTCGGACCATTTGATATCCGTAAATTACGCGAAGGTGAATTGGTAACCAATACAGAAGGGATGTTACCGGAAGCAAACCTGATTTTTCTGGATGAATTACTCAATGCCAATTCTGCTATTCTCAATAGTCTGCTGATGGTATTGAATGAAAAAGTATTCCGGCGGGGCCGCGAGAACCGGCCATTGCCGGTCTTAATGATCGCTGGCGCCAGCAATCATCTGCCCGAAGAAGAAGCCCTGCAGGCCCTGTTCGACCGTTTCCTGATCCGTGTTAAATGTGATTATGTGGATCCTGCACTACTGGAGCAGGTGCTGGATGCAGGTTGGAAACTGGAGAATGCAACAACACAGGTAAACATCAGTATCAACGGTGAAGACCTGTTTCGGTTACAATCAATCATCAATCGAGTCAGTTTGCAGGAGATCAGACCCGCCTATATAAACCTGATTGAAATGCTGCGAAATGCAGGGGTGCAGGTCAGTGACCGTCGTGCAGTAAAATTGCAACGGCTGATTGCCGCCAGTGCCCTGTTGTGCAAACGTGAACAGGCTATACTCTCTGATCTTTGGGTCATGCGATATATCTGGGATACGGAAGAACAGCAGGAAGTGATTGCCGGGATTGTAAACAGTGTGGTGGAAACAGATACAGCAGAAACCGGAAAGCATCCCCGTTCATCGGCCGATACTTTACCGGATGCAGATGAAATATACAAAGAAGTTCTGGTGATGACAGAGAAGTGGGATGAACCAGCTCTTCCGTTATCGGAGCGGACGGTAATCAAAGATCGTTTGCGTTACCTGAACGGGCGTAGCCAATGGATCACCAATGAAGTGCAACGCAAGTATGTGCTGCAGCCAATAGACAGCCTCTGGGATAAAATTATTCATTCAGCCTGATTATATGGGACATTATATCCTGAAGTTGCGCAAAATGGACCGGGATGCACTGGCCGGTGTACGAAACCGCAGTACGTTGTGGGCGGCGGAATCAGAAAACTTCATATGGATAAAATCGCTTACTGATCCGGATCATATACTCCGGCAATTACCTGTGCTGGAAACATACCATACAGATGAGGCTGACCTGCTTTTTCTTCCGGGATCGCTTACACCGGTCGGTCATCAGCCAGCACTGGAATGGATGACCATCGCTGAATTTTTACCGGTTGAAGTGCCTGTTGCCGCAATGCCCGCCAGGCTACCCCGGAGTATTCCGTTCAGAATGCAGGTGGCCGCAGATACCAAACCGGGTTCCGCACTCTTGTGCAGTCTGTCAGACTGGAAACAATATGCTGAATCGGCCCCCGCGATACGCCTTGAAGTTTTATCTTTTGCCGTTTCAGCAACCGCCCGGGTATTGGTGACCGGATATCCATTACCCGCTTTGCCAGGGGTAGAATATTGGTCCTGTGGTATTGGATTACTCCTTCCTTGTGGGTATGAACCGGAATTGCCGATATATGCAACACTGTTCAGTCATAAACTGAATGCAGAAGGGAAGTCGCTGGTTTTATTTCACACGAACGGAAACTATGAAATCATTGATAACACAGATATGGTAAAAGCCAGCCGGAGTGGAATAAGGCTGACAACGATCACCCATGGTTAATTATGTGCTGCATACCGTCCATTACCTGCAGGCTCCGGCCCGGTATTTCTGGCGTTGGTCCGGGAATGTAGATGTGGTTGAATGGTCCGGGGGACAAACGATCTGCTACCGTGATGACCTGGTTTCCCTGCTGCGCACGATGCCGGATGAAGGATTGCCTCCGTTTGGCAGTTTATTGCTGATCATAGCGGCTTGCCGGGAGCCGGTTACCATGGCCAAAGAATATTTTCTTTTACGTACAGCCAAAGAACTGGACGATAAAGAAATCCGAATCACATTGGATAAAGCGGTACGTTTCCTCCATATAATTCATGCATTACCTGAGGAACTGCGTACAGGCAATGCCCGTGCACATCTCTTACAGGAAGTGTTTGAACCCAAAAAATTTCTGTTTCAAAGTATCACTGCCCGTGATATGCTGGATGAGCTTACCAGTGGCCGGGTGAATGCCAGCATCGTTTATTCTGAAAAGCCGGTAGAGCCCCATCATTTTTTACAGGATATACTGCCATTGGCAGAAGCACTGGTGGAATTTCCCACTACCGAAGCGTTGGTCATGCAATTACAAACCGGCATCAGCCAGGTTCCTTCGCCACCCGATAAAAAAATAGCGGAGCTTCCATCCACTGATATATTGGATGAATTGGCAGGGGAACCTGCAACGGCAGGACTTGCCCGGCTTACACGGATGCTGATCGCCGCCTTCAATATTCCAATGCATAGCCGGGGAAGTGGTGATCAGGCATGGGGAGGTATTACCGATATTACCAACCGGGGAAATTATGATAAGCTGTTACTAAGTGAACTGGCGCAGGATACCGACGTGCTGACGGCCAGGCTCGTGAACAATGAAGCACTATATTTTCGACGGGAACAACCGCCTGATCATCCGACTTTACAACGTACCATCCTGCTCGATACCACCCTGAAAATGTGGGGAACACCCAGGGTGTTTGCCATGGCGGCTGCATTGGCATTTGCCTGGCATGTACGCCGGGAATCGGTGGTGGAAGCTTATACCCTCGGAGGAAAGGAATATTCAGCAGCAGCCATCAGTACAAAAGCCGGGGTGGTGGCGGCTTTACGGCAGTTGGATCATGCACTCCATTGCGGGAACGCTTTAGAGAACATCATTCAGGAATTATTTCCTGAATCAAGGAATGAGTTTATTCTCATTACCGATCAGCAACTTTTTTCCAATGCAGCTTTTCAATCCTCTTATGCTAAGGTAAAAAAGGAGATCGCTTTTGTCATTACACTTGGTCGTGATGGAGCAATACAATTTTACAGTTCATCTGCCGGTGGGCTAAAACAAATCGCCAGGGCAAAGCTTGATCTGGAGCAATTGCTTTTTGCCCCCATTGTAAAAAAGCCGAAGTCGTTCCGTGTTGATAAACTGCAACCGGACATACTGGAAAATCTGAAAGGGTTGTTCCTGCCATCAGTGGGTATTACACCCAGGGATCACACCTGCTTCCGGATTGAAGGCGGGGGCGTATTAGGGATCACTGAAAATAACCGGCTTCTTTACTGGGGGAGCCGTCAGAAGGGGGCAGAAGTGATTCTGGACAAAATAGAAGAGGGCCAGGTGTATTTCGGAGTGCTGGAGCGGCATTCAGTTTCCATACTGATCAGGGGTGGTAAAGGGATCAGTCAGCCGGAGGGAGATAACCGAATGCATTATCAATTATTTTTCGAAGCAGGAAATTATAAACGGATGACCATTACACCTGCGCCGGGTATCAGTCTGGGCGTAGTTAATAACAATGGCTATTTCTATATCAGGGAAAGCCTGGGAAGGATGTATTCCCCGTCCTTAAAGGAGATCCGGAATTTCATTAATAATGGATACAGTACGCTGCTCCGGATTGAAAAACTGGAAATTGACCAGGGAGGCCATCTCTGGATCAATAATCATATTTTAACATTGGGAGAATCGAAATATTTCAGGCTCCAGCATTTACTCCGGAATAATCACCAGGACCATCTTGTAGCCGTGTTGCAGAAGGATCATCCGTTTTCCCAGCAATATACCCGGACAACCATGCAATATTGGTTGTGGCCAGATGGAAGTGAACTACTGACTGATAACAGGGGGTTTATTCATTTTCTCAGTGCAAACAGCGAGCTGCCCGTGTTTTCCATGTTGTCAGTCATTGGTAAGCCAACCGCCTTTTTTGCGGAGAACCGGGATGCGGCAGGTGCAGTTTATTTTATCAACGAGAAATTTGCTTCGGTTATCTCTCCACAGGAATTTTATAACAACTATATTGCTGCCTTCATCCGTCAAATAGTGCGATCATGCAGTTGAGTATTCATTATAGCGGGGAAAATGCCCGGCCGGTACAGGCAGCTTGTATCAGTGGAACTGATCCGGCTGACTGGTTGCGGGAAATTAATCGTTGGTGTATTCCCCTCAATGAACTCGATTGTTATTTGTTTCCGGAAACGATACGGACCAATAAGGCAGCCGGACTTTTCGTGGTGTTCAAAAAACCGAATCGTGTAACCGGTTTGTTATTGAAAGAGCCCTATACCCGTATAGGTTCAAAATTATATCTCCCGGCTGATGCAGTATTACGTCCGGAGATCGACGGACATGAACTCGAGGAACTGTTATCCTGGGAATGCCAGCTTTTTCATCCACAAACTGGATTTGTCGGTTTTGAAGAAAAGGATAAGTTCGATCTGCTGGAATTACTCGATCCAGGGGTTGCCATACCAAACAACTGGAACTATGCTCATCCGGGTGCCCTTACCTGTCCGCCATTACTGGAGATCAGGGTAGTGCCACCCCCAGCCGACACGATCATTGATGAAATTAAAAGTGAACTCGGGGCTAAACCGTTGGAAGAGATTCCACTGTCAAAAGAGGAGTCCACCACTTTTTTCAGCAGATTATTGGATCGTTTGAGGATGGCTGTCCTTTGGGTGCTTAAAAAAATGGTGGCTTTCTTCATGTACATTATTCCTGCCAAACCATCCGTCAATGGGGAAGAAGGGGTGCTGAATAAATTTGAACGGTGGATCGCAGCATCGATGGGTGATTTGCAGAAAAAAAGGAATAAGGAACTGAACCGCCTCTTACGGTTATTTGAAGAAAATACAGACGAAGCGATCCGGTATGCTATTCCGCTGGATTCGCCTTACCTGAACCGGGGAGTGGCTGCTCCTTCTTCCAAACTGGGCCGCCGAAATACGAACTATGATCCCTTTGCTAAAGTCCAGAGTGGTCCTGCTGATTTCTGGGATGCCAGCAATTATTACAATGACCTCCGGAAAAAATACCTGGATGCCGCTTTAAAAGAAAAAGAAAAGAAGCATTTCAAAAAAGCTGCGTATATCTATGCAGAATTGCTGGCCGATTTTAAAACCGCCGCCTTGGTACTGCAGGAGGGAAGGTTTTACCGGGAAGCGGCCGTTGTTTATCAGTCAAAACTGAATAACAAAGCTGCGGCGGCGGAGTGCCTGGTAGAGGGCGGGCTTTACCAGGAAGCTATTACACTATATAAAGAGCTTTACCGGATAGAGGAGGCAGGGGACTTGTATGCACGGATCAATGATGAAGTAAATGCAAAAGACTGCTGGGAAAAATTTGTCAGTCAGAAACTGGAACAAAAAGATCATGTTGAAGCCGCGCGGGTAGTGAAAACAAAATTGAATGATACAGACCGGGCCATGGATACGCTGCTGCAAGGTTGGCGCCGGAGTCATCAGGCAGAAACCTGCCTTCGTGGCTATATGGAATTGTCACTTGAAAAAGGAGCAGCGGATACCGCTCAGCGTTTGCAATCGTTACAACAGCAGACAATGGCAAGACAACAACGGATCAGTTTGTTCAACGTCTTACAATACATTCATACAAAGCACCAGGACGAAGTATTGTCCGGTTTGACTACGGAATTAGCATATACCCTGGTACATGAAGAGGCGGAGGTCGGGAATCTTCAGTTATTGCCACAGTTGAAGGATTTTATATCGCCCGACCGCTTGTTTGCTTCTGATGCCAGCCGGTATATGAGCAGTAATCACGGCCGGCTGATTAATGAACGGATGGCGCAAACCATACACCTGAACAGTGATATACGCTGGATAGAAGCCATCTGGCATGGGTTTCAGTTTCTTGTACTGGGTATACAGGGAAACAACCTGCAACTGGCCAGGGGCAATTGGTATGGCAACCTCGAATATTATAGCTGGCCCCATCCGCTAAAATCTCATACCCGGTACAGTTTCATTTATTCCACGGTTGCCAGTGATCATATTTTTCTGGTATCCGATGATGAGGTGCCGGTTACCCGCAGAAACCTGCCCAAGAATAAATACTTCAGTCGCTCATTATTGGTGTACTGTCCGGTATGGCTTCATAAGTGCAGGGACCTGCTTGCGATTACCGGTGACAACCAGCTTGCCCGTATTAAAACCAATGATGGGGTAACGATTTCTGTAAGTCAGTTTGATGGAACCAATACAACCGTTATTCCCTGCAAACTGGAAAACGGATCCAGGTCAGGGATGGTCCAGAAACCAGATGCATTGATCAGTCATGGGGATCAGTTTTACTGCTGGGGGCATAAATCATTAATTACGATACAATCGGATGGACGGATGTCGGAGCATGAATTTGATACCGGTGTCCGCTTCATCGCCGGATCCGGTTATTACCCGGTGTTCTATCTGATTATTTCAACGAACAAAGGTTGCTTGCTATATGCGCCGTTAAACATGAAGACACCGGAGGACAAGCCCTATTTTGCGGTGTCATTAATTCCGTATAGTGCTTCTTTCGTTGATGCTGACCATTTTGTGTTGGCGGAAAAACAACGTATTCATCTGTTTCTCATCAATGACGAAGGAATACCGGAGATGCTGCAATCAAAGGAATTCTCATCCAGGGTGGTTGCGGTCATGCCGACGAATGAACAGAAACAGTATGCCGTTATTGAAGAAAATGGCAGGGTCAGCCGCCATTCATTTTGAGCAGGTCATCAGGTACTGAGTTTACTTTCGCTATTATCGATTGGTTTTTCCGGCAGATCTTTCAGTTGGTTCATCAATTCAGGTGAATAGGGTAACCAACGGTCACTTACCGGGTCATATAGCTCACATACTGTTACTCCCGGATCCAGTTTATAATCGAATTTTGGATAATCCAGGACGATATAACCCGGGTAATAATAGTCCAGCCGGCTTTCCACAGATTCTTTGAGTTTTAGCAAAATCAGCCGCTTACCCAAACTGTATTTTTTATAGGCCGGGTCATATAGGTTAATAATGCCCATCCTGCTTTTTTCTCCCTTATCAAAAATCCCGGCAGCGATCAGTTTACCCTGATCACGGATTTCAATAACCCAACTGTCATAGGCAGGGGCTTCTTCCGAACTGATAAAGCAAAGGGAGAACAGGTTTTCACGCAATGTGGGACTGATTTCAAAATCCAGATCAGTGCTGTATAGCTTATAAAGCGCTTCCAATTCTTCTGTGATCTGTAGTGGGGTAGTGGTCACGGTGAAGCCTGGTGGCAGATTCAGGAGTTTTTCCTGCTTTTTAGAAAACCGGAAAAGGTCCATCCTGTAACGCAACCAAAATACACGGAAATATTGTTCTTCTTTAAACAAATAATCCGTGGTGAAGATAATCTGCCCCATCCGGTACCAGCCCATAGCCAGGTACTCATCCAGTACTGCACCAGTTATGCGGGGGAGTATGTGGAGGTCTTTGAACATGGGGGTGGGGGATTAGGAATAGGGGATTATGGATTAGGGTGAAGATATAGTTTAGAAAGTAAATTTAATAAAAGCTACTAAATTACCACCTTCCCGCTTGTCCTCCGTAGCTTTAGCGAAGGAGGGTTACTCTGTATAATACCCGAGTTTCCTCAGCCTCGAAATAATCGCGCCCCTGGTTCTCCCAAAATGTGCCGCCATGTCAAAAAAGGAATTGTCACTCTCGTACAGATAGATCAGTTCATCATCCTGTGAAGCCGTCCACGGTTTATAAGCGTCCTTGTTTACCTCCCGGCTTTTCTCCACGGAGTATTTTTTTTCAGCGGATGAAACGGCAGGTGTTTTTGCTATGTATTTCTTTTTTGGTTCACTGATCACTTTTGAGGTCTGACCAAAAGTGTTATCATTATTCTCTTTTCTTAGTTTGATGATATGGGCGGAAGCCGGCAGGTCGGCGGGTACCAGGCTGTCCGGTACATAGAGTTTATGCCGTGTCCTGGTTACTGCTACATAGAGCAGGTTAATTTCTTCGTTGAGTTTTGCCTTGTCCGGCGTTTGCTTCTCCGCCTCCGCTTCTTTGATGACCCGGTCCAGTTTTTGTTCCGAGATAAAATCATTGACCAGGTGTACCGTATCATATTCCATGCCCTTGGCACGGTGTACGGTGGAGAAGATCATTTCGGCTTTCAACCGGTCTTCATCTCCCGTATGCAGGTCTTTCAGGTTTTTCAGGATGCGGGGGATCTCGTTGCCGTATTCATTCACGATCTCCATCATCATGCCGAGCTGTGCATCCTCCGTGGATTCAATATATTCTTCCAGCTCATCCATGGTATTCATGGAGCCGATGAGTTTGTCCCGTATCCGTTCACGGCTGCCATTATACAGACTCAGTACATCATACAAAGAAGCTCCTTCATCCGCATAGGTATACGAATGAATATTGCCTTCGAAGTAAATATGTTTGACTTTCCGGTTATCTGTGATATAATTAATAGCATTCAATAATAGTCCCAGGTTGGTACGTCCAATCGTGGCCTTGGTGACCGTTTTGGTGGTCTTGCCTTTCCCGGTTATGGGGATGGGTTTGTTTGTGCCCAGTTTATCTTTCATGGACAGTACTCCCATGGCCAATGCCGCAATATCGGCGGGAAAACGAAAACTGGTGGAGAGGTTCAGGGTGGCAAACGGCGTCTTCGAAAGAGAATTAATCGCGTACCGCCAGCCATAGATCTGCTGATGGGTATCGCCCACTATCACTTTGATCGCGGGTTGTTTCAGGAATACATCCAGCATGGCGGCGGACGCATCCTGACCTTCGTCAAACAAAATATAATCATAGGGTAGTACGGGTGCAGATAACTGGAATTTCTTCAGGTAAAAATCATGCGTGATTTCAATTTCCGCCTTATCCATTTTGGCCAGAAAATGACGGGTGCCTTCTTCGATCACCCGGTAAAAAGCGTGTACAAACTTTTTGGCATTCGCCTCCTTGACGGTGTCCAGGTAATTCAGGTCCTGCACTTTAGCTTTATCACTGTTGCAGAAATAAGTAATGAATTTACTGATATGATTGGCGAGAATGAATTCGGAATGCCTGGCCCCATCTCCGGTAAGGGATAATACTTCGGCGATCTGGTGCGTCTTATATCCCTGCGAGCTGAGTATGTATTTATTTCCCCGCATAATATAGCGGTAGGCCAGGGAGTGGGCAGTTTCCACCGTAACATTATTCAGTCCGCGTGCTGCAAATTTCCGGACCGCTTCCAGCTTCACGGATTTATTAAAGGCCAGGTAAAGGATACGGCTCCCCGGAGGCCTTGATGCTGCATATTCAATCATGGTGCTCGTCTTCCCCGAACCAGCCACTGCATTTACGGCAATATCAGTATTGGTGGCCAGGATGGCTTTTTGTTCGTCGGTCAGATTCATTTCCTTCATGTCGTTCACTCGTTGGAATTTTTCACAAGGCCGCTAAGATAGGGGGAAAGGGGATTGGTTTTGCAACCGTCGCGGAGAGGAAGGTTTTCGCTGCGCGGGCGCTAAAGAGTTCAAAGGAGAAAAAAGAGAAAAAAGAAAAGAAATTCCCTCTTCGCCAGAGCTACAGTGGATGAAAGAGGGCGTGAAATTGGTCAGAGCCTTTTAGACTCCAAATATATTAACAGCTGTCCCCTTTTTACGTCCCTCCTTCCTCTCTTTTTCTCTTTTGACCTCTTAGCTAAAAAAAATCTTCCCTTAAAAATGGTTTCCATTCAATTATCCCCTCCCCGCTTTTATGACTACTAACTACTATCTACTAGCTACTAACTGTTTTCGTCTAACTTTGTCCCGAACCTCCAAACAGATGCCAAAAAACAAATCCGCTGTTATTCGTCACCGAGTCATCAACAACAGTCTGCGTGATAAAAGAAAACGATACCCCTCTCTGCAGGATCTTGCCGAAGCCTGTTCACGGATTCTGGAGACGGATATTTCTCCCTCTACCATTGAGAAAGATATAAGGCTAATGAAGCAGGACCGGCCGGTAGGCTATGAAGCCCCGATTGTTTTTAACCGGGCAGCGAATGGATATAGCTATAGTGAGCCGGGATATTCCATAGATGAAGTGGGTCTTGAAGCGGAAGAGTGGGAGGCCATCCGCTATGCGGCCCTGTTGCTTTTCCAGTATAAAGAAGTACCCCTGTTTGCCAATTTTAAAGCGGCCGTGGAACGGATTGACGCCAGCCTGCAGATTGGACTTGACCTGGAAGATCCTTTCCTGTCTAAGAAAATACAGTTCGAACAACCGGTATCACTCAAAGGCTATGAATGGCTGGCCGAACTATCTGCTGCATTAAAGAAGGAGGAGCTGATCCGTTTCACCTATGAAAATATTTACAAGAATGAAATCAAATCGTACACCGCGCTGCCGGCATTGTTGCGGGAACAAAAAAACCGCTGGTATATGGTGGCCTGGGTGGAAGAGCGGGATAGCTTTCTCACTTTCGCCCTCGACCGGATCCATGAATTACAGCTGACCGGTGAACGAAAAAAACTGAAAAAATCCTTTAACCCGGATATTTACCTGCGGCATGCGGTAGGTATTATCGATAATGACGGGGAACCCTCATTGGTCAGGCTCCGCATTAAAGCCCCTTATCATAAACTGGTGGCGCTGGATCCACTGCATCATTCCCAGAAAATCCTCGAAACAAACAGTAAGTCCTGTACGCTCGAGTTACAGGTACATATTACCCACGAACTTCATCAGCGTATTCTATCCATGGGGCCTCTTTGCCGTGTACTCAGTCCGGCTTCCCTGAAAAAAGAAATTCAGCAGCAATTAAAAGAATCGCTGGAACAGTATTGAGGCCTCCAATAGGCGGCGGTGTTCCCTCATAAGTTTGTATCCGTTATCTTCTTATTCATCCAAACTTATGTTATGCGTGTACTTTGTATCGACAATCTCCATC
>ENA-UOWO01002682-UOWO01002682.1-activated-sludge-metagenome-genome-assembly--contig:-NODE-2682-length-21768-cov-6.228573_pt1 | contig 21768 bp, 40 predicted proteins | sample MGYA00238148_ERZ761564 | MGnify/ENA primary metagenome ERZ761564 (study PRJEB28885, sample SAMN05720194) | activated sludge metagenome | isolation source: Anaerobic digester | place: USA... | reverse complement strand
TTCATTATTTTTCATAAATTTATATAAAGATATTTAATACTATCATTTGTTTTATTATTATTTACTTCATCTAGTCAACTTGATAATAACAAACAAAAGGTAAAAGACGACTTTACAATTAAATACGAATACCTCAATAGTAAATACGAACAATACCTTCAAAAAACAGACTCCATTAAAAAAGAAATACTTAAAGATATATTATAAAATATATCTTTTTTTAATTTTTTAGAAAATATTTTATTTTCTAAAAACTTTTTTAATCTTTATACTATAAAGATATGTTCTTTGAAAAAATGAAAATTTTAAAATTTGGAATAAAAAGGGAACCTGCTGAGGATCTATAGCCAATAGACAATAGGATATTTTTTATCCTGTTTGCAGTTACACCTTATTACATTCAAGTATATACATATTTAGTGGCTATTATAGATAATAGATGTGTATTTACGATTTGTATCCTTTGCCAAAGAGAATATGAATCCTTGATGTCTAAATATAAGGTGATTCTAAAATTTTTTAATTATTTTTTAAAAATTTTTTATTTTTTAAAAAACTTTTTTTTATATTTGTACTATATTTAAAAGTTAAAAACAAGTGAGAAAAAGTTCTTTGATGTGATGAACAAAATTGGCGGCCTGTAGTCGTTAAATAAACTGCGAAAGCAGTATAAAGTAAGTGTCCTTGGTTAAAAGACATTTGCGGCTGGAATCTTCCGAGACTTCAGCTCGAGCAGGCAATCAGGATATCATTTGACCTTGATTATCGAGGGTGACACTGTAGAGAAAGTGGTCAGATGCCGAAGCGATGTGGATCGTTTGGGTGAGCTGGGAACGGCAATAAGAATAACCTGAAGAATTATTGCAAGAAGTAAAGTCATCCAACTTTATAATTGCGTGATTCAATACAATAGTCGGCTTAAAATCGAAAGGTAATGTGATTCGCAACAGTTTTGTACAGGTGGTGCTGTTATTATTAGTTGCCTTAGGTTACCAAACCTAAGAAGTGAGTTCAGTAGACTTGAAGTATGGAGATAGGGATATCTCAAGGAGTTGTTTAGTATTCTTCCTTCCAAAAGTTGGGAGAGCTAGCCGGTGAACCACAACTTCTACCAAATCCACAAACCACTAACTTTATTGCTTTATGATAGCAAAACTATTTAATAAAATAAAGGAAAAGTGTTCACCTGTTGTCAGAAAAAGGTGACTACATAGTTACGAGCCGTTCGTAGCCGTGAAGGGTCCCGAGCCCGACACGATTTTTGAGAAAGTTCTTTAAGCCCGCAAGGTTTAATCTGAGAGGCATCTTAGAAAAGAAGTGAGTATCAAGAGAGTATCTGACAACAAAAGGAGTGGTTAACCTAAATAACCGTCACTGAGGAATTACTGGTCAAAAACCAGTGGAAAAAGATAGAATAAAATAATGATCTTAAAGATTCTTCATCCAGAGGTGTATTCTCAACCCTTTAAAAAATCCAACATCTGAAAAAAAAAGGATGTTGGATTTTTTTTTTGTAAAAATATAAAAATAATGTATAAAATGTAAAAATAAATTATTTTTATAAATTATATAATTTTGCAGTTTTTAACATTTTAAAATAATCAATTACATCTTTTTTTCTGGAACTTGCAAATAATATTTTTTCTGATGTTATAAAAGTTTCATATGTTATACTACTATTAAAAATTACATTATAATTTACCTTATCATTAAGCATTTTATATACATATTTTATTTGACCAATATCTAAAACATATTTTTGATTGCCTATAACTTTCACTATATTATTATCTTTATCTAATATAGAAGCCTTTCTATATGCAACTATATGATCGTAAGCATATAAATTTTCAAAATCATCTTTAATCTGACCTGTCTTACCTTCAAATAAATTTTTAAAATTTTCTATTTCCATCAAATATTTCATCAAAGTATATATTAAAATAATTTTTATTTTTAAAATAATTTTATATATTTGTATAAATTATAAAAATAATAACAATGAAATTAATCGTAGAAAATAAGTTAGATAATAAGAAATTATTCTTTGTTGAAAAACAACTGTTAATAGATAGAGTGAACATCACTAACCTAAAATATTCTGAAATTTCTGATATAGAAACCAAAAACTCACAATCAGAAATATATCCATTAATAATATGTTTGAACCATACTAATAAAAGACAACTATCTTGGAACATAAGAAATTATAAACTTCAAAATATTAATCAAAATGAAAATACCAACATATAGAATCGTTCAAGAAATAAAAAAAACTTCTAGAACAAGAAAATATTATATAGAAAGAAAAATATTTAATAAATGGATCTCTTTATATAAATTTAATAACCTGAAAATATTATTTATAGCATTATTATTCACAATTATTATTACATGTCTTAGTTTTATATTTTCATTATACCTTACATCACTATTACTCTTTAATTTAGTTAGTATTCCTTATTATACTTCAAAAAATGATTTGATGTATGATACCGAAAATGACGCTCTTTATAAATTAAGATCTAAAATCAAAAAATATAAAACAAAAGAAAAAATAGAAAAAAAATTTCTAGCTATTGAAATTGATCCAAATAATAACCTCTATACAAGAGATTATACCACCCAAGAAATAAGAAAAACTAAATTAGATTCACTTAAATCAATGTTAAAAATATGAGACTAAATTCTTAAATAATAATTGAAAACTAATGAAAACTAATATATTAAAGACGAAATACTATTAAAGACGAAAATTCTATACCCATGAAATATTCAAACTATAGAATCATAGAAAAAAACGAAAAATTCTATACCCAGAAAAAATATAAAATATTAAACAAGCATTTTTGGCTATACCAGTGCGATCTTAAAGATTTAGAACTATGGGCTGATGTAACTACTACACTATGCTATATTTTTTTACCAGCCATAATATGTGTACATATATTTATGAATTTCTACGACCCAAATACTAGTTTTAATTTTTTATTTATTATAGAATTTATACTCTTACTCATATTACTAGCAGTGTACCTTAGTAACCGCAAATTTACTCTTTCCCTAAATACCGCTAAACAACAAATCGAACAACAAATCGAAAAAAAAGAAAAAATAAAAAAACAAAAAATAAAAAAAATACACTACCTCGACCTAAAAACAGAAAGATTAGATAAATTGTCAAACCTTTAAAATTAAAGACGAACACTATTAAAGACGAACCTGAAATTTTAAACACATGAAAAATATTATAAACACAATAAATAAATACTTTACACTAAATTCACAACATTTTACTGTCACCTTTCTAACCATATTCTTGATATTCTCCATATTATCCACATTTATTCTAAACTTAACACATAAAAATATTATGATACCAACTATCATTTTATCCCAATTAATTAACCTAATCTTCATACTAACACATATACAAAATATTAAAAAATTAAATAATCTTATAAATCTATTTTATGACACAAACGTAAAAAAAATAGAAATAATAACCGTTTGTGATTTCTCACTTAATGCTCATAGAAGTAACGTAACAAAAAACTTTTATAAAAATCAGAAATTTATACTAGAAAATGATATTGAAACTTTTAAAAATTACGTAGAAACTTTTTTAAACCTAAAATTACCAGAAATATTTAAAAATTATAACAACACTAACTCCTTTTCAAATACCAAAAACTTTGCACTGTACTATTTTAACAATATTAAATCTTTTAATATTTATGACGTTAGTGACAACAACAACCAGTTCTTAATTAAAACACAAAATATAATAAGATTTTTTAATATAACCAACTTGAAAATAGAAAGATTACAAAAATTAAAAAATTTAAATAAAATATGAATAAAACTTGCGACACATGTATTTACCAAAACCAATACGTAAAATATTATTCAAAAAATACTTGAAACTTACCTTAAAAATAAAAAACTAAATATTCCAATAAAAACCCGTACAAAATCTACTAATAAAGATAAAACATTAGACGAGTGGCTCAATTTCAATAACAACGATTTAACAGAAGAAATTTTAGAAGCCCTAAACAATATAGATATTAACGAAATAGAAAAATATATCAGAAATAAAAATTAAATAACTTATAAATTTAAAATAATGAAATTGATACAAAATTACCAAAAAGCTCTCCAAGATATTTACGACCACGTAGGTTTTATAGAAGATTGGGTAGTCTATCCAATAGACGACCGCACAGACTACTATTGGAATGTAAATGATGAAACAGTAAATTACGCCACCACCCAAGAAGAACTAAAAAATAAAGGTGACTATTACTCTGACAATATTTATCAACAAAGATTTTATAAAAAATGGATATATAAAGGTGAAAAGATAACAATGATCTTTTGTGACCCTCACGTAGATGGCATGAAATGGTTTAGAATATTCGATAATTCAAAACAAATATTTTAATATAACTTCATGAAATATACTTGTGCCAAATCAACTTACCAAACTTCACCAAATCTTCTACATCACATTATCTCATTGTAAACAGTATCTAACTCACTCTAATATATAACACCTTTAAAAACAACTACACCTGACAAAAACCTAATTTTTTCTCCCAAAAAACCTAATTTTTTGCACGGAAAAAATTTTTGAAATCCATTTCCTACAACATTTTTGAAAATTCTCCCAGAAAAACCTATTTTTTTGCCCGGAAAAAATTTTTGAAATTTGATTTCCAATAACTTTTTCTAAAATTTACCCAGAAAAACCTATTTTTTTGCCTGGAAAAAATTTTTGAAATTTGATTTCCAATAACTTTTTCTAAAATTTACCCAGAAAAACCTATTTTTTTGCCCGGAAAAAATTTTTGAAATCACATATAGATAAAAAATTTTCAGAAATATTTTGAAATCTGAAAATTTTTCTTGAAATCGTTGAAAATTTTCATGACCTCCCTATACATATCTACATATCTATATACACGCATGCTCTTGGAGCCTATACTCAGGATCAATCACCAGACATTCATACTCATTGATCATCGGCAATGATCATCAACGATCATCAACAAATTTTCAATCAAACCTTCACGAACAATCATCAACAAATTTTAAACATATTTTTTATCAATAATACACATGAACAATCATTAATAAATTATATAATTATGTATAATATATTTTTGTACCCACGATATATTATTATGAATATATTTGTACCCACGATATGATTATATAGTATGGTATAAAATTTTCAACCAATAGAATCAATATTAATAATTATATTTTTATAAGTAGAGATTACTATTCTATATGGATTAAATTCATAGGGTTTATATTGTGGTTCGCCATCTTTATTACCGACAAATAAGAAATAATGTCGTGGTAATATTATATTATTAATAGAAAGTTCTTCTGTTCCATTTTCGAATAATATAATATTATCAATAGATAAGCCAATTAAATATTTAAAATCGTTTGGGGTTTTATTAAGAATATTTATTTGGCCAAATTGATTAGTTTTTATTTTAGGAGTTTTAAATATTTTTCTCATTAATTTTAATATATTTATAAATTATAAGTTTATAATTTTATATATTAATAAATATATGGTTTCTAATTAAATTATTATAATTTTTTATAAATATTATAATAAAAAAAATAAATAGAGATATATTTATGGTTAATTAATTATGATGAATGTAGAAATTTAATATGTGTAATTAATGTGTATTTATTATTAATTTAAATGTAGATAAGTATAGTTAATGAATAAATTTATATATGTATAGATGAGTGTAGAAAAGTATAGAGGTAGTATAGGTGAGTGTAGAAAAATATAGGGATAGAAATATTTAAAATTTTAAATTTTTAAACTTTTTTATTTAAAATATAATATATATATTTGTTTATTGGAAAGATGGTAGAGTGGTCGAATATGGTGGTCTTGAAATCGAGGTCCATCCATCCTTCGGAACCACAGATCTACATAATAGATCCGGGGGTTCGAATCCCTCTCTTTCCGCATACCTTTAAAGAAAAGGTTGTAAGATTGACCTGTGGTGGAATTGGTTAACACGTTGGATTTTGATTCCAAAGATTCCAGGTTCGAAACCTGGCAGGTCAACTAAAAAGGAGATTAAATTTAATCTCCTTTTTTATTGGGTGTCGAAATATTATGTTAAGTTATAAGTTATATTTTTTCATAAATTCATAATTTTCTATATAATCTTTTACTTCTTCTTTAGTACAATTAATATAGCCGCCAAATTTATATTTATTATCTTTATACTGTTGAGCACCATAATAATTATGATGATCAACGTCATATTGAAGGTTTATTAAAGGATTCCAACCGCCGGTTTGATATCCTACACCCGGTACATGGTATATACTGAGATAACAATAATTTTGATTTTGGGTAGTGTTAATTATAACATCGTGAAGTTGAAGAAAATAATTTTTAATATTATAAATATTATAAATATTATCTATTTTTTTAATAGAATCTTCAAATTCATTTACGTTTATGCACCAATATATTTTATATGGCGATAATTTATTAAATTCTTCATATGTTTTCATATTATAAATTATATTTTTTTATAAATTCATAATTTTCTATATAATTTTTTACTTCTTCTTCGGTACAGTTAATGTATCCACCAAATTTATATTCTTGGTCTTTATATATTTGATCGCCATAATAATAATGATTACTCGTTTCTTTGTTATCATTTATTAAAGGATTCCAACCACCTAGTCTATGTATACTGAGATAACAATAATTTTGATTTTGGGTAGTGTTAATTATAACATTATAAATTCGTTTATAGTAATCTAAATCTATTTTACAAATATTATTTATTTTTTCTAAACAGTCCTCAAATTGATTTAAATTTATACACCAATATATTTTTTCACAATTAAATTGTTCGTATGTTTTCATATATTAAATTTTTTTGCATCTAATTCGTAATCTTCTATAAAAATTTCACCTTTGAATTTTAATGAAACAAAATCAAGACCAAAATTTTTTAATTCTTTCACATTATTTCCAATTAAATAATGTGTTTTGTTATATATTGTTTTATAAATACATAAGAATATAACATAACAATATAAATCTCGAATTTCTTCTTTAAAATTAGATATTTCTTTTTTTAATTTGTTTTTATCTATTTCTTTATCATATTTATTACTATATTTATCAAAAAATACACTATATCGACTTAATGTTATTATAGGTAAACTTATGATTTTTTCTATCTTTTTAAAAGAATTTTCTAATTCTTCAACATTTATACACCAATAAGTAGATGATATCCTAGCTAACGGAGTGTATGAAGATTTACTAAAATCATTGTAGTTTTTCATAAATTATATTTTTTTGCTGTTAGATAATCTTCTAAATCTTCTTTATTTTTTGAAAATTTTATAATTTCATTTAAAAACATAACTCTTGAATCTTCTTCCTTTGAATAGGCATAACCTGTTTTGCTAATCGAACCAAACCAACGCTTAGATAAATCTGGTATAGTATTATAATCATATTTAACAATATAGCATTGTTTATATTGTTCAATATAGCATTGTTTATTTTGTTCAATTTCATCAATAATCTTACCAATATTATTAGATATAAATTCTTTGCTTTCTTCATCAAGAGCAATACTCTTATCTTCGCATATTACGTAATCTCCAATTTTAGGCTTATTTTCTATGTTTTCTTCATATAGTTTTAAATATTTCATAATCCATATTTTTTTGCTGTTAAATATTCCTCCAATTCATTTCTATCTTTCGAAAATTTTATAATTTCATCTAAATACATGACTATTTGTGGCGTAGCATTATAATCATATTTAACAATATAGTATAGGTTAAGTTGTTTTTTAATTCCTCCTAGATCTCCGATACCTATAATCTTACCAATATTATTAGATATAAATTCTTTGCTTTCTTCATCAAGAGCAATACTCTTATCTTCGCATATTACGTAATCTCCAATTTTAGGCTTATTTTCTATGTTTTCTTCATATAGTTTTAAATATTTCATAATCCATATTTTTTTGCTGTTAAATATTCCTCCAACTCAGTTCTATCTTTCGAAAATTTTATAATTTCTTCCCTTTTCATTCGCCTTAAATTAATATTTTTACCATCAAAATGTGCAAAAGATTTAAGATTATTCGGTATTTCTTCATATAATATCATATAAAATATAAATTTTTTATTTATACGTTTTATTTCATTTATTTCTATAACTTGCCCAATATTATTAGATATAAATTCACAAATTTCATCAAATGCTTTACCCGTGAATATCATTTCTTCACATATTACATAGTCTCCAACTTTTGGATCCCCTTCTTTAAATCTTTTAATACGCATAATTATTATATATAAATTTTTTATGTTAAATATAATAATCACCTGTTAAATACAAGCCATATCTATTTGATTTATAATTTATACCCTATTTAACATAATGCCTATTATAAGACAAATTTAATACTCTGATTATCAGTTATTATAATTATAACATTATGTTAAACCCTATTTAACATAATAAAAAGGCACCCAAATATTATGTTAAATAACTTTTTATAAATAATTGAAAATTAAGTAGATGTAATAAGTATGAAATTTAACATAATAAAGGGGCGCCCAAATATTATGTTAAATAAAAATGCAGTGAATAGAGTAAATATTCACTGCATAGTAGTAGTTATTTTTTACACCGGAGAATGTAATTTATTTATGAAGTATTATTCAGAATAAATAACTACCAATATTATATAGTATTTTTTTAATTAAGTGTTTAAAATTTTTTTAATTTTAAGCTTGTTCATTATTAATATCTTGATTTTCTTTAGTTAATATATCAAAAAATCTTTTTATTTTCCTTAAAACATTAGAATTTATTCTATTTAAGTCAACTTTTTTTCCAATATTATTATCTTTATATTCATAAACATCTAAAGTATTTTCTTCATCTGGAAAATTATTAATAATAATGTTTGCAAAAAATAAGGGGCCATCGTTATCATCAGGTGTATTTTGATTTTGAAATTTGAATGAAAAGAATATCTTTTTATTTCCACCTTCTTTTTTAAGGTCTGAAAAACCATAAGATTTAGATAATTTTAAAATTTTAGGATCAATATAACTTCTAAATTTATTTGCTTGTCTGTGTTTTAATGTTTTTGTAATTTGATCTGTTCTATCAGAATTGGCTAAACTAAGAGATTTATTCATAGCCCTATTAGCTAACGATTGCGAAATTTCATTAATTTTGAAATTTTCAAATTGTTTAATGTGCTTCATATCTTTAATTTTTTAATTTATATATTAATTTTTTTAATTATTTTTTTAATATATCTTTGTATTTATGATATCAGAAGACTATATTGATAAAATTAAATCTATTATATTGGATTTGTTTGAAGAACCATATTTCCGTCGAGCTGAAGATCAGATTAGAACACATGCGTATCCAGGGTATTATCCAGGGGGTATTAATTTGATGAATAATACTGTATTATCTAATTTAGGAATAGATTCATTAGATGGTGTTGAATTAATGATAAGATTAGAAGCGGAATTTGATATATCAATATCTGATGATATGGCCGAAAAATTGATATCTTATAATACAACAGTAGAAGATGTAATTAAATTTATAGAATCTTTTTTTGTTAAAGAAATTAGAGAATTGAAAATTAAAAAATTAAATTCATGAGATATTTTACAAAATATAAGATATAAAAAAATTAAAATTTATTCTGAATATGAAAAAAACTATAATTATTGAAATTTCTGTTAAAGCATTTAACGAAACTAATGCTATTGAAAATTCTATTGCTAATAAAAAATTAAACGAAATTATTAATAATATAACAGAGTCAATTAAAAATATTGATACATCTGGTGTATTTTTTGATATTAATATTAATACTGAATAATTTGAAATATTTGTATAAATTACCTCCTAAAAGAGGTTATATAAAAGTAATTAATAAAGAACGATTTAAAAGAATTAAACTTATTAATTATGATGGATTTAATATAAAAACATCCAACGATAAATATATTATATTTACATTATCTCCTAAATTTATTAGAGCAATTAAATTATTGAAAATTAATTGTAATCCAAACCAATTAGAAAAAGATTTAATTTATTTAATTGATAATTCAAAGAAAATAGATGAAAATTTAAATCTAGGACCATCAGGTTTAGAATTTTATGAATACGAAACATATGATGATAAATTAAATAAACACAAGCATTTTAAAGTTTTTCAAACTTGTCAAAATAATTTGATTAAAAATAAATATAAAAGTTAAATACCATGAGAGAAGAATTTAAAATTTATGATAATTATTATAAAGAACTTGATTATTATAAAAATAAAATTTATAATATAATTAATGAGAATTTTTATGATGAAGTTGAAAGTTTAGAACGAAGAATTAGAAATAATCCTGAAGAAATTTTAGATAGAATTGATGTTCAGGCAATAGAATCGTATCTTAGAAAAAAGAAATTAGAAAAATTAAATGAAAATAATTAAATCAATTTTATTTTGGATAGTTAGTTGGATAATATCTGCATTAATATTATTTCCTTGTTTATTTCTAAATTTATTAAGTGGATTTAAAATAGATTATCATCATAAATTTCATTGATGGTACGATGAAGTTTTAGATAAATGTTAGTATTTATAATTAAGTGAATAATTAAGCCTTATTGAAATAATAGCAAAATGCCATGTAGAGTATGGCAAAATGCCATGTGGGGTCTGACGTTTTGCCATACTCTACATGGCATTTTGCCATACTCGACTTATCCGGACATTTATCCATGTCCGGATTTTTCACAACCCCTATCGATATTTTTATCTAAATCCTTATTATCAGGTATTTAATAAATTATATTACAAACATTATCCGGACAATCATGTACGGATAGATGTCCGGATTAAATTTCAACAAATGGCGATGTACTTTCTTTTCAGGAAAATGGATATAAAATTTGAGAGTTATTTTAAATAAAAAAAGTTATTAACATTGTCAAATTTTCAGTTAATAACTTTTTTTATTCATATTTTGTCATACATTTTAAGTAGTTGAAAATCAGATAATTATACTTTATTGTAAGTGCCTGTATATCAACGTCTGCAAACACTTAATAATCAAGAATTTAGAATTACAATTTAGGATCATTTTTAAAAACTTGGATGGTTGACGGTTATCCAAGGATTAAATTTGTTTATTTTTCTTTAGTATTAAATTTTCGACTATATTTTATAAAAAAAGGCATTAAAAATGTTTAAAATTTTCGTATTTTTGGTAATATTTTGATAAAAAAGGTGTTATATTTTTAGGTTTTTTGTTTATAATTTTTTATTTGGTTTTTTTGTTATAAATTTGTATTTATGAAGAAAGAGGATTTAAATAAAGGTGATATTTTATATCTTGTTAAAGATGTTTATTATTTATATTTAGATATAACTTATGGTAGGGGGTATAAAGTTTTGGATTTTACTTTTGATTATCTTGATCAAGTTACGGGGGTTAAAATTGTTAATGATAAGGGTTTAATTTCTTGGTATACTGTTGAAAAATTTAGTAGTTTAGCAGAGATTCGGAGGAAAAAATTAAATAGTTTAAAAATATAATTATGGAGCAGAAGGTTTTAGTATCAATGTCGGTGTCTGGTTTAAATGATCAGGTTAGTGAGTATATTAAGGAGGGTTGGTATCCTGTAGGTTCTCATCAGGTTGTGGTCACACATGTACAGAACAGGTTTAGTGGTACTGTGCATAAGGATAGTATTTACAGTATTGAATATTCTCAGACTATGCGTAAGGATAAGTATTTGTCTATTTAGTATATGTGTATGTCATTTGTGAAAGTAGGTGATATAATATATGGTAAGGATAGGGTTAATGTTTTAGTACGTTTTTAATAACAGGTGGTAGGGGTTATAAGGTTTTAGGTATATCTTCGTCTTCTACTAGATGGTTTTTAATTGAGAATGATTTTGGTATTATTAATTGGTATGGTGAGGTATATTTTGATACTGTTTGTGAATCTCGGTGTAAGAAGTTAAATCAGTTAAATGATCGTCTTTAATTATATGAAAGAGGTAAAAATTGGAGATATGATATATTATATTAATGATAATTATGCACAATTTGATATAAGATTAACTTTAAATAAGGGTTATAAGGTTAGGGAGGTATTTATTGGGTATACTCGTGAAGGTGTTGATTTAAGTTTGGTTATGGTTAAGAATGATTTAGGTGCTAATTACTGGTATGATTTGTCTTATTTTAGTAATCTTTGTGATGTTCGGTATAGGAAATTAAAGGAAATAAGTGGAGGTCGTCTTTAATCGTAATGTGGACACAACAAACCCGGGACTGACCAGGCGAAGCATTAAAAACCTCTGCGTTTTGTTAATAATTTTTCTTAAAGAATATTATTATTTCGTTTTCTTTATTTGTTAATATTGACCAATAGTAGTGATTATTGGTGAATATTTTTTTCTAACTTTAAAAAGTGTCGTTATTATATTTGCAAAACAACTTAGATTTATTTCTGGGTCTAGTATATTTTGTTTTTCGGTGTTTAGTGGTATATTATGTCTTTTTTCGTCTCCATAGCTTAACTGTAATAATCCTTCGCTATAAACGTTATTTAATGATGCATCTTCTTTAAATCTACAATTTGGATTGAAATTAGATTCGAATTTTACAATTGAAGCTATTAAAAGGGATCAGAAGGAAATTTTTTGTGGATCTGATAAGGAGTAATAATTTGGTGATAATTTAATTAAATCTTTGTAATATAATGAATCTTTATTTAGAAAAATTTCTTTATTGTTATAGAGAGCTGGGAGGAAAAAAGTGGTGAGTTATTAAAGAAAAGAGGGAAGATTATATTGAGTACGTTATTGCTTACTCTTGAACCAATAAGTCTGGAAGAACTTGCAACTTCTCTTGGATATAAAAGCAAGGAAAGATATAGGGATAATTATGTAAAACCTCTTAAAGACAATCATTTGATTAGTTATACCATTCCAGATAATCCAAATGACCCTAATCAAGCTTATGTAATTACACAACGTGGTAAAGATTTTATTGGAGGTCATAGGATTTAAGGTAATAAAAAGTGGGGAGTAGTTCCTAATATAATTGCTGATAATGATTGTGTTAGAAGAAATAGTAAAACTAAAAGTGGGGAGCTTAATGAAAAAAAGTGGGGAGTTATTGTTTTATCGAATTCAAAATAATCTACAAGTAGAAGTTGTAGATTTATTTCTCTAAATTGTTTTTTTGGAAAGAAGTTATTTTCAAAATTTTTAAGGTATTTCATAAGTATGTTTTTATAAGTTATATTTTTTAGCTGTTATAATATCTTTTAATGGTTGTTTATTGGGTGAGTGGTATAATATTTCATCATCGTTTATTTGTATTTGCCACATATCGTTAAATTTACTAAAATAGTTTATAATATGTTTGGATGGTATTTCTGAGTAGTTTATAATGAAATTATATTTTAGTCTATTTTCATTAAATTCGTAAATTACTCCGATATTATTTTCCAGGTATAGGTTAAGTTTTTCCTCTGTTTTTTTATCGGAATCGAATGCTTTACAAATAACGAAGTCTCCTACTTTTGGTTTATCTTTAAATTCTTTAAATTTTGTTTTCATGTGGTCACAGGTTATATTTATAAGTTGTATTTTTTAAATTCATTGGTTGATTTTTTTAGGTACTGGTTTTCGTATTTTTAAGATATTTCATTATTTATTTGATTTGTATTATTATATATTAAAAAATAATTGATAATTTTTATATTGGGGTGGTTCGTCTTTAATCGTAATTTGCGGTGAATAAAGTATATATTTGTCGCATTTTATGCGGTGAATAGAAATTTATCTAATTGTAATACTACTTTTGGTTTTTGGTTTATCTTTAATTCTTTAAATTTGGTTTTAGTTATAAATTATATTTATTTGCTATTTTCAAATATTCAAATTCTTCTATTTCATTTTCTGTAAGTTTTCTAACAACATCTTGTTTATAAAAAGAATTATGGTCTAGTTTATTTAATTTTGTATTAAAAAATAGTATTTTATATGGAAAAGTAGTTATAACATTTTGTTAATATCGTCTATATAACCAAAGCTATAATATATTTTTTCTACCTACTTAAATTTACCTTTTGAATCTTTACTGAGAAGATCATGATGTTGTTTGACTAAAACGTAATCGTCAATTTCATATGTTATTTTTGAGTTGTCTTTAATCGGTCACAGGTTATATTTATATTCTGAAATTTTTATTTCGAAGTATTTTATTTCTTTTTGGGTTAAAGGTTTAAATTGGGTATTTTCATTTTTTTTATCTTTTAATGATGTCATTAAGATTCCTAAGTTCAGAATATGCTCTTCTACTGTGTTGGTATTAAAGTTTAATGTAACAACACTAATGTTATCGGAGTGATAAATTTTTGAAGATTTATTTGGTGATAATATTTTCCAATAATAAACATCTTTTTTACCAGTTATTTTCCAATATTTATTTTTGAGTAAAATTTTTATTTCCCAAGGTAAATAAGATGGTATTAATTTTTCAAAGTTTTTAATATATTTCATTAATATTTATTATTTTGTATTATCATTTGTAGGTGAGTTTTCTCTTTAAGTTCGATATTGAAGTCTTGTTTGATTAAATTTTTGATATAGTCGTAAGTATAATGTTTTTGGTAAATTATATTCCATTGTGGTGGTATTTTAGATTTCAATTGGTTTAATGAAATTGGTAAATAGTTTTCTCTTACTTCTCGGAACCAGTTATTTGTATATTTATATTTTAGGAGCCAGTGTAATAATGTTTTATTATTTGATGAGATGTCACCCCATTTATTTTCAAAATCGGTTAGGTATTTAGGGTCTGATTTTTCTTTTATTTTTTCTATATCTTTTGGATTTGGTTTGGTTATAATATCTGATGGAATCATGTCTCTTATAATTACATATTTGATATTAGTATTAAATATTTGGTTCCAGAACAGGTTTATTTCGTTTGTGGAGCCATAGCTATATATTTCGTGTATTACTGAGGATAATAGTATTGCGGTGTTCCCACGATTATCTATATTTTCTATAATTTCGGACCAATTTGAATAGAAGTTAATGCTAGGGTATTGTGATTTTGCTATATTTATCATTTCTGGATCTATATCGTAGCCGATCAGTTTAATATTTAGGTTCATTTTATCTATTTTACCTAGGAGAGAGCCGTCAGCGCAGCCAAAGTCTATAAGTGTATCTATATTAATTTTATCTAGGAAAAATAGTTTATCACCGATACCTTTTTTCATTTTGCTAATATAACCTGACAGGTCGGTTATTGGAGATGTATTTATATTGAATTCTAAGAGAAAGTTTTTATATTTTTTTATTTTCATAAGTTAAATTTTTTCATAGATTTTTTCAGTTCTAACAGTTCTATTAGTTCTTCTTTATTATCTGAATAATGTATAATATTACCTCTAACTAGGTTTATATTACCTGATTCTTTAATATATGGGTTTGTAGTGTTCCAAAACATGTATCTTATGGGTTCTGGTATATCTAAGTATAGAATTACAAACAAAGGAGGGGTCTGTATTGTTCCCACGGTTTTACCTATATTATTTTTTAAAAATTCTTCAAATTCATTATTTGGTGGATATTGTTTTTCGCATATGACATAATCTCCAGTCATTGGTTCATCTGGTTTTATCCAGTCTTTTAATATTTTTCCGGTTTCAATTTCTTGAACATTTACTTTAGAAAGATAATAATATAATTTTTTAAGGGAAGAGTTTGCGGTTCTCCATCCGTGGCCCGTTACCCTGGGGTCAAAATATATTTTTAATATTTTGTATTTTTTACCATATAGGTTGATCTTTATCGTATGTTTTGATTTGATTATTATTGATATATTCTTGGTAATTATGATATTTATCTTTTTTTGTTGCACAAACTACAATATCGTTAACACTATAGATAATTTGATAATCGTTTTCATATAATTTTATATATTTCATATATTATATTTATTTGCTTGAATCAATATTTCAAATTCTTCGATTTCTTCTTTTGTTAAAGGTCTATATTGAATTGAAATATCTTTACCGTATTTTAATAAAAGTTCAAGAGTATCTAAATCAAAAACATTGTTATTTATTTTATCCTCTACTAGATTAGTAATTTTATATTTATCGTTAGAAATTTTTTCAACTTTCCAATAAATTATTTTTGAATCTGGATTTCTTATAATATACCAATATTTAATATTTAAAAGTTCAGGTATATTTATCAAAAGTTCATTTTCTAAAAAATTTTCATATATTTTTAAGTGTATCATAATGATTATATATTAAAAAATATATTTTACTATTTTAAAGGTTATATTTATTGGCTGACAAATAAACATCTCTAAAATTTTCAACTTCTTTTTTATTAGGTGAGAAGAATTTTATTTCATCTTTTTTCATAGCTCGACAGTTATGTATTTTGCGATCTGGTTCTAATCTTGTCCATGAGTATAAGGAATTAAATTCTATTTCTGGTTCGGCATAATCGTAATGAACAACGTAATCATACTCGTTATCTGAACTAGGTGTACAGATATGAACACATTTTCCGATATTTTGGGTAATAAATTCGTTTATATCTTCATTGCTGTCTGTGTTTCCTGTTTCATCACAAAGGACATAATCTCCAATTTGAATATTTTCTAATGTTAGTTGTTCGTTAAATTTAAGAATATGTTTCATAATTTTCATAAATTATATTTAATTGAGTTGCTAATTGTTGACAGCATTTCTATACAATCTTTTAGGTTATCGGATTGGTAGACACCATATTTTTTTAAATTTTCTTCAATATCGTCGTATAATAATCCTGTTGTAAATTCGTCCATATTATTTTTATTTAATAATTTATCGTTTTTTATAGAGTAAGTGTATAGATGGTCAACGGGTAATATTTTCGTTAAATCATTTTCTGATAATGTTTGAACTTTTTTAAATACTTCAAGTATCTGTAATTCTTTAGAACTTTTCCACATTACAAATCTTTTAATATTATTTATGTCAAAGTTTTCGTATATTTTTAAATATTTTTTATTTTCAGTAAAAATTTTTGGTTTTATCAAATATTTCATGTTTATAGATTATATTGGTTTGTTTGTATATAAAATTCAAATTCTTCTATTTCTTCTTTTGTTAAAGGTCTATATTTGGCTAGGATACTTTTAGCATATTTTAATAAAACATGAAGAGTGTTTAAATTTATGATGCTGGATTGTATTTGGTTTGAGTGTAAACTAATAAGACTATACTTATTTTCAGAAATTTTTTCAATTTTCCAACAAATTGGATCTAGTTCTTGTATGAGCCAATATTTAATATTTAAGAAGTCGGTTACGTTTATCAAAAGTTCGTCTTCTGTAAAGGTGTCGTATATTTTTAAATATTTCATAATTTTACAAATTATATTTGTTTGCTAACAGTATTGCTTCTAGATCTTTTTTATTAGACGATAAATATTTAATTTCTGATAATTCAAAATACATGTCAATATAATTTTTACCATTTATTTTTTTAATGCATTTTTTTTCTTTTTTTGACCAATTTTCAAAAATATAATTTTCTATTTCATATGTGGTAATAATGTATTGATGGAGTCCGTCAGCTCTAACACGTTTGACAACACCTATTTTATTATCTATATAGTTTTTCCATTCTTGATTATAGAATTTAAAATCTGATATAACATAGTCACCTATTTTTGGATCGTTTATATTTTCAAATTCTTCAATATGGTTCATAAATTAAATTTTTTTATTTTTTAATAGCGTACCATAAAGGCGGATCTTCATCCATATTAAATTTCAAAAATTCTTTATTTAGATTAGTAATGATATTATTTTTTAAAAACTCTTCTATTTTATTTATATTGTTACTATCTATTGCTTTCATAAAAATCGCTTCTGGATTTTTATAATTCATTTTGATATATTTTTCACTTTCAGTAAAAAGATTTAATTTTTTTAAATATTTCATTATAGATTATATTTTTGTTGATACTGCAAAATTTCAAGATCTTCTTTATTTTCTGACCAATATTTGATTTCTGATCTTTTCATTCTTCGATACTTCATATCACCTATTTTTTTTGAAATACCTTTTCCAGTTCTAGTTACTAGATATTCTACTAATTCTTCTATTTCTTTTTTTGACAAATCAAATTCAATAATAAATGGTGCATCAGTATTTTCTCTTGTTGTTTCAAATACTAGTTTTCCAATTCTATTGTTTGTAATATTACTTATATTTATATCTACATCTTTTTCTTCACATATTACATAATCACCTATTTTTAATTCTGTATTATTAATATTTTCAAAAATTTTAAATTTTATTATCATAGTTTATATATTTTTATTACAAATTAAATTTTTTTGAATCTTCTAACATTTTTAGCATATCTAAAGCTTCTTTTTTTGAATTAGTTTCATGTATTATATCTAAAAATTTATTAAAATTATTATATTGATCATCTACATTTTTTTTTATTTGTAAATATCCTAATTCATTGTAGTAATAAAACCCATCATAATTTATTTGAAAATTAGTTTTTCTTGTAATTGTTAAAATATAATAACAATTAACATTATCTCTAGATGTTTTTGAAAAATTTACAATTAAATATCTCTTAAATTGTTTTTCTTCTGGTTGATTGTTTGATTTTTCGGTAAATAATTTTAAATATTTCATGTTATAAATTATATTTATTGGCATCTGCTACTGAACATAGAACATCATATGCGTCTTTGATATTATCTGAATAATAAAAACATAGTTCTAGTAACTCATGTCGGTACATCTGAAAATTTTGATGTCTATTTTTATGTATTTTATTTTTTTTATCTAATGTATATCTTTTTTTGGTATAAATTATATCAGGAGAACCCTTTGGCTCCCCGTATATTGGATCTTTTTTTAAATCGGTTATTTCCAACAGCAGTGATCGCCATTGGTAATTATTTTTGTTATTATTAATAACTACAAATTTATTTTCAAATGTTATTTCGTTAGTATCATTTATGATTTTTAATTCATCTAATGTAATTTGTTCGTATGTTTTAATATATGTTTTACTTTCAGTAAAGCAGTTTAATTTCATTAAATATTTCATAAATTATATTTTTTTGCATCTATTTTAAGATAAATTTCTTCTGGTGTATCACCAAATATATAATATTTTTCTTTACTTACTATATAACCAAAATTAAATTCATGTAGATATTTATCAGAATCGTCGTCATACATAAATTTATATGCGATATCTTGTGGAATATTATCATATAATACTAAGATAAAAGCCATCATATTTTGATCTAAATTAATATCAACTACTTTTCCTACTGTATTATTTATAAAATTCATATACTTTTTATCTAAGTCGTAAATATGTATTAATATGTAGTCACCATTTTTTGGTAATTCATCGTCTGAATATTTTTTTAATTCGTATTTTTTTAAATATTTCATTATAAATTATATTTTTGTTGAAACTGCAAAATTTCAAGATCTTCTTTATTTTTAGACCAACGTAATAAATCTTCTTTACCCACAAAAATTTCTTTTGATGTAGATAAAGTAGAATTACAAAAGGGGTCATATTCTGGTAAATATTCATCAAATTTTATTTTATAATCATTACATTTTAATTGATTATTATAACTTATTTGTGTTAGTTTACCAATATTATTTCTAAAAAAATCTATTAAACATTCAAGAAAATCTTCGTGATAAATAATAACATAGTCACCTATTTCAGGTTCGTTTTGATTTAAATTTTCAAATAAATTCACAGTAGTTAATTTTTTGTATGTTTTAAGAAATCTCATAGGTTATATTTTTTTGTATCTTGATATGTTTCATAATCGTTGTATAATTCATCGAGTTTTTTATCGTCAACATAAACTTCTACTTCTTCGTATGATTCATAATATTTAGTATTTATTATTTTTATTTTTTCTATTTCTAAAAATTCATATAATAAAAGAATTAAATCTTCGTCTCCATATTCTCCAAATGTAAAAAATATATTATTAGGTTCTTCTTCGCTTAAGTATTCACAATATTGAAATTTGTGTATATTTATTGCGTTTTTTATTTTTAAAAAATCTATAAATTTTTCTTCTATATATGATGTTATATCACTATATTTTTGGTTTAAATCTATTTCTTTTGTTTCAAATTTTTTAAATTTTGTTATCATATATTATATTTTTTTGCATTTATCCATGTTTCAAATTCATTCAAATCATTTATTATATTGTTAATATCATTTATTTTAATAAAGTACTCAAATTTTTCAGATTTTTTATAAAAATATGAATATTTTTCAAACACCTCTTTTAAAAAAATTATTAGATTAATAATAATTTCAGAATTATCAGAAACCCGAATATTATAATCGTCTATTAATAAAGATATTTTCAATTTATTTTCATCTGTTTTCATTTTTTTATCTTTAAGGTTAGAACATTCAATTGAAAAAGCATCTAAGAAATCTCTATATTGTAGATTTTTTCGTGCGTCATAAGTTTTAATTTTTAATATTTCAGCAAATGGTTTATGTCCAATTCGTCGATATATTTTATCTATTTTATTATCAGGTAATATATTACTTAAAAAGTTATATAATAATATTGTTAACGAAGATGTGTCTTTTAAATTGACAGTTAATTCTTCGTATGTTTTGACATATTTCATGTGTTATAAATTATATTTTTTTCCTATTAATATTTCTTCTAATGTTTCTTTATCTGATGAAAAATATTCAATTTCTTCTCTTGCAAACATCATTTTTTTGTATAAAAAAACAGGTATTAAATTATCAAATTCAACTCTATAACCAAAAAATTGTTCTTTTTCTATATCTGTTACTTGTCCTATATAATTATCAAAGAATTCTATTAATTCCTCTCTTACTGGAGATTTATGTGCTTCTTTTTCTTCTAAAACATCACCAGATATTTTAACATAATCTCCGATTTTAGGATTATTTTCATTATTTTCAAATACACTTTTAAGAGAGTATTGAGTTAATTCTTCGTATGTTTTGACATATTTCATGTGTTATAAATTAATGTTAAAGATTATAAACCCTTACTGGAGTATAAGGAGCATAGCATCCAAGTTGACCCTCAGCATTATTTCCCCAACCCCAAACTTGTCCCTGATAATCTACTCCTACTGTGTGATAATATCCAGCAGTAACTTGACAAAAGGTTTTTTTACCTCCTAAAATACTTACTGGGGTATTTCTTTGAGCAACTGAGTTGTCACCAAGTTGACCATAATAGTTATATCCCCAACCCCAAACTTGTCCTAAGTAGTCTACACCTACGGTGTGATGTTGTCCAGCAGTAATTTTACAAAAAGTTTTCTTACCTCCTGAAATACTTACAGGGGTACGTCTTGAAGTAAGTGAGTTGTCACCAAGTTGACCATAAGCATTATATCCCCAACCCCAAACTTGTCCCTGATAGTCTACTCCTACTGTATGACGATATCCAGCAGTAACTTGACAAAAGGTTTTTTTACCTCCTAAAATACTTACAGGGGTAAGTCTTTGAGTAACTGAGTTGTCACCAAGTTGACCCTGAGCATTATATCCCCAACTCCAAACTTGTCCCC